>Ga0065711_1031158_pt1 | contig 30398 bp, 18 predicted proteins | sample Hoacrofraction12_FD_59098 | JGI IMG/M metagenome (GOLD analysis project Ga0065711, IMG submission 59098) | Hoatzin crop microbial communities from Cojedes, Venezuela - Epithelial fraction 12 v2 (version 2) | ecosystem: Host-associated > Birds > Digestive system > Esophagus > Crop | place...
TTTTAAAAAATAGATTTTTTTTTTTTTTTTTTTTTCTCCTCAGATAAACATAGGGGAAAAAATAAATAGGAAACAATCAGACTTCTAGTGTCTTTGTTTTGGAAGGGCTTTACTAGTAAAACTGTCTTAACGTGTCCTGCTCCCTACAGAAAAGAATAATTTTTTTGAGGAAAAAAATTTACTGCTCATTTATTATACTCGACTTGTTTCAGTAGCAATTTAATATTCAGATGAGATTCCTGGCAGACTCTTAGTTGACTTAAGGCTCAAGCCTAGCTGTTAGAAGCTAAAATTGGAAAGTCTTGCACTTGATTTCCATGGAGTGTTTATGTGTTTGTCTTGGGAATGTTCAGTCAGTGTGTCATCCTACCAACTGACAGCTGTTGATTTCCAACGTATCATTCACAGCATTGTGCTTTGAGTTCAGGGTCTGACATCCTGTATGTAAATAACGGTATACACAGCTCCAGAAGTCTCCATTCTATAAGTTTATTGATTGTGGAGCCAATATTAATATTCAGTGAATTGGAGATATGCTAAACTTAGAAATTCTTGGTACAAGGCTAGAGTGTATGCTATTTTTACTCTTGATGATAGTTTTTCTCCTTGATTCTCTTGAATTCTGTGAGTGAATTAGTTGCAATATACTTGCTGTATTTGTATCAATGTGTTCTTCTCATTAAAATCACTGTCACTTCAGGATGCTATTCCTATGATCAGTAAACTGAGATACAATCCAAGATTTGACAAAGCATTCAAACACGTTTTTGGAAAGACTCTAATTTGTCGTAGCATGGAGGTGTCTACCCAGTTGGCCAGAGCTTTCACTATGGATTGTATTACTCTGGAAGGTAAGTATTGCAATTTTATAAATTATTTATTATAAGAATGGGATCCATGGGAATGTGAGGCTCATTAAACGTGGTCTATTAGCGTTGTCAAAAGATTATTTTAAATAATACTATACTTGACTGAGATGTACAAGATTGCACTTAGTTAAGTACACAAATTGTTGAATTTTCTTACGATCTAAAAGTTAGTAGCTTTGTGTCTGCATCCTGAAAATTGTAAAGTAGATTAGGTTTGTATTCATCCAATTTAACAGGTGTTTGTTTTCCTGCAGTATTTATGGTGTTTTCCACAAACTTAAACCGGTGTTTAGGGTATGAATGTATGGCCTTAATTGCTGATTAGTGCAAGGTGAATTCTTTTGTGTACCAGACACACTTACATGTTACGTTCTCTGAAATAATCCGCATTTCATGTTATTGTCTGTCCTTGGAGGACAGATTTCTGGCAGGTTTATTGTTATCTTTTTGTTTCTTAAAGTCAGTCTGAAAAAATTCCTAAGGATGTCTGAGAAGGAAGTGATTAATTTTTTGGTAACGGCATACTCTACAAGCCACAGATGCTGGTGATTACTCAGTCTCTCTTTTGTTTTCTGCGACTTTTTTTTTTTTAAACTGGTAGTGCTAGGCGTTTGCATTTTTCCTTAATACAAGTATTTTTTTCCTTCAAGCTGCATGGTTTCAGAAGTTGATTGTGAAACAACAAAAAAAAATCAGCTAATGCTTGAAGGAGATTGTAGCAGTCTGTCTTGGTTTTGAGAAAGGAAATGCATTTTAAATTGAATACAGAAATAAACACTTCCGTGATTACTGTAAGCATACATACGTGATTCCTCATGCAGCACTTCTGTAGGTTAGTTGAAATGTTCTAGTTAATCTGCTAAACTGTACTGTAGAAACGGCTCTGAACATTATGGAGAGCATATAGCATGCAATTTGTAGTCTCATTCTGTTACGCTCCTAGGTGATCAAGTCAGCCATCGTGGTGCTTTGACTGGAGGTTATTACGATACAAGGAAATCTCGGCTTGAATTGCAAAAAGATGTCAGAAAAGCAGAAGAGGAACTTGGTGAACTTGAAGCAAAACTCAATGAAAACTTACGCAGAAACATTGAAAATATCCTTTTGTTCTTGTGGAAAGGTGGTGTGAGGACAAAGGCTTTGTTTTGCAGTTGCAGGAATAGATGAAAAACAATAGACTAACTTCTGTTTATGTTACTTATTAGCTGGGGCATTTGTTTTGACTGTTTGTGCAAATTGGTTCTATGTGTTACTGTAGGGGTTTTAGTAACAAAAAAACCCCAAAGATAAAACAGAAACAAAGAAAACCCCTGCATGTGAAAATTGGTGTACACAGTGAAAAGAACAGATTTTAATACATATCCATTGCATTCTTTTTTAAAGTCATTTTTAGATCAGTGCAACTACTTAAGAAATAGTTTTGATACCACTGCTGTTTAATTTTTTGTTAAAACTTCCATAATAGGGAAGCTTGACTGAAAAAGTAATTGAAGCACACCTTGTCCAGTGGTTTGCTTCAAAGAGTGGCTGGCACTGTAGGCTTCAGGAAAAACAAACTTTAGTGATCTGTCCCCATTTGAAATTTGATCTTCATTTTTAAAGCTTAGAGAAATGGTTAAACCCAAAACGATGAGGCTCTATTCCTTGTAGAGTTTGTTGTAGTACAACTACTATAACCTATAACCAGATATTCTTGTTAGCTGTATTAATCTTCACTGCCTCTTCTGACTCATGCTATATTTTTAGTACTTGTGTCCTGAATTGGTGTTACGTAGTCCACGTGTGCTGTGGGGAAGAGATGGAGAGCATTATATTATAATTAAGCATTGTATTACAATGAAACTCTTGAGTTGCTTGACAGTCTTCGTCTTTTCAGTCTCTTTGTACGAAAAGTCAAGTAACTCACCTTTTTTCTCTAAGCCCTTTAATGATACAGTGTCCTCTTGAGATCCAATATCTAGAATTCAGGGGCAAGGGAGGTTTATACAATTTTCTTCTCCATTATCCAGGTCATTCTGTCCTCTGACCTGAGCTCCTTTGTCTTTTGACCTGCAGCAGTGCATGAGAGACATTTTTTGGGCAGCAGATAAGAAGAACACGGAAGCCTGTGCTTAGATCCACAGCTGATTAGCAAAATATGTACCTATGTCTTGTTAAGTCAGTGGAAGAATGTTGAAAATAGTCTGTTAAACGTGACTTAGACTGAATTTGCCAGCTGGCTTTACATACACCACCAGTAATGAATATCTTTCACCCTTCTTATTGTTAGCTGTAAGCAATGTGCAGGATCCAATTTGTGTATCTACAATTAAGTATTTAAGTGTGGCATTTGCTCCTTCCTTAGATCTTCTTTTTTAAACTAGAGATATGTAGTCATATGGTTTTAAAAGGATTTGTGCAGAAACTAATTTTAACACTAATCCCAGTGTGCATTGTACAACTAGCCTGCTTTTTGTACCTAGAAATGGGAGCCTGAATTCCTACCGCTGGTAGTGAAATTCCGCAGTTAGTTAGACACTTTGGCTTCAGTATAACTTAACTTTTAACCAGGACTGCTGTTTTGGAACTGACATATCTTTCTTGCTATCATTTAAGTAAAAAATCTTTAGGCCTGGGTTTCTTTTTGAGGTTGGATCTGTAGGGGCTGTGGGTCAAATACTCTGTGGCATACCCTTTGGCTGTGGTAGATCAGTGACTGTAATAAGAGCTGTTACTGCAGTCTGACAGTAAATTTTGGAACATAACACAAACAGACCTCAGTTGTTTTGAAAGTAAAGTGTCCATTCCTGCTGACTTCCTGTTCTGTATCTCATTCACTTTTCCCAAAATGTTTTAAGTATGTAGTGAAGTGGTTTACTGTAACCTTTGCTTAGGGGAATTACTGAATTTTTTAGGGCATTTAAGTTGATGTTGTGGTAAAATAGACACTGTAGTAGGAGTAACATGATGTTATCGATGCAACGTAAATTAAAACAGAATCTTCTGCAAGCTCTGCACTGTGACTTAAGCCATTGTATCAAAATTAGCACAAACAAATTACACTTGTTGCCTCAGAATTGAGTAAGGGATAATTGTATTGATCCAGTATTTCTTCTTAAATGTAGCCATCTGCTCTTCTATATTTTGTCAGATTGGAGTGTTCCTTACAAGTTCAAATGTATCCCTGTGTTCTTCTGAGTGCCATTTTGTAAAATTAACAGTGCTCAAGTTACTTTCATTGATGGTTCTTGATTTCGTATGTACAACTGAGTATTTTGATTTTGTGGGGTTTTTAGCTTGTTTGTTTTTTATTTTGGTGGCAGCTGAATATGCCAAACAGAATAAAAGTTGAAGGTACCGGTAGGTGTAAAATGCCTTTTAAAACAAGGACAGAGTTTTCCTTAGCCCATGGTATGGATTAATAATGAGATTGACCAGCTAATGAACCAAATGCAGCAAATTGAGACACAGCAGAGAAAGTTCAAAGCCTCTCGAGACAGTATCTTGTCAGAGATGAAAATGCTGAAGGAGAAAAGGCAGCAGTCTGAAAAGACATTTATGCCTAAGGTATAGTATGGGCATATTGAAAGCTATTACTGGTTTTGTAGTAATTGTTTCATTAATATTACTGATAAACTTGCATTCCCTTCTGGTTAACATCATGATATGAAATACGAAGAGGTGACTAGAGGTGTCACAAAAATATGTTTAGGTAAACAGAACAGTGAAATTTGTATAAATACACAGATGGCTTTGAGGGCTAATTCTGTCTACTATCTGTTCCATAGCAACGCAGTTTGCAGAGCCTGGAGGCAAGTTTACATGCTATGGAGTCCACTAGAGAATCGTTAAAAGCAGAACTGGGGACTGATTTGTTGTCTCAGCTCAGTCTTGAAGATCAGAAACGTGTGGATGCTCTTAATGATGAAATTCGACAACTACAGCAAGTAAGGAAATGAAAATGTCGTGTCATTAAATATGGTACCTTTCTTGCAAATAAACTTACTTGTGTCCTTTTGTATGAAAAGTCACTTATGAATATAGTATAATTAAAGTAGTGTTTTATCAGTAGTAAGTAGGCATGTTTGGAGTTTTCTCATCTGCAAAGTGTATTTGCATGTTTTTCTCAAATGCAGGGTGAATTTTACTAGCTGTATTGTGTGAGAATTATGGCTATTTGTGATAGAATCATTACAGTTTCCTTGCTCCTGCTCTTGGACTTTACAGCAATAACTACAAATAGATATCGTCTGAACAACCTGATCTAGTGGAAAGTGTCCCTGCCCGTGGCAGGGGGTAGAAGTAGATGATCTGTAAGGTCTCTTCCAATCCAACCATTCTATGATTCTGTGAAGGGAATGATGCACAGTGTGGGAAAATAAAACAATGCCTTTAAGCTTGTGGTAGATGACACAAAAACAAAGGTTATGTCTGACACCCATGTCATTGAAAAAACACTACTTAAGTATACTTGCTAAAGCTCTTCTGGGTTAAAGAATTGGCTTCAGGTGCTAATACAGTTTAAGAAGCTTAATGATTTGCTTGGTTGACTTTTACACTAGGCACCTGCAAAAATACTTACCATTTGGTTCTTTCTACCTGTTAACGTTAGAGCAACAGTCTGAAAAATTGTGTGATGTTTCAATACACAGAATTGTGTCAAGACTGGTTTTTTTTTTTGTTTAATTATTTTAACGAGGAAAAAATAGTTGTTTAGGAGTCACTTAAGGCAATTAATGTACTTCCCCCCCCAGGAAAACAGACAGCTTTTGAATGAGAGGATTAAACTAGAAGGCATTATCACAAGAGTTGAAACATATCTCAATGAGAATCTAAGAAAACGATTAGACCAAGTGGAACAAGTAAGGATTTTCTCTTAAATGTACTTTTGCAATCTGCTTTTGGTTTATTTCCAGCGTTTTAAGGTATTAATTTGTTTGATAAATACTCATTCATTACCCTGCATTTTCTGTGATGGGTTTTGCTTCCCTGTATACAAGCTGAGTTGTGTTTTGCTTGCATTTCAGGACAGTATTTTAGACGTGTGAATATTTGACAGACATAGACTGTGCATTTAGAGTAGGATTTATGAGTAGGACCATTGTGATAGCAGATTTGTTTGAAAATGTAACTGTTCTCTAAAACACTACTGAAATATTTAATACAGTTATATGTAGAGTAGCAGAAGATAAGTTGTTTGTCTGTCTAGCTTATACTTCTGTTCTCCTCCGTGCTGAAGCCTGGTGGCATTTACTTTGTCCCATAGGAACTGAATGAGCTTCGAGAAACAGAAGGTGGGACAGTTCTTACTGCCACAACATCAGAACTTGAGGCTATCAACAAACGAGTGAAAGATACGCTGGCACGGTCAGATGGTTGGTAGCATCATTTTTTTTGAAAGAAAATTCTGCAGGGTTTTGAAAGTTCACACATACCATATTTTGTTTAGAAGTAGACCATAATATGAGAAGTAATCATTAAATTCAAATATGCTATAGTAGTTAAATAGTGTGTAACAGATTTTTTTGGAACTTGACTCAAAAGATAAGGGAAACAAGTTTGTGCATGTTGTACATTAAAAAGTATCCACAATTGCACACTGTAATACCAAGAAGTACATGTTGATGATAAGACATTGGCTTCAACACATAGTATTTTTGAAGCAACCTTCATACGAGCATGGTCTTGTGTAGTTGTTCTTGAATTCTGTCTAACATATCTAAAACTAAGTTGCTGTCAAGTAGGAGAGAGCATCTTCATGGCTCAGACTTTGTTTTGCTTCTCATTCTAGACTTCAGCGGGATGACCTTAGTATGTTTGGTTAGGTTTTTTGTAAGCTGTATATTCATGGGGAAGAAAAGACAGGGAATTTCAGCTTTTTGTCTTAAAATTAACTTTCTAGTCCATAATAGTAATAATTTTTTTCCTTTAGATTATCTTTTTGTTTCATAAATACTTGACTGGATAATTGCTGATTTTATGCTTGCATGTAAGACTTACCACTTTGGCTTTTGTGCCCTCACCCAATATATCAGATCTGGATAATTCTATTGACAAAACGGAAGCAGGAATTAAAGAGCTTCAAAAGAGCATGGAACGCTGGAAGAACATGGAAAAGGAGCACATGGATGCCATTAACCACGATACAAAAGAACTTGAAAAAATGACTAACAGACAAGGCATGCTTCTCAAGAAGAAAGAGGAATGTATGAAGAAAATCCGAGAGTTGGGCTCACTTCCCCAGGAGGCTTTTGAAAAGTATCAGACTTTAAGCTTAAAGCAGGTAAGTAGTTTGCTTAGTTTCATGACCTGAAGTGTTACTATCATTTACATCTTGAGTGTTAACTATGGCTAGAATTGCAAGTCGCTTTGATACATTAATGTTTTCCATTTACAGTTATTCCGCAAACTGGAGCAGTGCAATACAGAGCTGAAGAAATACAGTCACGTTAATAAAAAAGCTTTAGATCAGTTTGTGAATTTCTCAGAGCAGAAGGAAAAATTGATAAAAAGACAAGAAGAACTGGATAGGGGCTACAAATCTATCATGGAGCTGATGAATGTCCTTGAACTCAGGAAATATGAGGCTATTCAGCTGACTTTCAAACAGGTAACAAAACAGCAACAATTGTAAAGACAGTGGTGTTGAAATCAAATTGTCCTATTATGTGGCAGCTATATGGGAAGAAGCAGTTAAGTACATCTATTCTGTAATAGTAGGAGGCAGTATCATGTAGCTTGAGCTTTTTTAGATACTGAAAAAGAAACAGGCTACGATTTTAAATAGGTGCTCAGCTTGGTTGTATTAGAACTCTAGTTTTTCTTTAAACCTCTTAAAGGCTTCCTTTCTGGTGAATCTCATTGTACTACATACAGTCCTTTCTGGGGAATGTCTGGTAAAAAATCCTGGACAAAATCCATTCTCCAGATATAGTGAAAGTGATTCCTAATGTTAACGAAGGATCTGAACTACAAAGTGTGTGAAGTCTTCTCTTAAAAGGTCGCTTGCTTAACTGAGATCTCATCTGAAGTTTAGTGAAATCAATCATGCTTGCTTTTGCTGCTGTTTTATGCTTTAATTCTACCATTTTCTTGACAAAAATTGTGAAAATTCTCATACTACAAGAACAGTTGGCTTAAGTGTTTTTAAACCAAGTTCTGTATAGCGCGTATGGTTCTCACCTCTGCTTGAGAGTGAATGTGGATCTCTCCTTTGAAGCAGATACTTAGTGTGATCGTGTAAAAACAGCTGTTGTCTGCATTTGATTTCAAGGTGTGAAAATGAGCTGGTGTATTGACTGTTTCTTTTTTAGGTGTCAAAAAATTTCAGTGAAGTATTCCAGAAGTTAGTCCCTGGTGGCAAGGCCACGTTAGTGATGAAGAAGGGAGATGTGGAGGGCAACCAGTCCCAGGATGAAGGTGAAGGCAGCACCGAGAGTGAAAGAGGATCTGGATCTCAGAGCAGTGTTCCATCTGTAGACCAGTTCACTGGAGTTGGCATAAGGGTAAAGAAAAAATATTTGTGTTTCAGTACTCCAAATATTCATTTAAATTGCGTTTTAACTATATTTTTAAAAGTCCATGTTTAATTGATCCTGTTTGTTTGCTATAGTAGCAAGTGATGCTGCGGTTTAATATATTGAAATCATTTGGCTGTTGCATTGTTTCTCAGGTATCGTTCACAGGGAAGCAGGGCGAAATGAGAGAGATGCAGCAACTGTCAGGTGGACAGAAATCCTTAGTGGCCCTAGCCCTGATATTTGCTATCCAGAAATGTGATCCAGCTCCATTTTACTTGTTTGATGAAATCGACCAAGCCTTGGATGCTCAGCACAGAAAAGCTGTTTCAGGTAACTGACTACCTTTATTCAACTTTAATGTGATTGAAGGTGATAGTCTGTCTTCTCATGCTTGAGCTTTTAATCATAAAGGCACATTTCTGAGTATCCCCAACATGTGTGTTAGATTTTAACTTTGTGCCTTCTGAAGCTTGCGTGAACGTGGTTTTAGGTAGAAGCTCTGTGTTGTTGACTGCATCTAAAGGGTCGCCTTACTACACTTCAGTGTGGTGGAAATAGTCCTGTTTTGAAGTGTAATTTGATTTTAAAAATCAACTTGTATCTCATTGCATTGTTGGAAAAGTGCTTGTTCTGTTTTCCGTCATAGCAAAATCAGTGGGTTATTAAACTTCTGAGTGGCTGAATTTGTCAGAGTTGATACTGGAACTAATGATAAAACGTAAAAGCCTGATATGGACCCTTTCTTGATTTGTGGAGTGTTTTTGTTTTATTAACCAAAACCTCATTTTGAATAAGGAATAGCAAACTCTTCACCTGTTCCATATTAGGACCTGTCTCGCTTTATTGAAAAGATTACATTAATAAAGTACTTTTGTGTTCTTTTTCAGATATGATTATGGAACTAGCTGAACATGCTCAGTTTATTACAACAACTTTTAGGCCTGAACTGCTTGAGTCTGCTGACAAATTCTATGGTGTAAAATTCAGAAACAAGGTAAATAATGTTTTAGTTGTAGTGTTTACTGAGAACCTTACAAAGTTGTGCATTTGAGACTTGACTTAACAAGACTTCAAAGTGAATCAGTCTTATGTCATTGATGGATTTCTAGTTATATCACAGTCTTGTGTAACAGTTCTCTCCTTACTGAAAAAGAATTTAAATATCTACAGGTGTCCCTTATCATGTTCTTTAAAGGAAATTAGAAATTTGTTACAGGCCTGTTGCTGAGTCCTGGAGCCTTCAGAAATAAGTCTGCCTTATTCTGCAGGAGATACTGTAGTAACTGTATACTTCTTTTTGTTCCCCCAGGTTAGTCATATTGATGTGATCACAGCAGAAATGGCCAAAGACTTTGTAGAAGATGACACCACGCATGGTTAAACGAAGTTGTACTTACTGCTTGTTTGGAAGATGTGTATAGTGCTATGTTTATGCCAGGGACCTGTAAATTTAAAATACGAAGTATTTAGTCCTTGTTTAAAATAGTTTTTGAACATACATTTTAACCAAGACCCCAGAAGGCTTAGTTTCAAAGGAGCTTGAGTATCCATTTTGTCTCTGTTGCTGTATTTTATAAGATTATTGTTAATGTTACCTTTATACAGTACCTGTAGTTTGGAAATTTTATTCTCTTCCCTCAGATCTTTTGTAAATTGTCTGTTGCTGTTTTAAAGCTTTTGAGAAAGTGCTAGCTATTCCTTCTTAAGTATAATTTTATCATTTATATTGCCTCACGTGGGTTTTTTTTAACGGCTTCAATTAAAATGATTGGTTTTATCGCTGTAACTTGTATACATTAAGTTTTTGGTTTATATTGTCTGTCTTTAGAGGATTCTGCTGAGGTGGAGTAAATACTCTTTGGTAATATCAGAGCTGCGTATTTCGGAAGTATGAGACAAAGCAATTCTTTCAAGCCATTCTTACTTCTCCCCTTTTTTGCATATTGTCAATGCCAGCAGAAATCCGCCCCAAATCTGTGTTTGTCCAAATTCATAGTGTTCTGGGTGTTGAACTGAATAAAAAATATGTATCAGCAGATACTGAGAAATCTAGAAAGACCCTAGAAACTGTATTGAGACAAATCACAGCCCCCCTCTGTTTTCCTGGCACCCTAGCCAGTGTAGCAATTCCTCCATCATATCTCTTCAGCCTGAGAGACCAGCATAACTTGAGTCAAGTGACAGTCACCAGTCGAAGGGTGAGTCTCTTCCTGCTGTTTAGGCTTTTGGCAAAGGGGCATTGAATGATTTGATGTGTTATTCTGGAAAACTTAAATGTTTTACCATGAACCATATATTTCTTAGATAGCAAAGTAGATGTAAAAACAAAATCAGTTGGTGTTGCGATAGTGCATATATTATATAAATAAAATAACCTTAAACAATACCTTATGTAACTTTAAGTAGTACAGTGGGAAAAAGTGAACTTGTATACTGCATTTACTCTGTAGGCCACTTCCAACAAAGCAGAAGAGTAAAGCTGTCTGATAGGTTTTCATCTGCAAGCACCCTTGCTCCCCACTGAGAGCGTGGAAGTGCAGGAAAGGAGAGTGTGAACTGATTGCACGTCTCTTGAGCTGAGGAGTGCATATACATGCTGTACAAGGCAGGGTAAGAGAAGAATACTAAAGACTAAAGTTGGTAGGGAGTAACTTCCCCAGGGAAGGATAATCATGTAGGAAATTACTACCTGCAGCAAGTCTTAAGCCAGAAGGGGGAGGATGTTGTACCTGACAGAACAAAGCTTTCTACAGTTCATGGGAGTAGCTACCTACATAGTAGACTTCTGTCAGTGAAGAGAGGGTAGGGGACAAAACATGAAACAAAACACCTGAAGCCAAAGCAACCCCAACACCCCCAAAATTTTTAGCATGTGAATAGACTTTATATTTGAGAACACTGAATGGTTTGAAATTTGTCCTCTACATACAGAGCTCTGAATGTACCTTTAGGGTGGCTACAGAGCAAAGCATTCCAGAATTACTCATAGGTGAAACAAGTGAGTTCAAAGTCCAGAGAAGCACCTAAAGAAGCTAGCCACAGATGGATACCTAAGGTCACTGGTTTCATGCTGTTTGATCCAGTGCGTCTAAGGTCACGCTTGAAGTGTCTGTAATCTGTGACCATCAGATACATAACTTGCCTGTGGGAACAGCAAGCTCCGCTCTCAGCTAACTCATTAGGCTTGCCAATGGTAGGGCATCAGCTTGGCAGTTGTTAGTTTGAATTTTGGAAGAGATAAGCAGTTCAAAGGCCATGAAGCTAATTTACTGTACTTAAGTGTCATACTAAATCCATCTAAGATTGGTTGTGAATTATATCAAATGATCTCATTAAAGTGCAAATAGATTAGTAGAGCAGAGGTGTGGGGTTTTTAGTATGGTGCTCAGCATAATAGACCCTAAATGAGTAATTTCAGCTATGTTAGGAATTTTCTTCTGGGTTGAGTCTAGCATTAAGTTTGTTATCAAGCACAGTAGGAAAATGGGTGACTCCAGGAAGCCGGTGGAAACAACTGAATACTGAAGTGTGCAGAGTAAGAATAGACAAGACTTTAGCTATCATTTCAATTGCTTGACCGCTATAGACCAAGCTTTAGAACTACTTGCACAAAACTTGGGGAGATTTATCAACACTTTCAGAATCCCTTTTCAAGGTAAGTTTGGGGGTGGTGGTGGTGGGTTTTTTGTTTGTTTGTTTAAACCTAAATGAGTACTAAACTTTATTCTGTCCTTTAAGAGTGGCATTTCTAGAGAGATCGCTCTGTAATTTGACACCGTGTTTTCCTGTGAGCATACCCTTTCCCCATGCTGATTCTCAGTGCTGTGATGCCTCTGCTGTGCAGCCATATACTGCAAGAGTGAAAAGACTTAATGGCATCAGTTCCTTCGTCTGGTTCACTGAGTGTGTTACCAGTAATGCTGGCATGCGTGGGGCTGCAATGAGAAAGGCTGGAATAATTTACACAGCACCTCCTCCAGATGTCAAAGCACGGCCTTTGTGTGGTGCTGTGGGTGCCCTAAGCAAGCTTGGATGCTGAGTTTGAAACTATTGTTGGAATTGAAGGAGGGCTCAGACAGGGCTGTAGTAAGGTAGGTTATTTAGCAAAATCCATACCAGCTCACTGCCTTGGAACATAGATTGTGTGAGAAAACTACATGAAAGTAGGAAAACCAAAACCTTATCCCTTGCTGTAAGTTTTAAGGAAAGTCCTCCAAAGGAGAAAGAATTGTCGTGATGAATTGCCAATAAATACAACCTAAAGGGGGATTTTGGTTTTGCCAGCCTGTTTTTGGCCATGGTCAAGGTCAGGAGTGACAGAAGAACTTTCTTTGCTGTCCACCCCCTAATGATATGCTTCAGATTGCTGCATAAATCTGAAGATGTGACACAGCCATTGCAAAATGCAGTGATTGGAGTGATAGGTTTCCAAGGTGTACGTGTTTGTTCTCTTTGTGATGGTTCATAGCTGGTCCACGCAGCATCGTAGTTTACAAGTTGCCTTTTCTGTCTGCCAGTGCTTTAAATTTTTTCCTTGAAAGTAACTTTGAGTTACTGTGTCCCTGCATTTCTTCAAATGTGTCCTGTTTTTTTCCATCTGGAAGTTTAAGGTAGTGTTCAGTGAAACTATACGCTTGCTTTGAACTGTAGGACATCCTAGAAATTGTAGAAATCCTGGGTGCTCCATGGTGCATCCCACTTATTATGCCCAAGGAGCCTGGGCTTAGACATACTGACTGCATGATCTGCATAGTGGCTCTGGTAGATGCTTCTCGGAAACATAGCGACACGGCTGGTGGTTGCATACTGGGTCAGTATCACAAGTACAGCTTTTATTGCCCTAGCGAACTGGGAAAAAAAATCACTGGTGCTACAATCCAGAAACATGGAACCGGTTTAATTTGAATTTTTCTGGTTCTGCTTGTCCTTTGAGTAAAACACAGCTGCTGTTTTCTGGATGTCCACCTGAGGCTGCATTTCCTACTGCAAGCATGGAAGTCACCTAGGAAATACCGATGCCATGCAACTGCCGAGTGTCTCCAGTATAGGTGTTCGTGTTCAACTGTTCAGTTTCTTATCATTATGTGAAATTTATCAGCTGAATCGCTGATCATTTCGTAGGAGTGTCTTAGGATAGTTTTAGTCTCTAGCAAACATTCTTCAAGTACTTTGTAAGATTAACACTTTTGAGTTTTGTATTTTTAATTTTACGTAAATGTTACAAGGTGTAGTTTGTAACTTCGGACAGGAGATGGAGCCAAACCGGACTAAATGCAAAAAGGAAATTTGCTTTATTGTTAAAGTTGAGGATAAAAATCAAAGCTTTTATATGAGGTTTTTGGAATTTCAGAGACTGTTACAGTGGTCATAAGGATCCTGAACAAATAAAGAAGTACAAAGTACGAATAGTTTTACATGGACAAGAATGTAATTAACTGGGAATAAATTACGCTTTTTGCTTATAAATTTATAAAAGCCTTTAAGATTTTAATAATTTGCTAAAATGTTCTTACTGGGTGGAACTGTGCCATTCCAGAAAAATGTATGCATAAATTTATGTAAAAATAAACATTGTATAGGTAAAGTTAAAAAAAAATCTGAAAACCCATCACAGAAGTGTAAGAATCTGGTTCCTCTATGAGAAATAACTAGTAATTCATTCTACTGAGTGAAGTCATCGTTCTCTCCTTGCAGCTGAACCTGTGGGAGGTGATGATTCCCAAGGCAGGGATGAACAGAGGGGACCGGCCATTTCTGTTAAAATTCTTCCCTCGGTTGGACGTATGAAGTGAGTTACCCTCCCTGCTGAAGGTGGCAGCTGCTGGGATCCTCTCAGCCGCTCCCATCCGAGCATATTTACCCGTAGGTACACGAGCACTGCTGAAGAACAGCTGCAGTGCCTTTGCAGCACCAGGCTCTAACAGAAAAGGGCTCTTCACCTGGGGAGGAATGGCATGCTTTTTATTGACTCTTAGTGGACCCCTGCTGATTTTACAAGCTGAGAGTTCAGATACCATTTCAAAATATTTTCCTAGGGAAAGGTAACCTTAGACCCTGGAAGGTCTTTATTGCCAGCACCTGCTTTCGTTCCTCGTTAGACACAATGGATGCTTTTACTATCTCCCTAATAGTCAATAAAAGCATTCCTAGTAACAAAATCTAAATCTTTTCACATGCACTTAAGTTCCTTTCACTAGTGATACTGTCTTATTTTTCAAAGAGTGTTATAACAGAATGGATTTGATTTTACAGAAAAGCAAATACATAACATTTCCTTTTAGTGTGATTACAAGCATATTTGTGGATTATTTTAATTGGAGGCATTTTTCACCTCAGCCCTGGCATGATGTCTCTCTAATGGCAGAGAGAAGCCAGTTGAGAGCTTTGTTTCTGGTTATTCTGCCTTCCTCTTCCTTCAGTGTAGTTTTTACTCTTCTCAGTTTCTTTTGTATTTCGTTTGCTACCTTTGGCTGTAACCACGAGGGGGCATCTCTTGTTTTTGTTAACCTTGATTGCCCCAGGTTCAGGGCTCTAATTTTAGTTTTCTGCCTATGTATTTTCTCTCAGACGGATGTTTCTTATAATGCAGCAAGAATGATGGACAAAATCATTGTTGAGTAGTCCTTCGATTCCTCTGTTGCTGCAGTTTGTGTGAAGTGTTACCAGTCTTCAGAAAGGATAGATTTAGTGTATGAATTTCTGTAAGAATGCGGAGCCCAGCATCAGTTTTAAGTGCTACTGAATGAGCAGCGGCTTCATGTTGCACTTCACTTGTAAGAGAATTAGATTCTTCTTCTGAAATACCTCCAAACTTCTATTTGCGAAGGCAAAGAAAAACTTGTAATTTCTTACTACAGTCATGGCTTGTGTTTGGAATAGCTTTATTCTTCTGTGTGGAAGTGTAAAGATGAGAAATTACAGGCGTGTTCTCAGGTTCTGATGCCTGACAGTTCCCACCATTCTAGAAATGAGATTTGCATCGGGTGGGATCAGCATCTAGAATCCACTTCTGCAGCTGTGCCGGAGAGGATCTCGGTAAGGTGTCTGTTGCGTTACAGGACCTCAATGATATAGCAGCTGCGTATACTACGCTTTAAATAGGAGGCATTCCAGACAGAGCATGTAGGTGAATCAGAAGTACAACAGCTAATTGCTGTTGATATCACGAAAGGTTGTAGGCAGATGCTGCTGGAGCTTTTAGCACAATGAAAATCTGCCTCTTGTCTTTCCAGAAGAGCTCAAGTTTTTCCACTTAGTTTAAGGACAAAAATGCACCCATGACCTTCAGTGTTCAGATCACCCGAACAGCATCTAGCCAGCTGGATGCAGGCCCTCATAGTGCACGGGAAAACACCCCTTGCCTAAATGGAGGTGGGGGGGGAAACGTCTGAGCTTGTAGGTGAATTTCTGGTCGGTTTTAGAATTCAAGCTTGTGAGTAGCTGGAATCTTCCAAGTACAGCTGGAGTTTGCAACACTGGCTAGTTCAGAACAAATTGCATTCCCACAGCTGTGTAATTACCTACAGACTGACAGATACTGCAGAAACCAAAACTGTACTAGGGTTCCTCTATGTAGCTGCCATAACAGCTAGGAGGGATTTATAAATTTTAGAATATATATGTATATTATACATTGTAATATATTAAAATAAGATATAGTTTATATAGAAATTTTTTAGATAATTTTTTATATTTTTATATTTTTATATTTCAGAAATGTTTATTTGGAATATATCAAGACATATTACGGAAATGTTGTTTTCTGTTTTAGCCTAGTGCTATATTCAGTATTTTGTCTGGTGGTTTTTGCTTGCTTAGATGATAGAAGCGCTGTAGTGTAGAGGAGGTATTTACTCACAGTTCTTAGAATGCATGGTGGTGGCATCTAATACCTGTTTTATAAAAAGGTGGTTTTTTAAAAGTTTTTTATTTTTTTAAAAGGCTTGAAAAACATGGGCTAGGACAGTTCTGGAGTCCTAACATTTTTTTCCCCAGTTGCACTTGCCTACAGTACTATCATGTAGTTTTGCCACTAGGTAACAGTTGTGGGGTATTTGATGGGTTACGGTGTTGATTATTTATCTTGAAAAGATACCAAGTGACCCATCGCTGTTATGATTACAACTTCTTAACAAAAACAACACAAAAACAAACAGTCTTTTGCCAAGCCTCTTTGTTTTATGCATGAAAATTCTTTGACCAATTTTCAGTCAGCCCCCCAGTATTTTTGGCCCACAAGATTTTCAGTGGGCCTTACTGGAGGTGACACAGACTGAAGATGACGTTCAAGCTTCCTTGGTTGCTGCCTTCATGAATCCTCTCTTGCCCCACAAAGATAATTATGCTGAAGCTTGTAAGATGGCTCTGATGCTAAAGAATGAGATTCAGATGGGTACCTAGGTAGGTCGATGCATGCACAACTCAGAAGCATGGCAACATTCAAATTGTTTCTGTAATAAGGGATACTAAAAGGTGTGTTCACAACTGTACTTGTAGAATAAATGTAAAAGCTTTCATACACAATGGTCTGTGTGTCTAGATTCTAAAGCCTGTAAAAGGCATCTTATTTCGGGGTAGATAAAAGAAGGGAACCCACATAGTTGTGCTCTCTCAGAAGAGGTGCAGAGGTAAAATAATGGGTTGTACTAGTGCGACTCACCTGAATCCTTAATGACTATTTGGAGTTGTGTCCTGGGGGAGGACATCTGCTACATAAGACATCAAGGGTCCAAGCTGTAAGAGAATCACACCTAAATTAGGTGCTCAAGGTAGGTCATATAAGTATTTCCTTAGTGTCCAATGTAAAGGTAAAGCAGGGAGACACAAACTGGATGGGGGAGGAGGACTTTGTTTTTGTGAAGTAATAATCTGGTGGGTAGCTGGCGTAAGCAGGAGAAAGGGGAGAATGCTTGTTTGCTTTCTGCTTTTTAGTTCCTCCTCTTCCTCCCCTTCCTCGGGAGGCTGGGGCACTCTCTGGGTCTAGAATAGGTCTTCAAATGGCGGGTATAATGTTCCCTGTCAGAACGGGGACCAGCTAGCAATATTCAGCACAGTACACTTACACTTTGTCTAATTCCTCCTTGTTTTTGAGCTGCTGAGTGAGGCGGCTTGGGCTGTGATTTCTGGAATGTACAGTGAGACAAGGGGAAAGCATGGATGGATACAGCTGGTGCAATAAAACCGGAGAGGAGGTTCCCAGGATAGCCAGGCTTTCAGGGTGGTGTTTTTATCTTCACTATGTAAGAGTTTGAGAGAAGTGGCTTCGCTGTGGGAGCCCCTGGGCCCTCTGACGTAGCAGAAGGGTGTTTTTTGCTGGTTTTCTGACATAGCACCAGCTTCCAGGAGAGCAACCCAGAATCACGAACTCAGAGACTGGCAGTCAGATAAGGACATTTGGATTGCCAAGTGTGTTTGCTTATTGAACCTGCTCGCACAGAACAAGTCTCTTTTCCTGTGTGATCCTTCTGAGGTCACCTGGCAGCAAAAGGAAGGACTGCTCAGTGGGCTGCAGTTTCAGATCGGTGACAAGAGTTTGCAGAGTTATTCACACCATTCACCCCTAAGGAATCCCTGCATGGAGCCCTAGCATCTACCTGTGGGTTTTTACACTGGCTGATTGCAGAGGTTGTATTAATAACTCTTTGCTGTGTCAGCGCATAGATGTTGGCCTGTGTAGAAAGAGAGCTGAAGGGCTGGACAAAGGCGGTGAACAAGCTCTGTGGCACTTGCTTTGTGACATTCAGCAACTTAATGGCTGCTGTTGTCTTCTTCTGTAGGGAGGTTGTGCTCACAAAACCACTTGGAGCACTTGGCCTGTGCTACAAACAGCATTCCTGATGCCACACTGTTTCCTTGCTCTCTGTGAATTTCTAGGTGCCAAAATATGCAAGGTGAGATCCAGGATGCTCCTTCATTCTCTCTGCAGAGAAACCAGAGAACATGGTCTGGGGAAACCTCAGCTTGGTCTGCATGCCATCCCTCCCGAGCAGCATCACCAGCATTGCCAGTTCCTATGAGGTACTCTGCTTGGTGACTGGAGAACTTTATGTAGCAGGACACACAATCAAGCAGCTCCAATTGGGAAATTAAGAGCAAAATAAAAAAAAAAGGTGTTGAAAGAAGCTAATTAGGTACATAATATCTGGAATCACATCCATGGGTAAATTAGTTATGCATTGCATAAATGCATTGTTTATGAATAAACTGTAATATCCTATCAGTCCCTAACTTCTACATGTTTTTTGTTAGACCACGGCTTGGATAATCGTTTCATGAACCAATTTCCTGAGAGCTGAGCACCCGTTATGCTTTGTAGTTTCTCCTGACTTCACCTTGCAGGAGCTATGCACAGTGACTGCAGTATGGGGGTGTGTGTAATGGCTTGGCAGGTCTCCACAGTTGTGGAATTTACAATCATTGCTCTGTGTGTAATGCTTGGAACAGCTCTTTTTTTTTTTCTTCACTTTTTTTTTTTCTTTCACTTCTGGTGGATGATGAATTAGACCATCTGTCTCCAATGTCTACTGACCCTTCCCCCCACTCTCCGCTTTCCTGGGATGCTGGCACTGTCTCACAGTCAGCCAAGGTCAAGGTCTGGCACCCGGGTCTGTGACCTTCACTGCTGAGACCACGATGGCTCAGTCCTCGGTTTCCTAGGGTAATTCTCCAGTATGTTATGCACCCACAGGTCTGAGATGCCATGCAAGGAGGAGGGATCCTTTTACAGTAACATTAAGAATGCGATAATAGGAACTTCCTTCACACATGTAGCTAATACTTAGAGGACTTTATTTAGGCCTGAAGTTAAAGAGTGGGCTAGTTTTTCAAAACATAAATGAGACACTTCATGATTTGCACCAAAAATGGCAGAGGACATTTGAAATCAAATGAATTGAACATAGGTCTGAAAATGTTAAATGCAGATGCACTGAGACGCCACTGAGACAGATGGAAGCTTTGGCAAAACAGAAGTTGAAAGCCAAGTAAATTTGTCTTGGCTCATTCCGTTTTGCTCCTTGCCTGAAATAAAAATATATGATGACAGTGACATAAGTATTAGCAGCCAGACAGATATGAAGGTTTACCCCTATAAACCAAGGTGGTATTAGAAATCTTTGGATCAAGTTCTACAGTTACTGAGATTAATGGGAATTTTTCTACTGAGTTTATTTGCCTTTGAATTAAGTGAACAGATACAAAAGACTTTATGTAACAGCTTGCAGTGGTAAAGATCTCTGCGAGCACTTGGGGAATCTTTGGGAAGATTTTCTGCAAACAGTTAAATCTAGCAGGAGTGTAAGACTGGAAGGCTTGTTTACTGCTGTTGGCAGTATCATAGTGATATATATGAGCGCCTGTGCAGCTCTGCAGGGAAGGGACTTTTGCAGTATTGCCAGCGGTGTTACAAAATGATGAGTCAAGTATTAAAAAAAAAAAAGTGGGAGCATATGGAAATCATAGGGCTTGCTTTGTTTTTGAATAGAAGGCAGTGGGTTCTTTTTGTTTGATGCTTTTGGCCTTTGAAGGTGCCTGCAAACCATACTTCAAAGCTGTTGTGTGAACCCAGGAAGGCCAGGAACTTCTTTTTAATTGAAACCTGAAATTGCCGTGCAGTGATATGACTCCATCATATAGGGCGAAAAGATGGTACAGAGTATCATGAGATTTGCATTAACATCTTTGGAAGAGGTGACACTGAGCTAGTAGAGGGAATGATGGAATGAGATTTAATGGAGTTGACCAGCAATGAGAAAGAAGGGGAAATTCCTAAACATGGAAAGTAATCAAAACACAACATCTGATGACAGAGCAGATGAAGGATGTCTGGAAAAGAGCAACACTCTTGTGATTCTGGATCAGGATTACCTCTGACGAGGAAAAATTGTGAGTAGTGCTATGCAAATTCTATACACAATAGTATTTAGCCCAACAGCTCCAGGGTGTTATTAGTTTTCAGCTCTTTTTTTCCACTTGGCTAATTTCAAGTACATGTTTTTGCACCTGTTTTGGCTGCAGTGTTCAGAGGTTTGTTCCGAGCAGTCCTGTCTAGAGGTGAAGCAGCTGAAGAAGTTGATGCTGAATGATGATAACAGCAAATGCAAATAGCTGCTCTCACCCTTGAAGAGTCCAGCCTCTTTTAAAGATCAGAGCCTGCCTAGACTCAGCTGTGGTTGTCTATTAACAGGTGAGATTGCTGCTCTGAGATGAGGTCATGCCTATGCTGCACCAAAAGGTTGGTCTTAGAGCGGCCACAGGTATGAGTCTCTGCTTGCTGACCTCAGCACACAAAGTGGCTGCACCAAGCTGAGTGCTGTGCTACTCCCGTGCGTGCATTCACAGGCACTTGCAGGACCACAGTATAGCGAATGAGTAGCAGGGAGCCATGGCCCTCCCATCAGAGGCAGCACAGACGTAGCCTCTATTTTCCCTGCCGGGATTTAGCTTAAAACACCCTGAAGCCTCTCGCTTTGTAACTTTACTGGGACTTCTTATTATGGAGTGATTTAGAGGAAGAGAAACTTAATGGACTGGTGTGAAGAAAAGGGGGCTTGGTGGTGGGGTGACTAATAAAAAGTTTAATGCAGCTGTTTTCCTGATGCTTTTATTAGTCCTGAAGTGTTAATGAGCCTTTGAGATTGGGCAGCTTTAGATCAGTTCTCAGTATATGCCACAGCATAAGGGATCTCAGTTTCAAGAACGGAGATGGGCTTATGACTTGACAGGAAAATCAAACATTCCCTTCATTGTTGTTATAATAGTTCCTCTGTCCTAATAATCCCTCAAAGACCAAAGCAGAAAATGGTTTGCTCTTTGTAGGGAAGACAAGTTTGGAACCATAAAATTCAGATTACTTTGAGACTTCTGTCTCTTTGACTTTAGCAACTGGCAGAAAATTAGATGACATCAAAGAATCACTGGAAAGGGGCTTATTTAATTATGAAATTTATTGGAAATTGTCACATGTGGTTGTAATGCTAACAGCTGCTTTCATGTCACTTTACTGCAAAAGGGAGCGGCATTATGCCTTGATGAGTGTATAAAAGCCGAAGCTGGGAACTGTGATAGAGACATAAACTGAACTTTCTTGTATACAGAATCAGTGAATTCTTCTGTCTGTAGCGCATGTGCTCAAAAGTGCAGGAATTTTTTTTTAATAGCAGTACTGTTACAATAAATTAATTGAGTTCTTAAATAATTTTACTTAAAAACCAGTCAGATGAGATACACCAATAACAATATTGTCCTAACAAAGAGTTGGAAAAATACCTACTTTTTGTGCTTCTTTCTACAAGACCTTGAAAATATCTCTATTCATTTTGAGTTTTCTCTGTGCAAACTTGGCATTTAGGAAAAACACAACCCTTTTTTTGGGAACAGAAGTGGGAAAGACAATTCTTCAGGTGCTTATTCAGAAATGAGACACCTAACAGAAAGCTGGGTGACAGGTCACTAAAACATACCCATTTCCAAAGACCTTTGTAACGATGGGTTCACTCTGCTGCCTGAGCTGATCCTTCAGCTTGTCTCATCTTTCAGTCAGATTGATGTGTAAAGAGTGGTGATAGGTGGCTTTTGTAAGAAATTTAAAAGTTGTTTAGCAGTCAATTGTGAGTTAAATTCTCCAGGATTTTTAGCTGTAACTCTCCAGTTTAAGTCCATGCTAAGGTGAGGACCGGAATAGCAATTTTTATTATATTCATCATACCAATCACATATCCTTTGCTGATTTGATCTGCAGTTGTTATTGATCTCAGGAAAAATGATATGGCAATATTTTAGCAGTCACTTTAAAATATTGAAGAAAGTAAAAGAAATGCTTTCCACAGAATCAGGAACGGACACAAGGTAAAGGAGCGCACAGTAAACACTGTGGAAGTGTCTAAATGCTCCATGGGAAGCTCAACCTTTCTGTAATTTCTACACGTGGATCTAGGTCATAGGTTTTTAGGAAAGGATCCCCAAAAAGGGGAAGTAGTTGCAGTAAGAAATCAGCTGCAGGCAAACATGCATGAGTTTTGTCAAGAAAGTCTACTTCAGTCTAATTTATTGGTCCTCTGCCGCCTGTGATTTGAGCAGCTTACCGCACAGCTACTGGGTGCCTGGAAAGATTTTTGGAAAGCAGACTGAGGAAGTATGCCTCTAATGAAGCAACAAGATTTGAAGCACGGTGTATTTCTGAAGGATTATCAGAGGCCTTGGGCATGCAGTGAGATACAAGGCTGTAGGCCAAGTACTTTCAACCCCTATCAGTGTAATAATCCGTACAAAATGTGCCATCTTGCCCATCTAGCTGTAGAATTTGCAGAGAAAGAGAATAAGAAATCAAAACCAAACCTGTGCAGAGTGTATCAATAACTACTCTGAAAGGCTAAGTTGTTCCCAAATTTTCACATATACTCTGATCTAAAAGACTAGCTCCTTAAAAAATACTTTTAAAGGCAAATAAAACTCATGCGGGTTCACAGTTCTCAACAGTAAGATCCATAAATCACATTCGTTGGTGGGATCCCTACTGCAGTATATCTGAGATGGCTTATGGGTTTGGGACTTACATGTTCTGTTTGTTTTAACCTTCTTTCCACCAATATTAACATCCTTGTAACAGCACCAGAAGCTGAAAAATCTTATCACAAATGATTCAAGAATGTTTTAAGACTGGTCATTTGTTGTTCATTTAAGAGAGTCCTGTTTATAGCAGCTGAAGTCCTGTCTTGCAGTCCTTGAGCTGGGATGGTGACAGAGGAAAAGATTGCTCACCTGCTGCTTAGCCTGTCAGGAAAACTGGGAGGTGGGAGGGCAAATACGGGTTGAGAACAGCCTGGGGGAAGACTTTCAGCTGGACAATGTGTTTGTCATGAAGTTGTAGGCCTGCCCATCCCTTGGCTTTGTGCATAGGATGTTGTTAGTATTGCAGTTTCCACTGAAATTCTTCTGGAATATTCAGTGAAGATGCTGAGAAAACAGCTTTCCCGAGTGTATTATGCAATCTGTTATGTGGAATCAGAGCTGACACAGCCCGTCCAGTGGGAACGCGTTTGTTTTGTGTTATCCTTCCAGCAGGGGTTTACCCATGTGTGCTGGAAATCACAATAATAAGTGCTCCAGCACAGAAATTTTGTGTGAGGATTATGGGACTTAAGTTTTCTCAGTGCATTGCAGCCCAGGCCTCCTGCTGGCACAAGAGTCCTCTGGAGCTTCCACTGCAAAGGATTTGAAACACCGATGCCTGAAACTAGGAAATCTGAACTCTGCTGAGGAATAACACAAGGAAATGTGTTCTCTGCTTCCCTCCTGCTGCATGGCAATGCCTCTTAGAAACCTTTGCTCTTCTCTCACTTCCCTCAAGCAATTTTAACCTTCCCAGCTGAAACAGAGCTGTAGCATAGTTCCAGCTTAGTAGAATGGCTCAGTTTTCTTAAATGGCCAGATATAATCCTTGGACATCAAAAAGTCATATTTCCATTGCTTTTGTTCCCTGCTTCTCCAGGTTTATGCATAAAATACACGTACACGGAAGACTGAGGTGTTTCAGAAACTGAGTGTATTAGCACCCTCTCCTGAGCTGGGTCAAGGATGGTTATCTGCAAATGAAGCAGCGGCAGCTTCGCAGTTGCTGCCGCCTCGAAGCTGAGCTTCAGTTGCTTGCTGTTGTCACCTGTCTCTTTGCTGGATGCAGCTCGACGCCATCAAGGTCAGTCTTTCCCATTCTCGCAGTGTGCGTGTGTGGTTATGAGCACTCGCATCTGATTCCTTGGGACTGAACCCCCACTCTAGTGCTGAGACCTGTCCAGGCGGTGGCACAAGTCTACTCTTAAAATAGCTCAACCAGAGGTTTAGTATCTGAGCACAGTGTGATTATTTAGTCAAGATTATATTTCTTCAGGTTTTATACAGCAAGTGAGATTGTGCTGTATTTTTAATTCTGTGGTCATTTCAACGAGTGCGCCCAGTGCTGCAGTGGTGGAAGGCAGTTGTTACTGAACCCATGTGATGTATCATTACCACGTGCCCGGTGCCTTGCTGCTGGCCTGATCCTGTGAGGTGTTCATCACAGTCCAAAAATAAAACTTGCTCACAATGTGATGTATGGAATAGTCTTACAGGGGAAGGGAAGAGAGAGCTTTATTGCTTGTATCACTTGACATTGGGACTGCATGAAAACTGGAAAATATTACGCCATAGCAGTAGCCTTTCAGATCACTGCTAGGTTTGCCAGCAGTGATTACAAAGCTTTATAATCCATTATAAAGCTTTTTTTTTTTTATCCTTCCATTAGCTTTTGTTTGGAGAACTCCTTTCTTCTAGTGAATGTCAGGTAGTCTTGAAGGGTAAGGGGACTGTTTCTGAAACACAGCTGCTCACACTTCTGTCTGATCCTCCTGTCTGTAAGAAGGCTGTATTAATAAACAAATGATTGTTATAAACAGATGAAATTCCATCACTTGGCTACACAGCCCTAGCATTTCACTGCAGTCAGTTTGAGCTACAGCTATGCCTCTTCAGCTTTCCTCCGCTGAGGCTGCAATGCTCACGCAATAAAAGAATCGGTCACACCTCATTATTGAGGTTATTTGCAATAGTGTACAAAGGACCAACTAACAGATGTTTTGAAATGGCTAATCAATTGCTATAGATTTGATTAAGTTGATGCCTGTCCATCTTTCTCATGTGCTTTTTTACCAAAGCTAAGAAAAATATCTTCTTTACAAATTCATTCAAGCCTCTGTGACGCTCAAGCTTCAATTTTAGAGCACAAATATTGCTTGCAGGCAATTATAATACTCTCTTTTGACCGCTTACACTGGAGTTCTGTGTCTCTGAACTTCACTCTTGGAAAGTTACATTTAGACTTAGATGTATGACACTTCTTGTTTGGAGTGACACACACAAATCCCCACACACCAGAATGAAAAGTCAGCCCTAATCATCAAAGGGACGTGAGGACTAAATGAATGTGTGTTATGCATATCCAATTTCTCCACTGATCATCCAGAGAAAATAAATCACAGCGGACGTCCTTCCATCTCTTCTTTGTTTAAATAGCTAGAAGGAGCTCTGTGTTAAAGTCACCCTGGGTTTCCCCAGGGAATACTAGAATAAATTAATATTGGCTGTTCAGATGTTTTAACCCATATTAAAACCACTGGAAAATGATAGGCCTAGTTTGTCATGGCAGCACTCCAGCATTTTTGTGTACTTCTGGAATCAGAGGATAAAACCAGGGGAGCACGCCTCAGCTAAACTAATAACCGCTTTCATCTGTTTTTAGTAAATGCTTTTTCTGGGACTATACTCTTTGGGATAGATTTCTTGTGCATCAGTCTCAGTGCTGTGTAGTGTCCAGCTGTGCTAGGATCTCCTGTCATGTTCCTGTATACATCAGAAAAGACAGCAAAAGTGATTCACAGAAAAGAGATAAAAATGGACAAAGGATTGCAGAAAGGTCTGGCTTCATTAAGCGGAAGATTTAAAATGGCACAAATTGCAGATACGTGTCCAAGTCACATTGATTTTCAATGAGAATAGGATAGCATACAGTTCCTCATCTCAGTGAAATGTTCCCTTACACCCAAAGGCAATTTAATTTGGAAAGAATTGTTGGAAGAAATCCGATAGGTGTATAAGATGAGCAGTATAAAAAGCATGCTGTCACAGCAAGGGCAGTGCCCCGAGACTCGGAACCTGCTCCAAAGTTAATTGAAATCAGTTGGAAAGACTTCTGTTGACTTAAGCTCTGGATGAGCCCTTGGGAGAGTTAGTTTCAATACCCAAGTTTACCATGAATTTCTTGAATGATTTAGGGCAAGTCACTCAGGGCCACATCCAGAACGGGGGCCAGTTATTGTAACAGGCTTGCTCAAAGGGAGGAGAGCGTGAAAGGTTCTCCACACAGCCTCACACTATAGGGCTCATTTCAGAAGTGGTTTTGAGCTGCTAATGTAAAACAAATAATAAATTCTGTTTAACCTGTGGTGCTTACAGCTGTAGGATGCTGTCAAGACAATTTAAAAACATTATGAAAATGAGGATTAGTCATTTAGGATTATAAGCACAGCATCTGTAGTCAAATTACCTTGGATAAAATGTCAGGGGCCACGAATCCTTGTGTTTCGGAGCATAAACTCACCACCAGCTGGAATAATGAAAAAGACACCTCAGTGAGATGTTACTGCTAAGCAATTTACAGTATCATTTACAATGAGCTGTCATCCAGCCACACCTGTATGTGGATGCTCCCTTGGAAAGCGGGTCTGTTCTCCCAGCATGGGGAATGGTAGAGTTGTCTGTAAGTCATGTAACTGGGGCCATTTCCTGGAGGTGATGGAGGCTCCTGGTGAGTGCTGCACCCTTTGACCCACTGGCCTGGGTCCTTCTCGCTGCTTTAAACTCTGATAAGTTCTAGCAGTGTTTTTGGTGCTGTCAAGAAGTCTCTGCAAGCTACAGGAGCTGGGCAGTGCCTTGTGGGATGGAGCCTTAGCCATCTGTCCTGGTTTAAAAAACTTGTATACATATCCCTATGTCTTTCTGGGTTCTTTTGTCAGAATTGCCTGTTTGTGCTGAATCCCGGACCCAGGGTAGTGTTTCTGCTGAAATGCTTCATCATTGCTCAGGTCAGGGCCCTTGGGGTGAGTGCTGAGTGCTTCTCGAGGCTCTGAAGAGCTGAGGTTCCCTACGGTTTGCTGGGTTGATTGCTTGCTACTGCTTTGCCAAGAGGTACCCAGGAGACCCCTCCCTGGAAGTCCATCCAGTCCTTGGCTCCCTCTATCCCTCACCTCCTAACTTCTGTCCAGTTTTAGCCATTGCTGCCTCGGCTCTGGCTCACTGTCCTCCTTTTCTCCTTCAGCACTCCAGGCAATAAGGTGCAAAAGCCGCACCTCTCCACTGTCTTCCCCGACCCTGGTGCAGCACTCCCTCCCCTTCAGGGGCCCAGCAGGAGGGAGATGGGCTCATAGTCCCTGTGCCTTGTGTTGCCTTAACCAGCAGCTGCGGTTTGGGAAGCCAGGATGAGCGTCAGCAGCTCTCGGCTAAACACTCTCAGTACAGGCTTCTGCTCGGTATGGATCGCCACCAGCGAAGTCACTGACGGCTCAGCCAAGTCCTGTGTGGAAAAAGCAGGAGGTTGTTCACAGGATTCAGAAAAACTTTTTTACATAGCATTAGTAAAGCAGAAGTATTACCATGAAAATATGGAATTTAAGGAACTGCAATACAGACTGCAATTTTTTCTGAGCTTTTAGTCACAGAGGACAGGAAGAAGGAGCCACCATTTCCTGAAAATTTTTGGATCTCTTCTTTGGAAAGGATTTTGTTCCTAGATAAAAGTTTACTGACATTTTCCTGGGTTGCCTGAGGCAACCTAGAGAGGCTGGTGCCAGCTTGCTTTAACATATCTAACATCTGTTGTCTTCCAGGCTGTGAGAACGGCTGCAAGCCCTACATTAAGTTAATGAAAGTTCAGTCAGAAGTTAATTAGGGCTTTTGGCTCTTCCTGCCTACATCAATAACAGAGCAGAAGAGAGTTCTTGGAAAATACAGTTGGGGAGGAGAGGATAAATGTATGCTATCGGACTGCGATGTTTAATAGGCAGTTTGAGCACCCTAATCTCTGCCAGTGAAGCAGAATTTCCAGGGAGCTCATTGCCTAGCTCTGCCATGCCGCTGGTGACGACTCCACTGAACCTCAGGTAGCTGGGCCGGGAAAAATATTAAGAGTGATTGTATGTCCTTACCTTGCTCCCAGCTCCCTAGGATATGAGATACTGCAGCTTTGCGTGCTGCAGCCAGCGCGAGATGAGCAGCCTTAGCTCCTGCTGCCTTTAGCACTTAGGGCCTTCTAGGAAGGGTCCGTGGCTGACTTGTCTGCTTGGGGTTGATGCTGAGGCAGACAGGGTGTATAATATAAGCCACGCTGAGCAAACTCCTGTCACTCATTTGCACTGAAGAAGGCTGCATGCTTGGGTCCGTACTGACAATTTTTTTTTCTTCCTGTTGCTGCTTCTACTCCATAATATGCCCCGGAAAAGCAAAAACAAGATCAGCTGGATCTGCTGCCTTCTTAATATCTCTTCTCTCCACAGTGTGGAGCTGCTGAATTTCCTGATGAAAATAAAATTTTCCTTTGGGATCTGTCTTATCTTCCTTCTGTCTGTCCTTATCACAGGGGTCCTGAGAAGTTTCCTTGCATCTCTCAAGCATGTGACCTCACTCATAATGTCTGTGATGCTGCTTGAGGTTTTACTGTCTCTTGTGAAACTGAGAAGGTAAGGATGCAGCTGTCACTGTGAGAAAAATGAAGATGAATAATATCATTCTTTCAGGAATGTTACCTTTCTCATGGGCTGAGCTCAACATGAGCGGATTGATCTGTTTGCCTGAGCTTGCCTTTTTTCAGCAACTGATCTGCTTACTGGAAAAAACTGTGAAATGTCAAGCTCTTTATGAAAAAAGCAAGTGGAAGGGGGGGAAAATAAAGAGGAAAGGTACGATTGTAAAAGCTGCTTTTTCTTTTTTATAGCTTTTCGTCCTGCAGATGCCTAATTAAAAAAAAAAAGAAAAAAAGGAAAAGTCTGTCTATTGTAACTACAACCTGATTAATTTCATTGTAAACTACTAAAGCTAAGGGAGATTTCAGTACCGAAAATAGGTTGTGTTGTGTGGTTCAAGGAGAATACTGTGAGTTTTCCCAGTTCTATTACTAAGGATTTCTGGAAATCAGAATTAATTTCATAAGTGATTTCACTTAAGGACTTGCCCTGACTGAAGGGTGGTTTTTGTTTTTCCGTGAATCCTGAGACTGAACTAATCCAATGGCTTTACTTCAGTTTGTTTATGGACTGTATGGTAGTTCTTGAATTCCAGATTGTATGTGTGTAATGTTTGGAAGATTAGTAATGAGGTATTATCACAGCCAAGGGCAGTCCAAGTAAAAGCTTTGCCGACTGTGAATGATGGGTGGGGTTTACGCCACTTCTTTCACCGGGGGATTATTAGCCACATTCTCATAACACATCTTTTTTATAACAGTGGAGGGGAAAAGAGGCTGTGTTTATGAGTGGATTAAAGTGTCTGACTCTGTTCAGCCAGGATTCGTTTTAAATGTGGAGCATCCTGACATGACAGTATTTATTTTATATTTTGGATATGGAGATGTGGCTTCTTCAGGGCTCTTGCTCAAACAAATACTGCATATTAGCTAAAATATTTAATAATTTGGACTTAAGCATCAGTTAGAATCAGCTTTCCTTAGTCTCTGGTTCAGGGCTCCCTGTATGAAGCTGAACTGAAGACATATTCCATGTGTGAAATCTTGCTGCGTGTTAATGGCCTGTGCCTGCAATGGCTTCTGTGTCTGGGAGAGGGATGTGTTTCTTACAGATGCTCCAGGACTTACCTTCTCACTATGTAGAAATACAAATACAAAAATTTAAAATGTTTGTCTGATCTCTGCTTCTGTCCCTCTCCCTAATAAAATGTCCTTTTCTTCCCTACTTTGACTGTATCTATTTGTCATTTTCAAGACCATCTTTAGATGCATTGTCTTGCCATTTATTAACATAAACTGTTGGCCATCTTAAAACCTCCTGAACCATGGACTTGGAAGGACTGTGAAGAATTGCTGGAGCCTGCAAACTACACAAGTTGTATCAACTTTTGCACTTCTTGCTTTCCAAGGGATTTTTGCTGCTCCGAAGTCTGCTTGCTCATGTAACTGTGCAGAATGGGACACCTAGGGGTGATCTAATCCCTCCTCCTGCTCCAAAGGTGGATCATGTTTAAATCATTCCTGACAGATGTTTTGTGCAAGCTATTTTTAAAACTGCTAATGTCAGAGGATTCAAAATTCGGCATGCCTACAAATATCTGAAGGGTGGGTGTCAGGAGGATGGGGCCAAGCTCTTTTCAGTGGTGCCCTGCGACAGGACAAGGGGCAATGGGCACAAACTGAGGCACAGGAAGTTCCGTCTGAACATGAGGAGGAACTTCTTCTCTCTGAGGGTGACGGAGCACTGGAACAGGCTGCCCCGGGAGG
>Ga0065711_1031159_pt1 | contig 30398 bp, 16 predicted proteins | sample Hoacrofraction12_FD_59098 | JGI IMG/M metagenome (GOLD analysis project Ga0065711, IMG submission 59098) | Hoatzin crop microbial communities from Cojedes, Venezuela - Epithelial fraction 12 v2 (version 2) | ecosystem: Host-associated > Birds > Digestive system > Esophagus > Crop | place...
GGGGGGGGGGGGGGGGGAAAGCACAGGGCCCTGCTTTCAGCTAGATTTCTTTCCAGCAATACAGATATTTTTTCCAAAAATGATGAAAATTATAAACACTTACTCTAACAAAAACCCCGTTGGAAGCACCAGAGTCCTGAAAACCTCAGGACCTGCGCCATGATGTGTGGAAATGGGAAACGGCTACTTTGCACTCGCTACCGTCTGGACAGAAAGTGATGCTTTGCTGTGAACTGCTGGGCCCCTGAACTATTCATTCATGCGTTAGTTTTTGGCAGCCTTCATCATTTCCACTGAATCATTGGCAGCAGCCTCACTAGAGAGCAGGTAAGCCTGACCCTGCAGCTCATCTACCAATATTAATCACAAACTGGTTTTTAACTGCTTCGTAATAGTGATTATTCAAAAGTGGTTTAGGATGGTGTAACTGTCGTGGAATCTCACACATACAGATTCTCAGAAGATTCAGGGTAATCTTTGCTTTCCACTGAACGGAGCACAAAAAAAGCCTTTCACCATGCTACTGCTGTAGCACAGATAGACCCAGCTGACACAGACCTTCAAACAATAGAGTAAGAATTGGGTCAAGATGTAGTGGAAGTCTGAGGAGTTTTGGTTTTAAGTCAAAGATGGCTTTCCAGCTCTAATTCTGCTATCATTGAACATGCAGATAACACAGGCTAGTCACTAGCCTGCAATATCAAGCATTATTCACTTTTCGGCTCTGGAGAAGAAGTCAAAAATAAACTAACACTTGTGTGTATCACCATACCAACCCCATGTTGCCAGAATTTTGAACATCAATGGAAAATTTGTCACAATACCCACGCATGATTAGGTATGATACAATGTGGCTTTCTGGAGCCAGTGCAGCTTGTCAGTGATGTATGAAATCAGGAATCAGAGCCCAGTGCACAGAAAATGCAAGCAACGCCATCCAGCAAGTAGGCTGAATTTTCAAAGTGCTGCTTAAACTCCTGTAGAGTCGGTCCTGTGAACAGTGGGACAGCCACAGTAAGAGAGCACAGGATACAATTTCAGAGACGTGGTGGGGAAATATCTTGTGTCAGAGTCCATCTCACATACATCACTTTGAAAGCTGTCATTTTAATTGCAGACGTTTATTCTTCCTAGCTACTTTTCTTTTCCCCATTGGAATGAAAGCGGTGCCTGATGGGCTGTTTGGAAGGTTAGGGACTTCTCTGGGTTTTTGCTTTTAATGTTCTCGCTGAATTTATTTATATCTTGGCTGGTTATTAGAACATGTTCCATATGGTAATCTGGCAATGCCAAGCCAAGGATTTAAAATTGAAAAATAGATTCTTTCAGCAAGAATATACACTTCTATGACTTGGAAATTCACTCAAAAGTTTTAGGACACAATTTAACCCAGCTTTTCAGGAAAGAAGTGGGGAAGAAAGTAGCCAGAGAGTAAACAGGAGAGTCTATTATAAAGACCAAAGCAGAAATTCTTTTCATGTTGTTGGAAAGTGGCCCAAAAGCTCATTGTGTTGAAGACCTTTCATTAAAATCCTACTTCAACAAAGAGAAAAGAAGACAGCTTTTCTGGATTAGAGGGTTTTTCCAGTCTTCTGCTTCTGTAGGAAATGCAGCTATGAACCCCTGGGAGGAAAGCAAAAAAAAAACCGTCCAAAAAGCAAACAATTTGGACCCAGACTAGAAGATAGATACATGCCTGTATAATTGGAACAGAAAACACAAATAAATCACATATTTTTGTTTTTAAGCAGAAGTAGAGAAAAGGCTGTCCTCCAGTGCCAAGGGGACAGTGAGAAATAAGAAATTATATACATCTAGGCTACCCTGAAAACCATACTTCAATGTGCCAAAGGAGGTAGCAATACTTCAATGCAGATTTTTGACCCATGCTTCAAAGGTGTCTGGATTAGAGCTGACCATAAGTCTCAGATTCCAGCTGAATGGAGGAGCTTTGGCTAGAAAAGAGAATTTCCTGCTTAATAACTGGTTTGGATACAGAGTTTGGTTTATTCAGCATAAATTTAAAAAGAGGAAACACACAAACAAAACATAACTTAACAGAAAACAGATTTGCAAGTCCCACAGGCTTCTGAACAAGTATGTCAATATTTCCCCAGAGCATTCAGAAGAGGATGGCAGCAGCACTGTAAAAGTATATTGCATAGACAGCATCAGCAAGGGGAAATTGCATTTTTATGATCAATAAAGTAAAAAGTCTGAATTCAAAGAAAAAAGTACTTTTTCCACATACAAACGATTAAAAACCTCATTTCAGCAAGGTCAACATTCTCTATTCCTCCCATTCCAAACAATTAAGATATATAAGTAGGAGAACAGAAAAGACTGATCAGTACTGATCTTTGCCAAATTCTGACCAAAACTGTGCATGATTCAATATTATCACTAATAGTAAGGTCAATCAAAGGAAATTCAAGTAAGACTGATTTCAGCCAACAGGTCTGCGTTTTTGATTTCAGGGTCTTTTGTTAATTTCAAACGAAAAAACACAGAAATCAGGTTAGCTGCTGATTTTTTTTCCCTCTTGGCCATTGTGCAAAATACAGCCAGTAGCATCAGCCAAAAATATAGGTATCAGTGTACCAATAAAGTTAAATCAAACTTTGGTTTTCTTTTCCTCCCCTTACACTTAATAAAGAAAGGAGGAGTTTGTTACGAAACAAGTCCTGAGAGGAGAGCTGATGCATACTGCCTTCAGTTTGAAGACTTTTAAAAGACACTCAGCTATTGTTTCAGACTGAGTTTTGAACAAAGGCCGAGATTTGTGATCTTTTAGAGAAGTCTGTGAGAGCTGGTCTGCTCTTGGAGCCCAGGAAGCAACCAGAACTGCTCCAGGGAAGGGGGCCTGACAGGCAGTGATGGGACATCATCTGGCTTGGCTGTTGGGTTGCTGCTATCCATGAGACCCAGCCAAGGCTCCCCAGATGCACCAGAGAGGTGAGGGTCTGCCCCAGTCCCTGAGGAGCCCTCTGAGCCATGCAGCAAGGGGGTGCAGGTCTTCCCCGCCAGCATGCAGAGTAAGTGGTGCACCACGCACTGAGGAACAGCACTATGGTGGGTCATATCTTTGTGTCCCACCGCTCGTCTGCACCTGCACAATGACAGAGCCCTGAGGCATATTTCCCCAGCAGCCAGGCCACCGGGGTCATGTCCATCACTCTCTGGTGAACCAAAGAGATGACCGGAGGGAGGTACAGAAAAGGTACACTGTTCTTGGACAGCGAGAAGCCCTGCTGTAGGAAATGGCACAGTCTCAAGCTGTGGTTTAAAACCAGTTCAATACACCTGAAGAGAAAGAAGACAATACATCGATAAAACCATACTGGACAAGGCCAGCATGGTGACATTTCCCTGATTGCTGGCACTGGTCTCTTACCAGTGCTGAGGCAAATTTTATACTCCATATTTGAGGAAAGAAGTCCTGTGCTCTTCCCCTACTCTAGCAAAACCCATGTGATTTTCATGCCATACTAACTCATTCAATAGTTTGTTCTTCAATGTATCTCAACTGCCATTAATGTTACACCAATTACAAGAAAAATCCCTAACTTGTATGAAAACATACCCTTATATTTACAACAGTTTTCACTTCCAGACTGCACTGCAAAAGAAGACACACTTGGTTTAACAATTACACGTTTGTTTCTTGCAGCAACTGAAGGTGAATGATCTTTTCCTGTTCAGTCTTTCACACTGAGGCCAAGCTGAGACGAGCTCAAGACAGGTGGGACCACAACCCCCCAGATAATATTGCTCTTTTCTCTCCCCTAAACAATGGGAAGGTCAGGGCCAAAGGCTATTTTGACGTGGAAGGGACTGCAAACTAATTTCTAGTATTTCCATTTTTCTCCCACATGAAATTTCTTTCTGAGACATACTTTCACATGCTTTTTATAAAAATGTGATGGTAAAAGACATTACATTGTAAAGTCATGACAGGGAATAATAGCACATCCATGAAAATTCAGTTTTTGTGTAAGTATATACTGTATTTTCTGGTTTCTTTTCTGATCCACTGTACAAGTTAGTATCTAGCACTTGCTGCCTCACATACAGATCAGTTTCTGATTTGCCACATCCCTTTACAGTGAATTCAATGCTAATAGCGCTCTTACCCTTTCCAGTAGAGCTCATTGTGGCAGTAAGAACACTTCAAGCAAAACAGGATTATCGTAGTCTACGTACACAGCACAGGACACATAAGGTCAAATGTTTCTCCTGATTATGGATATCACAGTTGAGATACCACCCACCTTATTCTTTGAGACTAGTATTCTCTGCTATTGCACTGACAGCAAAAACTTTATGCACTGTAGTTATGGCCATAAGTGCTCTTTATTTTCTAAAATCAGATCCCAAGAATATTAAGTTAGTCTGACAAAACATGAATGACCAGCTTGAACTGATGAGAGTGTGGTTAGTGCGTGTACTAGCATCATACGAGAACTGAGAAGCACCGGCAGAGATTGCCCGGCTCTCCTCAAGGGTGCTCATCTCTCCGCAGAAGGAAAACACTCCTCCCCTCCTCCTCCAGTTCCCTGCCTCATTCACACTACCCAGATCCCCAGAAAGATACACTCTGGTGTCAGGGCCACCCCTCCAACTAACCATTCCTCGACATAAATCACAAATAAGCACAGTTTACCTACTGACTGTGCTGCCACGATGCCTAGCTGTGCATTGCTGAAGATGGATTTACATATTTCTATTTCACACCACTGAACGGGGAGGTCTCCTGACAGCAACAGACATGGTGCCAGGAAGAGATCTGCAGTATGTATTGTGGAGCTTGCTCAAGTGCCTGCATGATTCTCCCAAGTACGAGCATGCAGCTTTCTCCTACCAGTTGAGAGAGGATGATGAAGAAGGAATGAGAGCAGCTCCTTCCAACTCCTCTGCACACAGCCTGCAAGTGGGTCTATCAGACAGCAGTGCTTTCGTTCCTGCCACCCAAAAACAGGCAGGACCTTTGAACTTCATGGATGATCAGTGAAGAGAAAGGGAAGAGGCTTAGCTGTAACCCAGTGTATGAAATTAAAAGTATTCAGGACGAGAGGTGTGGGACACAAAGCAATCACTGCCACAGCTGTGGGCTATCTGGGGAAAAGGACCCGGAGGAATTGGTTTTACCACCCCACGACTTATCTGAGCGCAGGGAAAGAGAGAGATGCTTCTGACGTTGCTTTCATTACCAGTGAAATGCACAGCTCCTACCGTGGCGTGTTCACAGCACATCCCTGAGACACAACTCAGCCTCTCCATGGCCTGCATATGAATGAATTACAGGAAAAGTTACACGCTGCTCAGTCTTGTTCACTGCTCCACAGGTACTAAAACCTTGCCGCCCGGCTTGGAAAGAGAGCTGCAGTGCAGCAGTCCTCAGTGCCTGCCCCACCTCCCCTCACCCCTCTGTGGGGAAAACCCTGCCAGCGAGGCATCCCGCCTTCCCCGAAGCCCAGAGGAAACACCTTCAGCAACACCAGCAGAAAGCATCCAGATGCCAGTTGCAACCTGCTTGCCTGACTACAGCTTTTGTCATGGCTCTTCTGCTCTGGAAGGGCTTGGCCTTCCCACACAGCAGAGACTGGCTGGTGAGAGAAAGTGGTAAATCCGTGGACAAGACGGACACATCAACTGCTAAAAGCTGTAGCTTCCATATGCTAGAAAAAGAAAGGAAAAGAAAAATCCAGAAAGCTATCAAGGAACTATCAGCATGTAATCCTGATGACTAAGCATTACACTGGATGCTGCACACAATTCCTTCCAGGAAGAGAAATAAAGGTTACAGGAGTAGCAATTCCCTGCTGCAGGACTGCAGAAAAACCTCAACGAGTATTTCATTATTCATGGCAGGTTTTAAAAGGCGGTGCCTATAGGCCCTGGCACAGCTAGTATATGCAGACACACACCAAGCCCACACAGCAGACCCAGCCCTTCTGTGCTGTAGCATCAAAAGAATGTCTGCCTAAGCCCAGGAAACCCTCGGATCCTGTCCCACAGGGGAAACTCAGACAAACCATAAAAGTGTGTCTGAACATATGTCTGGCTTCCCACATTTCTATGCTGCTCAGCGTTCTTCTTGAGTCTACCCCAGATCTGCAAATACCGACACGTTCTCTAGAGGCTGGCAAAAATTTTTGACCTCTTAGAGCAAGCATCCCATCTTCTCTCAAAGACTAGATCAGTTAACAACCCATGGTTTTAAACTTCTGAAACTATTACAACTTAAAACGTTGGAGCAATTTGCTGAAAAAAAATGAAAAGGGGACGCTGTCTGGATGGTCTGAACCCCAAGCATGAAAAGGTCACAGCAATGGAAGGGGGGTCTTGATGCAAAACGAAACTCAGTCCTCATCTCACCTTCCAGTTTGCTCAAAACCTTCACCACTCCTTGAACAGTCAAGTTTCAAAAAGCCAGCCTGTATGTGAGCCACAGTGGCTGTTTCAGACACAGATACACGTGTGTGGGAGAACGTGTCGCAGCACAGGGGGCTGCAATCACACTGCAAATCAGTAACACTCACAGGGGACATGGAGCTGTAGCATGAAGCAGTTCAGCAGTGACCTTACAGATCTCAGTAATACCTAAAGAGCTGCTCTTTTCTCCAGTGAGAACCACTTGGAGAAGTCTGGAGCCAATCATTCTCTTCAAGGAAAAGATTTGCCCACATATCCTGTCTTTTCTCCAGCGAAAACACCACTGTATCATCATTAACCTGAAGGATTTGGAAAGAATTCCCACAGTAAGACGGTCACGGTGCAGTGCACATTTTTTGGTCAGCCTAGAGAGACCACATGAATGACAGGTACATTGCAACAGCTGCCTGTGACACTGATCAACACCCACAGCCTAGCCACTGTTAACACTCCGTAGGCATCCTGGGGCAGCTCTCAAGTCTCCGTTTCCTACTCAGCAAGGCTCCTGTCTTCAATCCAGAACCATCTTCCAGCTCTGTCATCACACTTTCTCCCTCAACATAGATGAGTCTGTTACTCCCCTGATGAGTTTGTACCAGCATTCTTTCCAAAAATACAGACTAATTTAGATTGGAAAGGAGGTCATCTAGTCCACATACCACACCACCATCACCCCCCACTTAACTACTGTCAATGGGAAAGAACTGCAAGTAAAGGAGTCGATTTAAGACAAAAATGAAGAAAGAGGTGCAGGAACTATCAACTATTTAAAAATTAACTACCTACTTCTCAGTTTGGGACAGCCAGAAGAGGCATTTGCCATAACAGCATCAGCACGCAGTCCTCAGGAAGAAAAGCTGAGTTTGATGCTAGGCCCTGTGTGACTGATCCTTCGCTGTAGATGATCCCCCAGGACCGCCACTGTTCCCTGCAAAGGGCAGTGGCAGCTGCTCCTCCCCAGGACTGCCTGGTGTTGAAAATCCTACAGGAATCCTCTTAGCTGCAACTTTGTGTTCTCGCAATCAGCACTCTGTCGAAACATTGCCTTTTGGTTTATTCTGTCAGCTTCTTTATAAAAGATAAACACCTCATGGGAAAGACAGGCAGGCAAAACACAAACCTATGTCCTTTCTCCATTTATTAAGAAAAATGAAAAGCAAATAAATGCTTTGCTGGGAAAAGCAGATGTTTCAGCAGCCAGACGTGATCTTCTTCTGTTCCTGTGTTTGTACGCTAGTTGAGTCTCACAATGCAGTCTCAGACGCCTGCATGTTGTGTGCGCCTGTACTTCTCTCTTCTTCCACATTTACGCTTAACATATTTAAGACAGGGACAATGCAGTCATAGGAAAATGCAGAAACTGCTCTTGTAAACATGTCAGTAGTCATGGAATTTCAGACCCTAAAGAGAGAGTTGACCATTTCAGTACCATAAATCAGCACTTTCCCCAGTGGCAATGTATTTCTAGCATCACTAAGATACTACATGTTTTTCCAGCAGTTATTTTCTTCTGCATCTATACACCTTGTTTTCTGTCACCATTTCACTGTGAAAGCAAAGTCAGGTACCAGCTGTACATAGAGAGGGAAACAACCCACAAAAGCCTTGTATCACTTTCTGATCTTGCTGCAATTTTAGGAAGAGAAGGTGGCCAGTTTGTTTGCTTTATAAGATACAGGAAAAGACTACAGCTACAAGCTACTGTCTGCTAGATTTTTTAAAAACTCTAAGACCAGAAGGAAGTGAATAATGCAAAGGAATATACAGAATATCTTCCTCATCATAGATGGGAGGTGTGCTGAGGACTATTTGCTGGTCAGTAACCAATAACCTAAAGAAGTGTTTGACTAAGACATTTATTTGCAAATTTCAGAGAAGTGCCAGGGCTTGTTAGAGAGCACTGCAATGGAGAGTTAGATCAACTCTGGTATTAGAGTAAAATGCTGTCCATAGTTTGCAAATGTATGACCAAAAACCCATTCAAGTTGCAGTAATATCTGGTGCAGTTCTGATATTGTACACTAGGTAGCTGACAATCACATTGCTTCAAAAGTGATTACCAGGAGTTATCTGTACAGCTAGGGCGGGAAAACTCCTACTACGTGTCTTACAGAATCACAGAATCACAGAATGGTTTGGGCTGAACAGCCCCAACTCTCTCAACCTTTCCTCACAGGAGAGGTGTTCCATCCCTCTGACCATTTTTGTGACCCTCCTCTGGACCCGCTCCAACAGGTCACAGAATCACAGAATAGTAGGGGTTGGAAGGGACCTCTGTGGGTCATCTAGTCCTGTGCTGAGGGCTCCAGAGCTAGACGCAGGACTCCAGTTGGGGTCTCATCAGAGCAGAGCATAGGGGCAGAATCACCTCCCTTGACCTGCTGGCCATGCTTCTTTTCATGCAGGCCAAGATATGGTTGGCCTTCTGGGCTACAAGCATACACTGCCAGGTCACGTTGAGCCTCTCATCAGCCAGCACCCCCAAGACCTTCTCCTCAGGGCTGCTCTCAATCCATTCTCTGCCCAGCCTGTATTTCTGCTTAGGATTGACCTGATCCACATGCAGGACCTTGCACTTGGCCTTGTTGAACTTCATGAGGTTCGCACAGGCCCACCTCTCAAGCTCATCAAGGTCCCTGCAGATGGCATCCCTTCCCTCCAGCGTGTCAATAGCACCACACAGCTCGGTGCCGTTGGCAAACTTGCTGAGGGTGCACTCCGTCTCACTGTCCATGTCGCCGACAAAGGTGTTAAACAGTGCCAGTCCCAACACTGATCCCTGAGGAATGCCACTCATCACTGGTCTCCATTTGGACATTGAGCCGTTGACCGCAACTCTTTGAGTGCGACCATCCAGCCAATTCCTTATCCACCGAGTGGTCCATCCATCAAATCCATGTCTCTCCAATACAGGGACAAGGATGTCGTGCAGGACAGCATCAAATGCTTTGCTCAAGTCCAGGCAGACGACATCAGTTGCTCTTCCCTTCTCCACCAGTGCTGTAGCCCCATCATAAAAGGCCACCAGATTTGTCAGGCATGATTTGCCCTTAGTGAAGCCACGTTGACTCTCACCAATCACCTCCTTATTTTCTATGCACCTTAGCATACTTTCCAGGCGGATCTGCTCCATGATCTTGCTTGGCACAGAGGTGGGACTGACTGGCCTATAGTTCCCCAGGCCTTCCTTTTTACCCTTTTTAAAAATGGGGGTTATGTTTACCCTTTTCCAGTCAGTGGGAACTTCACTGGACTGCTACGACTTCTCATATATGTTGGATAGTGGCTTAGCAACTTCGTCTGCCAGTTCCTTCAGGACCCACAGATGCACCTCATCAGGTCTCTTGGACTTGTGCACCTACTGACTCCTTAGATGGTCTTGGACATGATCTTCTCCTACAGTGGGCAGTTCTTCATTCTCCCAGTCCCTGTCTTTCCTTCTGCAACTTGGGCAGTGTGACTGGATCACTTGCTAGTGAAGACTGAGAGGAAGACTTCAGAGGACAGTTACAACAACCGGATGCAAATATGCCTGGTTTTCTTTCTCTTTACAAGACCACCCTCTGTAACACTCCTCTTTCTCCCCCTATCATTTTCCAGTGAAAGACATCCCTAAAGCCTATTTTGTTTGTTCCAATAATCTCATAAGCATCTTTATCCTGATCTGATGGCTGCCTCTCTTTGTGGACTATTCCAGCTGAACATCCCATTAAACTAGTCCGTCAGTCCTTCTTGAAGCACATACCCTCTGTACACACAATTTTGTTGTAGCTGTGCAAAGAGGCCACAGCCTCAGCCCAGCAGGTAAGGGAAGCTGTCTGACTCTTTTTCTCACCACAAGCATGTGTTGACAACACTACTAAATTCTTCACATCATTCATAACATGCATGGTGTTGGAGGGTTCTCAGCGCAATTTCTCAGTGCCACTTCTCACAGTGACAGCCTGTCTCTTGAAGATGACTATACAACACTATTTGCTTTCTGGATAGGAAATAAGCCTACCTGAATCACAAGGAGCCAGAATTAAAATACACAGAAGAAAATTATTTTTGTTTAAGTAAGCAGCACCAGTTGTGTGAGTTTCCATGCATACATACAGTATAACACACACATGCAGGAGGAAGCTTTAGTAAGTTGAAGAAAAGAATGTCACTGTTCCAGAAACTGCAGTGAAGTCCTAAAGTATACAGAATTCCACTGGTTTTTTTTCTCTCCTGATTTCAGTCACAGGTCCTATAATACTGATTTTGTCCCTATATTTCCGAATGCTGTAGATGGTGGGTGGCTAAGATGTAATTCACAGCCATTTATGCTAGCATGTGTTGAGACAAATGTGCAAAGGTAAATTGAGTGCATATGTTTAGGTCTCAAACATCAAAGAAACTAACATGAACCTTAAGCATATTGCTTTTCAAACACTAACTTTAAAGCCAGTCTCATATTTTTGATCATTCTGAGTTGGAGGTAACTCAAATCATTCTCTCTTTGTCTAACCTTCAGCCTTGCTTACTATCCTTCCTATGAGTTGAATGAGAAAGGAGACCAGTGGATCAATTACTTAAAGTCTGTTGTAAAATGGCTGCATGCGTTTTATAAGATTCACATTTGTTATGGAGGATGATCAGTACAGATATATATCGTGTAGTGGGGATGTAGCAGAAAGATTAATTCTTGTAAGTAATTCAGCCTGATGGTTAACGTACGTATGCAGATACTGCCAATATATCAAACCGTATCCTGCAGAGTAAAATAGACAAGGCCGTTTGCATACCAGAGCAATACCCAGTCCCGACCTGGCTGAAGAAGCAAAGAAGACACCACATCCAAATAATGCTGTAATTGCTGTCTCCAGCCCCACCTTCCTTCAAAGAGATAAGTAAAGCACAGTTCAAAGACTGATTGAGGTCTGAACTGGGTTTTAACCCCTTCCAGCTCAACTGTTGACAGTTTTGCTTTGTCAAAGATTTCTCTTCAAAATGTGCTCTTCAGTACTGACATAGTCCAACTCCCATGCTCTCTATAAACCCGGCAAGTTTGAGAATCCTCTTACATTTAGAAATCCCACAATGTAAATGTCACTTCAACCAATTTTTGGAAGCCTTATCATTTTTTCCCTTGGGATTCTTAGTGTCTTTGCACTTCCGTGCATTTCATGCTGTCCTAACAGACAGGTAGCTAAAAGGCAGCGAACTGTTCTTAAATAAAAAAAAAGCGGGGGGTGCATACCATACAACAAAGTAACTACAAATGGGGCACCTGCTGTAGAGTTCAGTTTTTGAGACACAGGAGCAAGGGAATAAATCAAATAATTCAGGCTGTCCAAGGCAATATGACGGAGCGTGGAATTTTTGGCACGTAACAGTCTCATGATGAATGAAAACACAAACAAAAATCAATGGCTGAGTTGCTCAAAGAACAAATTTTCCCTAGCAGTAAAAAGACTTGAATACTGGCTGCCAGCCTAATTTCATTAGGAAATGCATTCCAATTAATGGAAGCTCTGCAAACAAGAGATAATTACTATGGCGAGACAGAGGAAAGGCCTTACAGCCTTCCAGCTTCTCTTCTTTGGTTGCAGCTTGCCCTTCTCCCCTTTCAGTTCATTTAAGGTGTTCGTTGTTGAATATCTGCAAGTGTATTTCCCAAACTCCCCCTGTCATTCCTGCTGCACAGGACTCTCCTCGCCTGCTCCTGACATTGGCCTTGTGTCCCCCCCCACACTATACGCTGTGAAGTTTCCCATGCTGGGCAGGGATGTGTTTGTTCTCACATCTCAGTGTCTGAATGCCAGTTGTGCCATTATTCCTGTGCTACTTGTTTATACCCATTTTGATGCTACATTTCCTGTGCCAAATTAAATACTGGCACAGACAGGTGCCTGAAATCAAAGTTGTGCCTGCTTATGCTCTGGTGAATTTAGTTTTTCATTTCCATGATTTCATTTCCCAGGAAAACAGCAATTATGTAACCTCAGTGGAAACAGATGCCAACAATATTAAGCTTGCAACGGCACTCCTTTCACCCCAAGGGCTTCTTTCAATGAGAGGATGGAAAGTTTCTTAAAACCAAACAAGCGACACAGACCTTTTGTTTTAACAGACGTGCTTCCTTATTCTATCTGCACGTAGGCAGAAACTTGAGACATTTTGCCTCCCTCACGTCATCCCCTTGAACGCTGTGCGCTTACAAAGCGGCTTTGCTCCATCTCTCCTGCAATCAATACTGGCCTTGACCCAGAGGATATCGGGCAGCCCATCGCAATGGCTTGCAAAGCCGTGCCTTCTGCAGAGCCCAGTGGTGAGGATGTGTCATCCCCGGAGCCGCGCCGCTGCGCACCAGAGGATGCTGCTGCCAGGGACAAGAACGCCTTGCAGGAGCCACATCCCACTCGTGTTTTTTCACCCTGCAGCTCTGTGCGAAAAAAGTTCAATTACATCTATCCATACAACAAATAAAAGCCAAGTGACTGCAACTCCATTCTCTTGCCCGCTCTTTGATGTCCAGCACAAGATGTGTGCCTACAGCCCCAGCGGCAGCAATGCCGGCTCACCCAGGCCAGTGCCGGGGCCACCACCTAGCTCCGACGCCCAGCCGCAGCAGCCGAGGGCTCAGCACTGCGTACAACACTCCTGTCCGGTGAGTGTGCTGCCAGCACCGGGCTCCCTGCTGCCTTCTGGGCTGCTGCAAGCTAGCTTCGGTACAGAAGCATGTGGGCAAGGTCTGGATAAACCAAACCAAGAGCAACAAAAGCACAGAGGCAACCCTACCACTTCCGGAGACCTAAATCTCAGTGGGTCACCCACTTCACCGTCTGTATACTCTTCACCTACTTCTTCAAATACTTCAAGTGTCTGTCTGCAGCCACCACATGGCATTACATACTTGCAACAGCTTCACTAACAGGCAAAAAAGAAAGAGTAAGCAGAGAAGAAGCATTTGGTTTGCGGCAAGGGATAAAAGCCTAATTTACCAATGCTAATAGTCTGAGTCATTGATCAAAAAAAAACCAGACACAAAAATCAGACTATATCACGGAAAGCAGTAGCACTATGTTAACTATTGTGAAGCCAGATGATGCCTCTTTCCAGAGGCTGATCAACTCACTACGTGCGTTTTTGACATGGCGTGGTACTTGCAGCTCTGCAGTTCTGAAGTGTCGGGTCAGACGTGTAATGTAGCTTTCTCTCCCATTGCGGCGATACGAGATCGTCATTTTAAAGGTCTTCCCTAGGCACGGCTGCCAAGCTGTTTGTCTGAGCTGCAGTGGTATTTTTGGAGACAAAGATTTGGACGCGGTGCGGAACAGGTGGCCTGGCAGCAGTGGTAGGAAGCTATCAAACCGCGCAGCGTACAATTCAAAACACAAACCAGAGGGAGAGGAGATAAATCATTTACTGTATTTAACTTAGCATATTGCTACTTTTTGTGACTCATATAGTCTTGTGGAAGACTCCCCAGCCAGGATAAGCCAACTTTGGAGGAAAGACAATGTAAAGTTTACGGACTGCCATGCATTTATGAAGTTAGCGTGCGTAAATGCGTAGAGGCAGCAGTGAAAGCAACAAAACTAAAGACAGGGAAGAACCTGTACCGCCCCAACTTCGCCCACCCTCCCTGGTTTTCAAGCACCTTCCTATGCTTCACTGGTCAAAAATAAACCTGAACCATCCTCTGAAGGATGGCCAGCACAAAGGGGCATTATCCAGCAAAAACCTCGGTACTTTGCAGCCCACCTGAAGCGCCTGCCCACAGGCAGCCCCAACCGGCAGCCAGGCGCACAGAGGAGCCACTGTACATCCACGGCAGGACCAAAGGTGCGAGAAAGCTGGGGCTCAGCGGAAAATGTCTTGCATGGCACTTCTGACCATTTGGTGCCCATGCCCTGAGCACTGCTACCACAGCAACCTGTACGTCCTGCTCCTGGCCACCCTGTTACTGAAGGTCTCCTCAGCAGCAGGCAGGGAAAAGGCTTCTGACTTATTTAAAAATGTGGCTACGACTGCCCTGCAAAAGGGATCCTTCTGTTCCTGGGATGCTTACAGTCTCCGACTCAGCGTGTCACTAGGTATGTACTTGTCGTGTGCCACAGGCTGTCAGGCACATCTGGCTGGACCACATGCAGTGTGAGATTTGCAAATCATAGGCACAGTGCACCTGTTTTATCACTCCCACCCCACTTCAAGTCAAAAAACTCCCAAATAGGGGTCTCCTTGGGAAGACTACACTGCATGGAAATTCATTTGAAGGCAGTCAGTTTTAATCCAGTTACCATAAGATACATTGATTCTGTGTCCTTCATTTTAAGCTGGTTCCTTGAGAAACAGAATTGTGTGAATGCTGGCACTTTTGTCCCCACACTTTTAAACATGCAGGCTGGTTTCAGCTAAATTTGACAAAGCGGCAAGTTTCACCAAGCTACCAAAATCCAAGAAGCTTCACGATAGAAGCAACTAGGCAGACAAGGGAGGCCCAAATCAGCACCCCTGTACAGAGAGAAAATAATCTCATGAAATCAACCACAATGTCCGATACCGGAGTGCCCACAGGGCAGAGAGATTTTATTGCAGCTCAGGAGTGTGTAAAGCTTCAGGCAGACCTCACCCCCAATTAGTCATGGGGTAATTCAAATACAAGACACAACACTATAAAAACAAGTTGGTGCAGAACTGCCCCCATCTCACAGAACAATTTACAAAAAAAATTAGGATGTCACACAATGCTGCATGCCCTACAGCAACTGAAGTGATCTTTACCAGCCAAACTTACAAAAAAAGTCATCAGCTATACTTGGTTAGACATTTTCCCCACATCCTTTGCTAATTTATAGTGTGTTCATACATTTCAGCACCTTATTGACTGTGCCCTCCCTGTCCCTCCCCCACCCATCACAACCTGGCCCAGAACGGACACCAGAATAACCTGCTGTTATTTCCAGGGTCATGACAAGAAGTGTGCCCTTGCATCTCTCATTCTTTTATTGCAAAAATACACTGTTCCCATGTCTCTCTGCTGTTCTCTCTGCCATCTGAGTCAGGAGAATGAATCATCAAAAATGCTATTGTCAAATGCTTTCTATGAATTATGTTCTGCACTGCAGTGGCTTGCTCTGCTCAGGATTCTCTATTTAGATCATCAGTATTTCTCCTCGGGATTGCTTTTAAAAATCATTGACACAAAACCTGATTGTCTCCAAAAGGGGGCAGCCTATTTTAAGCCATTTTAAGGCTTGTTTTTACTGGGCACGAAAATGAAAGCATAAGCCAGTTTGTCAAAAGACCGATGTGGAAAAGTAACATCACTGTAGGTGAGAACACATTCTGTCCAGAAAACCTTATGGTAAGACTGGGAATATGTAGATATTCTGTAACTCAGTAACATCTAATGAGTGGGATATCAGTAAACTCCAGGAACATACAAGTACCAACACACAATTTTAAGAAATAGCATTCATATCAGCTATGTATCTATTGCTGTATTTCTCAGTCTTGCATTTTAAGGGCAACAGGGACACAGTCTTTAGAATTTGTTATCACCAGGTACCTGAGGTAATGAAGAGAAGCAAGTGTTGTTGATCTTTGGTGTACATCTTTATCCTATTAATCTTCTTTAGCAATTACAGGCAATTAAGAATTCTGTGTGGGTTTTAATCTCTCCGACCCTGACTGGGGTGGGAACTGAAGGTGCTGAGTGACCTAACTGAACCAAATCTGTGCTTCCTACAAAACATGCAGACACCAAAACCAGACATCTCTGCTCATTATTTTGATGTCGAATAACATAAAAGGCAAAAAGATTGTAAAAAATGCAGAATCTAGAAGCTAAAACTAGATAGTTTCAGTCTAGAAATAAGGCATATGGTTTGAACAGTGAGAGCTTACGAAACAAGAAGTCCAGTACAGCAGAAGCCAAAGGATATCTGTCCATTAGTTCTTCTTTGAAGCTAGTATCCCTTTCGAAAGATTTGAACTTTTTAAAAGACTTTTTTTTTAATGTGACAGACAATTCATCCCACAAATAGAAAGTTATTCCAGTTACTTTCAGTTTCATTGGTTTTCATCAGAATAAGTAGTCATCGGATTGCTCTCCAAAAGCTTGTATTAGATCCTCCACCATTTGCCACCGGCAGATCAAAGCCAGATGACTTTTTAGCAATATAGAGTCAGATGCAAGAATCCCTGGATCTCTTTCACATTGGAAGTCAGACTAGAGCAATACAGCACATTCTCTTCTTAGTGTCTACAGAGTCTTCATCACCACTTTTTCTTATGCTTAACCAGCTATTAAAACTAAGTCTTAATGAAAATGGCTTCCTAAGATAATTAATTATTCCTTTAAACAATACCATCTTTAGCTTGTCAGGGAAGAATATAATTTCCTACCAAACTCCACCTATGCTAATTTTTTTATAAAGACACTGAGACAGAGAATATATTATGAGAAAATAATTATATCAGGCCTTAGGAATGCAAAAATTGGAGAAATCAAAAGTGATAACATTTCCAGTGTAATGACTGTAAGGAGAACAGAAAACGGCATAATGTATATCCATTTTCGTGACAAAGGCTGTAATGAGAAAAAGTGCAAAACTGATCTGCTCCAAAAGTCTGCACGATCTATTCTTCCATCGTCTATTCCAACCACGTCGACAAGAGTTTCTGTCTACAGAGCGAATCCACTCTGATAATTAATCCTGTTGTCTTGTAGTTCTCCTTAGAGACTTGAGGATACAAAGTATTATGTCCCTGTGTAGCACCGCTCAGATACAGTCTAACAATTCCACTCATCAAATCCTTGCCATGTGTGTACCTCCTTGAAGAACATGGAGGATGAAAATCCTGTCTCATTCACCTATCGATTTCATTCCAAGTCAATGTAGCGGGAGCCCGAGTTGCAGATCTGTCTTACTCTTTTGCAGTTACTTCTACCAACACACTCCCTGCACAGTAGGAGGCTGAACCGACAGCTTTAACTCTTCCTCACGCTATCAGCTGCTTAGTGACATGTTCTAGGTCATGAACATTTGCAAATTAAACGTCTTAATGGGTTGTCTGAATTACCAGATAATCAGATCACATCTCTTTTTCTGAAAATTATGTACCTTGACTGATATAGAAATTAAAAACCAATAAATAGGATTCCATCTTTGCCACCTGTGCTGTACTGTTGGACTATGGAATTCCCTCTGCTGTTTAAAGTACCTAGTTTCTAAAGGCCAGTAATGCTTCATTGCATTTTGGGTTTACTTGTAGTTTGGTAAGAGCCTCTTTTTTTCTTGCAAAAATATCTCTTTTCAGTTCTCATCTTTTCTTTTACCTGCCTTTTGTCACATGGAATTTTGAGTGTGACAGTGGTTGCAATTGCTTTCCATCTTTTGTAGTTTCTTCTTTGAAATTAGCATTCCAGGTTGTGGAAATAAAAAACACCTCATATACTAACTTCAGAGTGTCCATTTATTTATAGCTTGCACATTTTATTCCTCCTCTACTAGGCATCTTCTTCATTTGGGCTTTCAATTACACAAAATTTCATCACAAGCAGAACTCTTCATTACATGGTATTCAGATCAAACAGTAAGCCGTAAAAGATCTTTATAGATACAGTACACTGTGTTTCATATACGTGGGATATGAAAGATTTTGTATATAAACAGCTTTTTAGCCGTAAGTAATATATTTCCAGAAATGTTTTTTTACAGAACTAGTATCTTCTCAATGTTCTACAGATCAATACACTATTTCCTGTAAAATTATACAGATGTAATTTAATGTTATAATAATCTTTAAACTTAAAGCCTTTTCAATGCAATTAGCTATTTAGCTTGTCACGTCTTACAAAAAAATTTATCTGACAATGTGATTCCAAAATACAGATTTCAGACTACAGTATTCCTTTGTGCAGAATAGATTTCATATATTCACAGAAACACCACTTAAAGAGTTTAGGAGACATTAGGAAACATTTTCTACCCAAAGGCAATTGCATTTAAAAGAAAGAAGCAAAATGTTTTACTGATTCTGATTCAGTTATGTGGAATTACAAAACAGCAGAAGGTTTTTAGTTAGTTAAAGATGGAAAAGGGCCGTGGTCATATTAGGTTGTGCAGAATAGCTATTTCTTCCCTTCTGTAATTTGTAAGTGGACACTAAATTATACGCAGCTTCTCCCCGTTCTCAGTCTATCCTCAACTACCACAACCAACAATCTCACCATTTTGCTTTTCTATATCCTGCTTCTTCCTTTCTGTATCTGCTCTTCATCTTTTACGAAGTAAGGTCCAGGCATCAAGCAAATTCACCCCTTTGTAAGCTTTTCTGCCCTTGGCCACAGAAGACTTTCAGTCCTAGACAACTTCTCCAGGAATTATCTTTTCCTCAGTTAATTATATCCTTGCTAATACAACACTTAGCTATAAACATATATATGAACACACACACACATGGACCCATCTGTATTTACCTCTCTGAGCTAGCCTTGAGCTGGCAACATATGCTTCCCCAAACTAAGAGAGTGGGTTGGGGTTAAAGCTATGACAGCCAGCATGTTCTTAGATGTGAATTTGCACCATGGGAAGACACAGTTCAGCCTCTTTAAAAAATGCACGCAAAATGCACTTTATTTAACACTTTTCTTCAGACAGTGTTTGAGCAGCTGAGGAATATCTGGAACTGAAGCTCAAATGTGTCGCAGTGTGACTGCCTGAGATCCCAGGGCTCTACCCTGATGTAGCCTACCTGCCATGCAAGACTTCGTCAGCGCAGACACACTGACGGTGGGGCCCACCCATATCCCATGGCTATCGCAGGCCTATTGTTTTCATTCAGCTGGTTACAATCACTCATAAGTCTGTCAAGATTCATGAGTACTTCTTAAATACAATTGTGGGAACAGAAGTTCAACTTCCAAGCCATTTTGCTCCATGACAAACAGTGCTGATCTTTAAAGCTTGGAATAAAAGATATTTTTATGACCTCACTTCAATTCATCAGTGCCATGACCCTGATGTTTGTGGAAAGGGCAAAGTATCACATACTGTACATCTTGCTAATCCTTCCGGTGCTTGTGTTTAAAAGTCATGCATAAATAGCTTCTGGTCATACAAAATATTCACGCACCTATGGCTGAGTCCTGGACTGCTAGCAGAAAGCTCCTAATGAATACTTCTCTCTTGGCACATACATCCATGCCTTCGGCATGTATTTCTTTTCCATCGAGGCTGGTCATTCACCAGTCGAACCTGCAGCAGGCACACTGCAAGCAGGTGGGGCTGCCAGCCAGGGACAGCCAGCCAGCTGCTCCAAACTCCTACCCTGCTGCCGCATCCAGGAGCAGAGGAAAAGGAGGTGCACCAGTAAGGAAAGCAGCGGGGTTTACATCACTGCATGGGAATCACGTGCATTACTGGTACAACTTAGTTACTGCGGCACCACACAGTGCAGATTACATGGTGTGCTCCTGTTCCGACACTAGAAAAATACAAGCCTTGCTTGGGTTTGATCAACATTTAACAAAACAGATGATAACTCGGATCAGTATTGTGTTTTTCACAGTATTGGTTGTAAGCTTCAAAATAAAACTCATGTTGTTTTTAACTTCTAAGTTTAAATATAAAAAAATATTTCTAAGTTTATATTGGGTATATTTCTGTGCGCATACAATTCAGAGTAATAAGTGAAAAACAGAATTATTTTGGCTTTTTTTTTCCCAGAAAGTATCACACTTTTCCCTGGAACCTCGAGGCAGACAGACTCTTGCCAACTGCAATGTGCCACAGAAACAGGACTTTAAGCTATTAGTCACCGATAGTCAACAGCTTCAATTTCTAGCTATTGGATGAGCTGCAAGTGTAAAATGAAACGTCTTTCTCTCTTCAACACAGCAGATGTTTAATCATTTAACTAACAAGGCAAGATTGTTGAATTACCCTGCTAAAACCTTGATTTACATTGTGGCAGGTTGGTGCAGCTATTCAAACAGAGATTACACAGTCCTTTCTAGGGTTCTAATTAAGCTTGGTGTTAATAAAATGCAATAATAATTAACAGAACAGTTCACAGGAAATAATACTGAATATCATTTCTATCTTTGGAATTATACCAGTGATTGTGGAGACCAAACCGGTTCAACAACTAGATTTGCAGACCTCAGCAAACAAACATAAGGCTAACCAAAGCCAGTATCTTTCATGCGGACTCTTTAATAACCAGAATCTTCAGAGCAGAGGTGTCAGACAGGTGAACAGAAGTCCTCTTAGATGAGCTTGGAATATCTACTGTCAGGCAGGTCACTGGAATACAGACACATACAGCAGGAATCCTCTTTTCTTCTCAGTGAGTAAACTGCTAGTCCTGACTACGACTCGGACGACCACATTCATTCTTTCAGCAAGACAGAGTAAGACAAAAAGAGGCAAGGATGGTAATTTGTAGCTTGTAACACTTCAAGACCTGGACACAAGACTAAGACGTCATTACACTAAGTCCCATTTGAACAACAGACAGCCCTTTACCAGAGGCACTTCCAATCCAACTGTAAAACAGAAGGGCACGGCTCAGCACAGATTGGGGGGCAGGCAAAAGAAAGCAACTGGATGTTCTTTTTAAGCCTGCTGGGAAACGATCAGCTCTTAAAAGAAATTCAATTGGTGATTGAAATTGCAGAGAAAGGATCGTTTGAAGGGAAGACTTCAAAGAGGAGCAAGAGATAATTCAGTTGATGTTACAAACAGTTCCTCTATGTAAGAGTTGCTGCAACTGCCGGAGAATATAGCCTACGCATGCTGTAGGCTGCTACCACGGGTAACCTGAAGACAGGAATCGAACATGAACAAAGGGCAGGCTTTCAATGCAGTAATTGGAATAGGGTGAAAAAAATGCAAGTATTTTTATGATCATTGGAAAAAGTGTAAAATTCTTTTTAAGAACAAGCATGGAGGATCAGATTTTCTGTTTACAGTTTTATAAATCCAAATATATTCTATTGAGAAAGAACATATCGAGCTTTTGAAACGTATTCTTAATATATTCCTAAAGCAAGACCTGAAATTTGTTTACGCATTTGCACTTGGGTGCTTCCCAAATTCTGCATTTAGTGGTATCATCAGCATGGTCCAGTGGATACACAAGCAGCTTGGGATTCACAGACACTAGTCCTGACTCTGTTTCTAGGTGATCTGGGCATGTCATTTCAAAGTCTTCTGCAAAGCAAGCCAGTTTCATTATTTTCAGTTTTAGTAGGACGGAAGGACAAATAGATCCAGTAGACAAAAGTGATGGAGAAAAGGTAAGCACAGTTATTAACTTCACTAATTTTACCTGAAATACCTGGGTTCAACTGAATAACATTTTTCATTGCTGTGTTTTATTTAGCAAAAAGGTGAAAAACATGCAGGCAAACATTTACTGTTCCAGGTGCAAGACCTTTTTATGCATTATTTCCACAGCCTTGTCAGTAGTGAACAGCATAAAATGGATGGATAATCAGGGCTGTACTCAAACACTCCGGATTTTCTAAAGATCACGTTTCTAAATTTTACTTATTCTTGAGAACATATAGTAGAGGAGAACTTGTCTCTGTACATCTGAGATCCCTCAGGCTACCAAGATGTCTCAGCTGTAATACTGAAGTTGCTTTTACTTTCTGTCATGCACCACTTCAACATTAAGAAATATCAATATAATCTCGAGCAACAGCAGCCCTGCAGGGACCCACAAAATTCTTTCAAGGGGCAATAATACAAACACAGTCACAGGCAAAGTCTCTGCCAGGGCTTTGGTGAAACTTCTGTCAAGAGCAGTCCAGAATTTTATTCAGGACGAAGTAAAAATTTCATCTTATCCCCTTGCTGCATTTGGCCAATTCAGAAAAGCTGCCTGAGTTGAGCACTACGCTCAGCTGCTCTAGTTACAGTCCAAAACAAGCTGCCTCAGAGAACAGTAGGAATATGTAAGTTAAATTCCCACTCTCGTTGTCCTGGTAATTTAGGAAGTCTCAAGCAACAGGGTAAGAGAGCAACAGGAGGGAGGAGTAAGGCATGCAGGCATCTGCCAGGTTCTAAAATATCCACAGGACTTTCCCTGCTTCCATTCCTCACAAAACAAACTTTAATGTAAAGCCTATTCTTTAACATAAATTCTGACCAGTGCATGAGACTAAATTAATTTTCATCCACATTCAGAGGCCTGAATAAAGCTTCAAAGTTCTCTAAACAATAAAGCCCTTGGAGAAAGAGACACATGCTTCTATTGGAAATGTCTGTATTAAGCAAAAAGACTGAATTTAGATAATATTTCTTGCATGACAGGAGCCCTCTTAGAGTTCCGACCTGAAAAACACGAAACTTTCCAGAATCACAGCCTTTTTTAAGTAGAATTTCTTTTTAAATAATGTTGGCACTGATATTAACATTCCAATGGTCAGTTTACCTGACTGTTACAAAGGCAGACCTTGCTTGGGTCCAGTTTCTCTTTCCAGACACCGCATTTTGTTACGCCTTCACCAGCCACGCTGACGAAAGCCTTTACCTGTATGATGAACCAGAATTGGTACATAAATGGAGGAAGCAATACCGAGCCGCCGCTCTTTGGTAAATCCAGTAGATGGTGACCTTGGAGTTCAATTTTTCCTAGTCTTTTATTGTCACGACGCTACTGAACCCCCTTTCTCCTTCCTAAAATCAAGTTTATTTGGAGCATATGCAAATATTTTTCTACCCTTAGTACTGCCAAGCATGGGTCCAAGAACCACACTAGCTCACTGAAATCTCATTCATGACACACTACAGCTTGCATCCACTTCACTAACACTGACAGATGTCTTCGCATCAGACAGCTATGCTCTTTCTTAAATTTCCCTTAGTCCCGTGGAAAACTGATATTGTTACCATCTAGGTCATCAATAAAAGTGCTAAAAAGTTACTGACAATAACCTGTTCTTATAGGATCCAACTGAGAGGCACACACTCAGTGAGGATTCCCATTTACAGTCATGTTTCATAGCCTGTCTGCCAGCTTTTAGTCCACTTAAGAAGCATCTCACTGATTTCATTTCAGTCTAGTTACTTGATTAAAAACTCATACTTCACAGAAGTGTATTACATATGACTTCAACACTGTGGCATTGATCAAACCACACTTGTTATCTCTCAAATAAGGGAATAAAGAAAGGAATAAAGAGTCAAGTTGATAAAATCTATTTTCCAAAAATCATGGGTGACTAGTCTTAAAGAATGATAGGAAGTTTAAATGCAGTCCAGCAGAGGAATTTCTTTTAATTTTTCCAGGACCAGAGCCAAACTGACAGGCTTGCAATTATCCAGAAGATTCCTTTTTCAAGCATTGGTGACAAATGCCCAAGTTCCCTGCAATTTTTCTGTGTTTCAAAGCATATTGAAAAATTCAAGCTTCATAACCCACAGTACTGTCCAACGAATTCCTTAGAAACCTATGGGTATTAGTTGTCTTGTCCAGATGTTTAAGTAAGCCTAATAGTAACAGTTCACACAGCAGTGCAACAGTAGGTCACACAGTAGCACAGCAGCACAGCAAAGGTGGAGGAGGGTGTTACACGCTTCATGATCAGCTTCAGCAGAGGTGCAGCAGTCGGTCCTTCACTGACACATGAAGAAGAGAAGCAATTCAATGAATACTCTGTTCTAACAGACATTTTTCACCCCGCAATGGCCCATTCTTTTGTTCAGACTACTTTTGTTCTTACTATGCTTCTTCAAACTAAAAAAAAGGCAAGAAAAAGATATTTCATCCATAACGCTATTCATCATTTTTCTGTGTCTTTATCAATCTTCTGAAGTCTTTAACCTTTATTTTATAAAACCTTCACACCCCTACCTTCTCACTTGGGGATATCGATAGTAATAACTTCTCTTTGTTGGGTTTTCTTTTATTTTTGGTCATCAAATTTAACATTCTTAGACAGAAAAAATAAAATGTTTTAACATTTTTTTGTCTTGAACCTTGTTTTCAGCACTACGAAATTGGTCATTTTCGTAAACCAGCAAGAACAGGGATTTGAATATATTTATTACAGGGAAACGGAATAAAATCATGATCACTTATGCCTAATTAGCTACTCGTTAGTGATTTGCATGTCACACGGAGATATGCTGTAGGAGGGGAAAAGCAGCAGTACTGCTGACAACAGCTACCACAATACTCAATACAGAACTACACCGCCACGGAAAATCCTTACTTGCATCCCCCAGAGCCCCCTTCTCTGCTGGTGAAATACTCACCTGCAAGACGCTGCTGACCAAAGGCTCACAACACAGATGGGGGCTTCTTGCTGGCCACGCCACTCAGCTCCTCAGAGAGCAGCAGCACGGACCAGATGGACTCCTGGCTCACCCCGCAGCACCCCGACACAGCGGGTTCCTACAGAACATGCTTTTTAGTGGTGCTTCGTATACACAGCAGAGCAATTCTGCCTGCGGCCCCCTGTCCAAGGAAAGTTAAGTAGATCTCTATTAAATCTAGGCATATTTTCTTGGCTCTGGCCAGCTGAGATACCCACTAGATAGCAACTTGGATGGCATTTTCAAGTTAAGATCCCAAAACATAAATTCAAGATTAGGACACAAAATCCAATGAATATCATACGCAGATCAAGTGAGGAAAAGAAATTGTTAAACAGTATGCATAAGACTCTATAGCGGCAAGGCTACATTAATTAGTGATAGTTTATTATTTATACTATGTCCCAGGATTATTCTTTCTGCCGTGCAAAGATCCAACAAGCCTTTTTCTTTCGCAAAGAGTCATTTGCTAGATGTCTGTGGACTGTGTTTTCTGTTCTTCTGCAATAGCTATTCTCTGAAGGCTTAAACTGATTGTTCTTTGACCATAATGTCGTTAAAGAAATGCCAGGAAGTTTATTCGTGGTTTATTAATACTGCAGAGGCCCCAAAGCAGCAAGATAATGTCCAGACTTCCAAAAAACAGGCTTGCCAACCGTCCCCCTGGCCAGCTTCCAACTAAAGGAAGAAGATGACAGCCAAGCTGCAGCTACAATGACTTCAGAAAGTGCTGAAAAAAAGTAGAATAATCCAGGCCACAGAACCCTACTCCAATTTTACACACACCAAAAAAATACCCAAAATGCCACTCACATTTCATTTGTCCCATCACAAAGGCCCGACTGGGTCTCTATGAATATTTCTTACCCAAATGCTTTTTCAAAGTTCAGGTTAGTGTTCTGAGACCAAAAAGCAAAGCCACTAACCTACTGCAGTACATTGCTTCATCCTACCGTAAGCTTTTTTCCCTGTAAAATATTGATAATTCTGTGTTCTGGGTTCCTCTTATCTTTTTGATAAATGAGGTTACTGCCTTCCTAACTTATTAAGGCATTTATCCTCTCCTTTACATTTGAAACACTGGGAAACATGTATCTAATTTACCTAAAAATATTTCTCAAGTCCTTCACTATAAAACTATTTTGGAGAACACCTGGTGGACTTGGGTTTGCAGTTTCTGAGATCTCCTAAGTTTGCTCTCTGACACAGGAACACCCACGTTTCCACTTTCAGGGCCGAGCACCCAAGTTTCCTTTTCAAGCTAACATTTGCAGATTTATGCTGATCTCTGGAATGTTACGGGATGAAAAGCGAATTTTAAAGTGTTAGTTTTCCTATGAAAAGTAGCTCAGCTTCCTCTGAAGGCACATTCTATTCTTGAGCAGTCTCTTTGCTTTCTATGAAAATGAATGACCATACGATACACCAAAATGCGCTACTGTATTCCTAAATAGGTAGAGGCTCACGCCACCATGTTCAGGTACAGATTCCAAAGGCATTGAAAGGTTGTCCCTCTCCACGGTTTGGGGACGCAGAGGGCAGGGCAGGGACAGACGTGCCCACTTCCGAGCATTCAGGACCAAGTCTCTCTGGCTGCTCTTGCCACCAGGCAATGACCCCTCGCTGCTTACTCCTCCGTATTCCAGAGATGAAAGCAGAGACATTTCAGATGTGATTGCCTGTCCCAGCTGTCTCAGTACTTCATAAAGGAAGGGAATTCCTTTAACATAAAAGTCGCCTATTAAAGGATGGCTGCACAGTATTTCTGTTGGATGTACATGTTTGTCACTATGTGACATTCAGGCAGCCTTTTCTCTTTTTCATCATACATGCAATGTTAGGCATAATGAGCTTACCATGGCTCCAAGTCCTGTAAACATGAGGTGCTGATATTTCTAGAGCATTCTAAAACGTGGAACTGCTTAATTAATGTCATATCATTTAAATCCAAGAATTACGTATCAGTGTTTCACCTGTAATCTTTTTCCTTCAAAGAAATAAAACAGACTCTATCAACTGCACAATCACAAGCAAAAATCTGGGAGCCTGACAAGCAGCAGACACTCACTTTTCATGGTGCACTGCTCCTCTGTATCTCAGCGTCAGGACAGAGCTGTCACAAGGGGATCTGAGCTAAGGATCCCTAAGACTTATATTAAGCAGGAGTCTGGATGTCAGGAGATAGTTATTCTTAGGTCTTCCTAATGAGGTCATGGAGATTTTTGTGTTCAAACACAGTATTTCTGAGCTGTAAGTCTAACATTCCAAAATTCTAACTGTGAGGAATCTGATGTTTTCTGGAGTGTGTTATCTTTGTAGCTATTAATCTAAAATATTCACCTACCAGTGTCTGAAGTCGGGCACTTCAAATCTATATGGAGTTATGTAAGACTGTAGGATGCCAAGTACTGGAAGATTCATAGATACTTGCTATCATCCTGAAAAATTGGTTTATTCATTTAGAAGAGTACTTTAATAACTGGGCTTCATCCTTGCCACCTAGCACTTCACAAATCACATTTTAACACATATTTCTAATTGTTTTTTAAGGTTCATTTAAGGTGGCGTCTGTCTTTCAATACGTATCCAGTTCTCCTGCCATCCAAAATGAAACAATTGTTCAGTAAATTTTGTCATTTAGTTCACTGGAATTGGGATTCCACTTCAAGCTTTGGCTTAACAAAACCAGAGATAACACACTAAGAGTAGATCTATCACTTATGAAATGGACAACAATCTGAAGAATTAAGATTTATTTAAGGTTTATTTATTCACTGATGACCAAGGAGATAGCCAAAGCAGTCTTTCCGTATTCCTCCTATAACGCCCAAGGATTGTTTTTTTTTAAGGAAGTAGTAAATAGCCATCCTACACAATGGAATATTACTTCACAGTGCTAAACACTAATTCACTTGCTATGTATTGTGTTTTCTCCATCTACTTTAGGCTGTTATGAAAACAGAAACAAACTCAAAACATTTCTTGCTGTGCTATGTATAGCTCTGCTCAGAGTCCTTTCCTCTATTTCATTATTTCTACCTGGAACTGGGAAGCTTTTCTTCAAGCAGTATTGTTTCTCCTCGGGGCACGGAGGGAGGGAGCAAGAGAAGATGAAGTATTTAAAAGCCTCGTGTCTTACACTTACAAATATGCTATAATCGGCACACTTGTCATTTTATGTAGAGAACCAGATGATGGTGGAATTCAATCCATGCTAAGAAAGCAGGAACAGGGCTTACAAGAATGTTTATATCTGTCCCTAATTTGCTTGCATATAAACCCACAGTAATCTGCTTTATTGCCAAAGTCATATGAAGAAACTGGGCACCAAGCAACATAGCTAATCTCAAACTATAGGCCCTCCAGCCTAACTAGACACAAATGCCCAGAAGGCTCAAGGCTGAGATATGGCATGTAGATTTTGAAATGTATGAAGAGACAGAACAGTCTCATTAGCAGCCATCTGAGTGTATGTTTAAGCCTCTGAAGTTCCTTTTTTTGACTGAAGGAAGGAGTCAGCCATGTCTCTGCCTGAGGCTAAGTACAAAGAACAGCACTCCACTCTTTCTGATACGGCCCCGACCTCCCAGCTCCAGCCCCAGCACGCTCCTCCCGGGCTTTCTGCAATTCCTGGCCACTCTCTTTGCAAAGACATCCCCATAGCCAGCAAGCTGATTTAATATCAATAACGCTGGAAAAGCCAAAACATTCTAAGTCTTAGAAAAATAAGACAAAGGAGCAATTCTGTGGAGAGCTTACAGAGATATTGGTTCATTATTCATTATTTAGTAGATACTTTTCTTAAGGAAGTTAGTCATGGAGTTTTTCCAGAAGACATAAAAAGTGATTATTTCCCTTCTTTCAAACCTCTGAATGTTTTTACTTTTCTGGCGTCAAACAACGACGGTTGGCTGCTTTCTGATTACAAGCTTGTCTCTCTCTGATCACAAGCATGCATCTATGTTGTAGAATTATGAAAAAATTATGAGTGAATTAAAGAAAGAGACAGAGAAGTAGAAGTCTGTGACAATTCTGAGGCAGAATGGCTATGGCAGAAAAGGCTATGCATGACACAGAACTGACCTCCATGTTGCAGATTTCAGGCACACTCGGGGACTATTTTTGGAAACATAGCAACTACACTCAACTAACCAGAGGGTGTGATAGAAATGTTTTTATCAGGTTATCTCCCTCTAAGTTATTCGGGGGAACAATGCAAGGTAACACATTATTTCCTTTTCGAATTGAGTTTTTACATTATCAGGAAATATCACACTGGCCACAGAACTATAAAAAAACTTCTGGTTTTGGTCAAATAAAGGGAGCTTTGTGCTCCTTTGCTTTTTCTGCAAACACAACACAAAGGAAACACAGGGAAACAGCAGAGTCCACAGATCTTGTGTGCAACGAAAAATTGTGGATGAAGCCTTCCGTCAATTAACATTCAAGGTCAATTGGTATCTTTGTCTGTGATGCTGTGGCCTATTTGCTATTGTTGTATTAGTGCCTGAGGTCACCAATCAGCCTCATTTTCTTGATAAGGTTTATGCGAAGACTATTTGACTTTTAACTTCAGCAGCAAGCACTACTGAAGCATTACCACTACAAATCAAACCGGCAAATTTTAAGTGGGGATAATTTTTTTAAAGTACTTTTCTTAAAGATTTCTTTATGTTTTTATAAAGATTTTATTTTTAAGAATATGTACCCAGACATCCTTTGTTCTCTTCTGCCCTTCCCTGTGCTTTAGGTCCGAGATTCGGACAAAGAAGAAAATAAGGCGGTAGGAAAGGAGTTACCCGGCCACAACAAGTTGCCGTACTGCCCATCTCCACCTGACCTCACCCAGCCCTCGGTATCGAGGTGATGCCTGGCGCCCAGAGGCTCTTTCCTCTCACGCATGACGGGGCGCAGCCAAGGCATCCCTTCTGGTCGGGGACCCCCAAACCACCGAGGGAACAGAGGTTTGGACTGCGGGCACGTCTGTCTAGAGGGGCACGCTCAGACGGACGTGAGCTCACCGCCCACACAGGAGCCAGCTCTGGCCCAGGAGCCACATGGCCTCCTCGCAGCAAACCCGTGCCCAGCCTGCTGTGTCTGTGCCCAGCCGCAGGAGCCGAGACCAGCTGGCAGGCATCCATACCTACGTGCTCGGGACACCAGACAGCAGGCCTGGCAGGTGCTAAGATGGAGCATAGGGGCCGGCTGCTGAGCGCTCCCGTGTTGATGACGAGGGGAAAAGGCACCGGCCAGGGCGGTGACTGGCCGGCCTTCACCGAGGATAAATCCCAGCAGGAAGGAAACTGAGGGTGAAGCGGGCAAGCGTTCATGGACCGAAGCGGGTGGAAGGGGAGACGGCGCCTGGCTGGGCCCCGGGCCCGCGGCAGAGCAAAGCGGGCGCCGGGGGCACACGGGGGCGGGCGGCTGGGCGGAGGTGCGAGGCGGCGGGTACACGCGTGCTGCCGCCCAGAGAAGGCCACCCGGGTGAGGGAGGTCAAAGCCAAGCGGGGCAGTGGAGGCCGGGAGGGCAGAAGCCCCCCGCGGGGCCGGAGAGGGGAGAAACCTGCGGGCCCTGGGGAAACAGGACGCTTCTCCGGGCCGAGGAGCCGCACCCGGACCGCGCGGCCTCGGGCCACGGGCGGGCCAAGCGTGCCC
>Ga0065711_1003101_pt1 | contig 30397 bp, 17 predicted proteins | sample Hoacrofraction12_FD_59098 | JGI IMG/M metagenome (GOLD analysis project Ga0065711, IMG submission 59098) | Hoatzin crop microbial communities from Cojedes, Venezuela - Epithelial fraction 12 v2 (version 2) | ecosystem: Host-associated > Birds > Digestive system > Esophagus > Crop | place...
AGAGGGAAGAAGTTCTTCCTCATGTTCAGACGGAACTTCCTGTGCTTCAGTTTGTGCCCATTGCCCCTTGTCCTGTCACTGGGCACCACTGAAAAGAGTTTGGCCCCATCCTCCTGACACCCACCCTTCACATATTTGTAAGTATACATTAGGTCCCCTCGCAGCCTTCTCCAGGCTGAACAAGCCCAGTGCCGTCAGCCTTTCCTCATAGGACAGATGCTCCGGTCCCCTCATCATCCTTGTAGCCCTCTGCTGGACTCTCTCCAGTAGCTCCTCATTTTTCTTGAAGTGGGGAGCCCAGAACTGGACACAGTCCTCCAGATGGGGCCTCACTAGGGCAGAGTAGAGGGGAAGGAGAACCTCCCTCGACCTGCTGGCCACCCTCTTCTCAATGCAACCCAGGAACCCATTGGCGTTCTTGGCAGCCAGGGCACACTGCTGGCTCATGGTCAACCTGTTGTCCACCAGCACACCCAGGTCCCTCTCCACAGAGCTGCTCTCCAGCTGGTCATCCCCGAGCCTGTACTGGTGCATGGTGTTGTTCCTCCCCAGGTGCAGGGCCCTGCACTTTCACTTGTTGGACTTCATCAGGTTCCTCTCTGCCCAACTCTCCAGCCTATCCAGGTCTCACTGAATGGCAGCACAGCCTTCCGGTGTATCCACCACTCCTCCCAGTTTGGTGTCATCAGCAAACTTGAGGGCTGCAGGTTCTGAATGAGCACCTTAGTTCTAATCTAAGCACCAAAATCCATTTAGACGTGGTCTGAGATGTGCTGTTGCCTGTTCCTTCCAGCAGCATGAAGACACACTTGGATGTAAATAAGAACTTGAACAGGCTGTGCCTCTTCATTTCATTTACCAAAAGCCTTTTTTCCCTCACACGTGATACCTAAGACATGCTTGGGTAATGCAGGGTCCAAATGACTCTTTAAAAAACTACAGTCACAACATGCAAAGCCTTGTTTCTGAAATAAAGCATAATACATACCACTAGAGGTCCTTCCCTGTGTTTCAAAGGATCTGGCCCTGCTTCTAAATACAGTACTGGCTATATCTGTTTTGCAAGAAACTCATCCTCCTTGTGAGAGAGCAGATCTGATGCTGATTGTTCTCTGACTGTAACTAGGACAAGTGAATGCTCTGTTTCTTATCAGACTGCTGATATCTGGTCCTCTTTTCAGAGAGTTCATCCAGCTGGCTTATGGCGCTCACAGCTCAGCCAGGAGGGTGGGGGGAAGGGGATTAGCCCAATAGTTTCAGTAAATTACACACATTCATCAGACCCTTGACTTCTACTCTCAAGTTCTTGCCTTTTATGGCAGACCCGGGGAAATGATATAATGGTATGCCATACAGCATGTGTACATAGGGAGCTGGGAATATATTTCATGCATCTTTACAAGTGTTGTTTTGCAAACTTTCCTAAAGGAATTTTGCATTTATAGTCTGATAAGCAGTTTTGCTACAAAGGATAACTGGATCTCTACCTGAAGCTACGTGCTCTGTCAGAGCAAAAGAAAGAAAGAAAAGTGTAGGTTACTGAATGAAGCTCTCATCCATGTGCAAATATGCATACACAGTCCATAAAATTCTGCTCTTGACGTCAGTAGGAAAATTCTCATTAAAGCTGGGATTTTACTGTGGGCCTGTGCTAAAAAATGAATTTGCATAGCTGTTATTGTTCCATGCAACAAAAAATGAGTGGTTTTTGAATTAAATAATAGTGGAAAGACACCATTGTCTTCATGTGGAGTGGGCTATTGTGAAAGAAACCTGCTAAATTAAATCCTTAGCACAGTTTCAAGATTTTAATGTGAGTTTTGGGAGGGATGGGAGATTTCTCTTGATACATTCCAACAAGTGTTGAGCTTTCTTTTGTGTTATGGAGCTCTGATCTTCTGGCTTTATCCATAGGACTTCAGTGGAACGTCTCCAGTTTCTGCTAAATATGGAGCTGGCCAAATAAAGTTGCACAAAACAGCAAATTGAGGATAATCATGCCTAAGTGTGTGGGCATTTGGGATCTAATCCAAATGAACCCAAAGAGGAAGTTGTATTCTCACCTCGCTCTTTTTCTACCACCCAGTTATACTGCTACAAATCAACAGTGGGTGATTTATTTTCTTGCTAGATTCTTTGCATAGACACTAGCCACTCAATGCATTAAGCACTACCATTTTATGCATTTTCAGCCAAGGGAGCCCTAACTCTCAGTACCATACCTTTAAAACTATTTTGCAGGAATAGAAGAAATGCAAGGCTTATTCTTGTATTTCGTAGTGCCCTAACTTGATATGTTAGTTGGCTTTGATCCCATACAGCAGTTTAAGTGGATGAAAAAGGAGCATATTTGGGTTGCCTGACTGCTACTGGTAAATGCGAAAGTGCCAAGCCACGTAACATAAACCTCTTGAGAAGGCGTTAAGGATGTACAACTGGTGAGTTACCAACAGCTTTCACCACAGCAATCATCCCAACATAGTATGGGCAACTTAACTGTCTGAAACTAATTAACAGGAATTTGTGGCTGAAACTGGGGGTTCTCAAAAGTCTTTCCCACCATAATCTTCCGTAATCCTTCTTCTTCAGACTACACTGTTCATTATCAGCCATGTCCTGTGTAAGGTGAACCTAGTCAAACATCCATAAGACTATCATAAGATATCCTTGTCTTGGATTCACAACAGGATTTGGGTGAGGGGAAACTAGGTTTGTTCAAATCCCCATACATTTCCACATTTTAGGGCCTGCAAATCCATGTAAACTGTTTCTGACACAAAGCTGGCAAATCTGTTCTGGATAAAAATAGGAACGGCTCACACAGGTCTGTCATACAACCTTGCTTTTTCACCCTAGTAAATAAAATTTCCTTTGTCTTTTCTGCACTCTGGAAGGCAACAAGAAACATAGATTCACATTAAGCTAGGTCAGCACAGAATAGTCATCCCTCAGTAAATCCACCTGAATTTTTCCACTGATATATTTTAGCCTGAATTGATAGACTTCTAGAAATGCTGGTCAAATGGGACATCTTGAGGTCGTTGAGTCCAACCTCTACCTCAAAGCAGGATTATTGCCAGCACTGGGCCACGTCAACTGCCTCTCTACTTTGCTGTTATTTTTCGGAAGTCAGATTATCCCACCACAGTGCCTTACAACCACAAAATGAAATAGAAGAAGAGGAAAAGACTCACTGAAAACATCCAAAGGCAGAATGGGAATAGTTCGATCTGAATTTTAAGAGGGTTTCTTACTTTCTGTCATCAAGCGTCTCTGTGTCCAGTGGTAGGAAATTAGGGAATGGGCAGGTCAAATTTGCTCTTGAGGCTGCTGAGAGAACAGTGGTAAGTGACCACTGTGGAGAAGAAAAATGAAAATAAAACCCAGTTAATGTCTGTAACATGCTCTAGTTACTGGGTCAGCAGAAAAACAGTCCTCCTCAAAGATTTATGTGCTGCATGAATAGTTTACTGCTCTTTTGGAAGAAATGACCTAAACCAGCGCAGGACAGCAAAAGTGAACAAGTCATCGCTCAGAAACCCTGGCAGAAATACTTGGAATGAAAAATGGTAGAAAACACCCTAGATTCTTTTTCCTTTACATAAGCAGCTTCATCTGATTAAAGGGTAGATGAAGAATGCTCTGTTTAGAAATTTGAAATCATGGTGGGTAGCATCTGAAGGATTGTGGCTTCACTGTGAAAGCTTTCCTTGGAGTTGGCTGGCACTTCAGTGCATGTTGGTGTGTGCTGGCTGGACACTGGGATGTGTCACACTGCAGCTAAGACAAACAACATCCTGACATGTTAAAAAATACACCACACCCTGAAGGGTGAAAAAATAAGGCAAGCTTGAGACTTTGGTGGCAAAAAAAATCAGTCTTTCTGGAGAAAGCCGCAGGATGGTGATCAGCAGAGCTGCACTGAAAAATCTTGACCCCCAACAACCTGACCTACCCCTTCACCCTGAGCGATTCCTCCGTCAGCAGCTGCTCTGGGTAGCTTTTGGGTGACCTTGCACCTTTCTTCCCACAGTGAGGAAGGATGGACTTGAAAAAAGTCAATCTGCTCCTACCAGCAGGAAAGCAGGTCTGCAAGGAGCCACTGCGGACCGCTGTGGTGTTTGGCGAGGAGAAGAGGGCATCACCAATGGGATCTTTTGGCTGTAACAACTGCATGCAGAATTACTTGAATCTGAATCATTCAAAAGTAGCTTTGTGGGTTTTCTAGTGGTAAGATATTTCTGTAGACCTCCTGTCTATATAATACAGGAAGAGCAAAACTGCAGGAAAATAGAAGGATTTGCAGAGATCTGCAGATTTACTGTATTTCGTCCATGAAATCATAGCTCTGAATCCACAAGCATATAACTTCTACTCTATCACTCAATGTGTTTGTACCTAATGTATACACCCATCAATCTGTAGCCTTGCAGAGTACTTTCTCATCTGTCCCCTGAAAGTCCTCAGAGTGCTTTATACATGGATTTATCTTCTCAGGATTAGTGGTGGGTTATATTGAGGTGTCTTGAATTCAAGGACATTAGAGATGGGGGGGAGGGCTCCTGTGAGTTCAGGATGTTAAAGTTCACAGTTCATGCATGAAGCATGTGAATCCCAGTTTAGTCTGCGGAGAGCAGCAGCACAAAGGGCTTGTCACACATGCTGAGTCATTGGAAACATGATCACATGAGGTTAGAGTAGTCATCATAACTGATGTTAGGGTCATATCTTGTTTCTGATGAGTTTCAGCTGGTCCTGCTCTGGAAACACAGAGCAGCTGTTTTTTAAATGTTCACAAAATGCTGTAGAGGCAACATACATGGAATTCTAGAATAACTTTACCTAGAAGATCCTTGAAACTCCTCTTTAGCTATATTACTGCCACATCCTTGTGGCCAACAGAAAGAGCCAGACACCCAAAGGAAACATTAGGATTATACAGTCTTATCTTTTGCAAACCAGGAAAACCTTGCCCAATAACTTCTGCAATGAGATTATAGTCTCTGTCTGAGTTTTACACATATCTTTTAGTATAAATATCCATTTATGACTTAAAAGCATCAGGTGTTGGAAAATGCACCACATCCATACTCAAATCGCTCTAAAGCTTAGGTAGTTTCCCTTTTAAAGATTTGCACTTCATTTTTCATCTGCTTGTCTCATTCCAGCTTTCAACCACTTGATCTCAGTATGGTTCTTTCCATTAAATCAGAGTCTGCCATGATCTGCAGTTATTTTTCCATCTAAGTATTTGTAGGCTGGAAATAATTCACTTCTAAATCTTCTCTTGGATGAATAAAATCGACTAAGTTTCTTAAATCTTAATCTGTCAGGTGTGTTTCGTAGTTGCCGAGTTGTGCTTATAAACCTGTTCTGAAGACAATGTAGTTTGTCAGTGTCCTTTTTGAAGTAAGGACACAAGGTCTATAGTTTGGTAATGCTCTTATTCATGTTGGAGACAGAGATAATACCCCTTTCCCTATTTTGATTGCCTCTTGCTTCTGCAGTGAAGGATGGGATTCACAAAATTAGCTGCTATGTTGCCTTAAGATCACATGCTTCATGGGTTGACTGATAAGATTTTCATGTATTTTTCAGATTAATCCACAAAGTTCCATATTTTACAACAATGTTCTACCCTTACTGTTCTTCTAGCATTATGGTCCAGCACTGACACATTGCTCTATTTACCAACTTACATCAGTACATATAGATGATGTAACCATGTAATTATTTACAAATTCCAGTTTTTGTATTCTTTCCCATCTTCTCTAGCACTAGTTTCATAAGTTCTTCCCATACACTGGAAAAGTCATTAAACATCATTTGGCCAAAATCCAATCTCTCAGAAGCACACCGGGAATGATCTTCTAACACACTGTTTCTCCATTTTCCGTGATTTTCAAGCAACTTTTAATATATGTCTGTTATACTCTCTATTTTTAATACACTACTAAATCTGCAGTTTGTTTCTTTTATTTGCACACCAAATGGGGCTCCAGTCAAATATTCTTCTGTTTCTCTTTGCTACTCATGCAACACTAATAATGAAAATCTCGTGTAGACTCTGCAGCATCCTAACTGTGCTGATCAACTATAGCAGACAAACATACCATATCTAGCTCCATAGAATTTTGGTCAGTCTGCCAGGAGCCATCGTTTTCTGCATCAAAAGACAATAGACTTTAGGCTGGCTAATGTGCTACCAAACTGCCTACATGGCTATTGCCAGTTCCCATGCATTTCACTTACATATGTCATAGTAGCACAGAGCAAACCCTAGGGCTGTTTTGGGCAATGATGGTGAAACACAGTCATGACAATGATGATAAGCCAGCATCATTGTTATCTTTCTCAAACATCAAATTTCCTCAGAAAAGACAACTGGGTTGTGTTACAAGGCCTGTTATCGAAAAAATATCTTAAATGATTTGCTGTAACAACCTTCCTGCAGCTTCACTCTACACCTACGCCAGACTACCCAGCTATATAGGTACTGTGATTATCCTATTTACTTTGCCAAATATTGGCATTAAATCAGAATTTTCATGCCTCTGCTACTCTGTCAGGGTTGGCTTATATGAAAATCAACATTAGCAGATTCGAAAAGTTCTTTCCAGCTAGAGATGGCTGTATAAAATTCTTCCATTCTGTGCATCCTGAGTAACATTTTTTTTCAGAATTCCTTCCTTTACCCCAACCCTATTTATCAGAGATTTTTTTAACTGCTACTTTTAGTCTTCCTTATCAGGTACCTCTGTTTCTGAGTTCTGACTAACCGTGAGCACCACATGTGATTTCCATAACAATTTTGTTTGGACTGGGTTATTTGTTAGTTGTTATTGTCCAATGTTTTGTTCATTTTAGCTGTTATTTGCCCACAGGACTGAGTAAGCAGGCTCCTGGAGTCCCAGCAGAGCAACTTCCTCATCACAAAAGGACGCTGTGGGTGTGGGGGCACGAACCCTCTGATACACTCAGGGATGGACAGCGAGGGGATGGCGTGTCACCTCCGGTGTGCCACGGCGCTCCCACATCAGAGAGAGCTGCAGAGCTCTGGGTGTACCTTGTCACTCAGTCACATCCCTTCCCACAGGCTCTGCTGCTGTCACCTCATCTGCTCTCTTACCTGCCATAATCTAAGCTTCAGGGCTTCATTGGCTTTGGATAAACACTCTGCAATCCAGGTGTTTACCTAACCCAGTTCACACAAAACAGTACACCCTGCACCACGCTGAATGAATGATGTGGCACAGATCCATACATTCTCTGGCCACATGAATGCCATCAGAGAGGGATGTCAGACCTGCTATTGTTGTGCCTGGCCAGAAATCACCAGCAGCCAGAAGACAGCCACGAAAAACAAAGGGGGAAGGCATAAGCCCAGCTCCTATGTGGCATGAATAAATTCTGCTCAAGGCACTTATCTTATTCCTGTCTCTTTACACTCACTTGCACCAGTTGTGCATTTAAACCATAGCTTCAGCTGAATCTTGGGAGTCAATGTCTCGAGTAACCATGAAAGTGAGGGCCAAGGGCCCCCATAACACAGCTGATGTGCAGTCACAGCTGATGTGCAGTCCTAGTGAACCATCCTGGTAACCTGCACAATTTTATGAGTCAGCATGCTATTCCTTCAACCACAGAGACTGCCAAATACCTTCAGTGATGGGTGGTAGATTGGACACATGGGAGAGGGTTCAGCAAAGTGAAGGTTATCTTTGGTAAACTGCACTTCTAAAACACTTCAATTAGTGTATTAGTTGCTTTGTTTAGATATTCTAGAGGAGATTATCTTAGATAAACTCAACAAAAATTACAAAGATACATTACCATAAATACAGTATAAGTATTTAAGAAGTTAAAATACTGTTTTGTGGCGTTAGGTTATGTACATTGTGTTGATAATTAGGAGTGATGTTTAAGAATGTCTTTTTCAGCTAAAGGCACCAGATCAAGTTTAACACACACAATAACAAGGAGAGATTCCACTAATTCAACTTTACTGTACAATTGATTAAAATCACCCATGTGTGATGTAACTCCACCTCTTCTACACAGACAAAATGGCAGTTGCTTAGTATCCATTGTTTTAAATTCTGCAGAGGATGTGATTTCTTAAGGTAAAGTGAACAAATCTTCCCTATCTCAAGCTAATATCCTAGTATAATTCAGTACAGAGTGTGAGTTCACAGTATCTCTTTCTGCACATAACCCTGGGTCCTGAGATAAGTATTGCATCTGGATCAATGACACATTATTGGGAGGATAATATGCTACAAACTATGAGTTTAATTTGCCAGATTAAAGAAGAGTTTCTTGGAAGAATCAAGGAGAATTAAGCAAAACCATTGATTGCCATTTTATTAAATAGACTGAGCTGCCTTTTTTTTAAGAACTAGGTTCAGGCAATAGCTTCCCTTTTTTCCAAATACCAAGCTGATTACACGATTTTGCAAACATCGAACAGATCTGAAAATCAAAAATTTCTCTTGGGAAAATTTATGTTAAAGATTTCAGCATGTTTAACCAGGGAGAAATATTTCATTTGGAAGCAGTTCAACAACAAACTGTGGCCAAACCCTGTGGCCTTCAGAAAATTGTGTTTCAGCTGTATGACCCATCTACTCCCATATGAAAACTATATGACTGTGTTGCATTACCTGTTCTGCACAGTAATCTCACTGATTCCTCATGGTGTATCACAGGGGAATAGTATCCATTATGCATCCCACCAAAATATCCTGGCAGATGGGAGGGGGCATGTGGCAACTGAACAAAAATTTCCATGAAGCATCACATAAATGTAAAAGTTTTTTAATGTTGGATGGAGCAAAAAGGCAATATTTCCCATTGGGGATGTAGAAAAAATTCCTTTTGATTAAGAATGTTTCAGTATTTCCATACTGAAAGAGCTGAATCACCCTTCACCCCACCCCTACAGGCTCAAATTTTCACTTTCAGGACAAAAAGTTTGCAGGAAGAAAACTCTTCATGTTTTAATTAACTTCATCAAACAACATCTACTTTATTAAAAATGGTTCAAAGGCTGAAGTATCCTAGTTCTAGAGTAGAATTCACCTCCAAAGTCTCAATCTACATTTGTTTTAAAATTGACTAAGTGGAAAGGGTTCAAAACACTAGAAGGAATTACCCTAGCCTAAAATGGGTCATCATAGTTTATCAGTCATTGTGGACTAATGGTGTGGCCCCATCAATCCTGGCCAGTTCAGCCACTTTGAAACTATTGTATTCTGAAGTTGTCCTAAACTATAGTGTATTTGAACAGTTTCAGGAGTACAGGTTTTGGCCCAATATGGATACATGTTAATAGTTTTGTGGTGAGGCTATGCTCAATATATACCAGCGGAAAGCTGACATTAAAAATGCATGATCTATCCCTGTAATGTCAAAAAACAATGAAAATCCCATTTTTTTGCACATCCTTGTAAAAATGTGAGAGTCACTGGAACAGTTTCCAACCACCAGCAATGGTCCACTAGCCACACACAAATATTTTGTTGCAGTGCCTCCAGGTGGTTTTTAAGATCTGCCAGGAAGGGATAGCCTTTGTTTTTTGTACCACAGCATCTCCAGACCTCAGCCAGGGTGCAGCAGCAGATCCAGATCAGGGTCTAGATCGAGGGGCACTGGTCCACAGGGAAAGCATTGTCGATGATATGCAGCTCCCCGAGGATGGAGGGGGAGCCCTTGCCTCCAGCCCGACCACAATGGCTCTTCCCAGCCAAAGAGCCTCAGCCTGGCAGGTGGGACATGCTCAGGCCCTGACACTGACCTCCACTCCCCAGACACCTTCACTGAGGCCTTGTCCGACCCAGGATTTTTGGCATTATGGTTGTGCTGTGCATAACTGTGCTATCACAGCTCAAATTAGGGAAGATGTGCATTACTGCCAGCTGCAAAGCTGGAGAGGAACAGCTTGAATTCTGAGTATTTTACTTCATGTCTGAATATAGTATGCAGCCATGTAAATTTCTACAGGGAGTTTATGGTAGACTGGCTCAGTCGACACAGCTGGTTTTCAGTTTGCTGTGACTGACCTGATGCTGGCTGCTGTCTAGAGACTTAACCGGAATGATTACTTGCGGTACCAGCCTGCCAGAAGCAGATCCAGATGTTGCTATGGCAAAAAGAAGACTATCACTTCTCTAAAGCATCTCAGAACAGCAGAGCAACACGCTGGAAAATCGTGTCTATCAATCATGTGCACAAAGTGTGAGGGGAGATTTTGCACTGCAGTCATCACGGAGCACTAAATGCATTAAAATCAAGGGTGCTGGGACAGGTTTTTTCCTATCTCACAGCTCCTTTCTAAGACTTTTCTACAGCAGGGTCTCAGCTGGCTGTCTCACGAGCCAGCAGAAAGTTTCCAATTGGCTTTGAAGTGAGCTGAATCAGAGCAAAGGGAGCATTGCAGCAGTGTCAGGAGCCACATGATCATGATCTATACACAACCGCACCAGACCATCACTCTGTTTTTCTCAAAGTAGAAATGAGAGACATCAGAAGTAATTATCTTGCACAGCGTTAATCACCTATCTAGAGGGCATTAGTACTGCACAGGTAATCCTTCTTGTCTGTGTCTGTCTGGACACAGTCAAGCTGAACTGCTGTCTATCCTCTCAGCCCTTAGGCTCTCTCAGATTTATAAGTGAGCAGCCACATGGTTCTGCACCAAAATTATGGATCAAGGCAGAACCATCAGCTAACTGCTCACAAACATTATTAGTTGCTTTTTCTGATCCTTTCTGTACACGAACACTTTTTACGCTAAATTAGGTCCTCCAAACAAGTAAATGGGGAAATGTGAGGTCTGTTTAGCTGCCAAGGCTCCTCTAAGCTTTTTAAAACAACTTAAACTCCTCATTGAAAAGCAAGGAGGCAGCAGAAACTCATAATTTTCTTGTAAACCCTCATTATTTTTACTCATATAAAACCAAAAGGAATGTAGAGCTAGGCTCCTCTCCATTTATTCAAGTAAGCAGGCCTACCAGGTTTACCAAAAAGGAGATCAGCAAGGGTTTTAATCCTTCCCCCCAACAGTGTGATTTCTTCTAATGCAATTCTATAATGCAATGAAACGTCTGCTGTGGGAGCACAGACTGTTGATGTAAGACCCCCTTTCTCCTTCCTGCACACGTACGTCCTCATTCCAAAAAGCCGGGGAAAGTGTGAAGAGTTGCAAGGTGTGTGGGCCAGCAGCTGCCGCTCATGCCAAGGCTACACCCGACCTCGTGATAAGGAACTGAAAGGCTGATAAACTACTCCCATGTCACCATTTAAACAACAGCATAACAATGATAGGTTCTACCGAAAGACTCCTTCCCTGTTGCAAAGTGTCTATTTTGAACAAGACATATACAGAGGGCTAATGGAGAATACAAAGTGCATTGTGTCAAGATAAACTGCTACAAACAAAATGTTCCTAAAATGACCATTTGTTGAGCTATCATTTATCAACATAAGACATTGTGACAGAAGCTGCTCTGAGGTGAAGGCTTGAGGGAAGGCCAAGCCCATTTGAAACAGTACTGCGGGTGTTTCGTGCTTAGTGATGGGGGCAGAGGACAGCAGAGAGACACCTCCGTGACAAGCAGACACACAGATCAGCATGCAAGCTCTTCTACCGACAGAGCTGATTGGAGTTTTGTGCCTGAAGCCTTTTTTAGTGCAAAGACTGCAGATGTAGTTAAAGCATTTTGATAAATCCAAAATCCAAAGTCTTTCAATTTTACTTCAGTTTTGTTTAATGGCACTGAGATTTCAAAACGGGGATCAAATGAAACTCCTCATTCCACAAACAAAACACATGTTTTTTTCACCTTTCTAGCTTCATTACAAGATTTCAAAAATCTTTGAACTTGACAGATAGTATTTTTCTTGTTTTTGGTACTGCCTGTCTGTCACAAATCACAGAGGAAACTGAGCAGGAGACATGCAACAGTAAAGGGCACCACTGCACAAGCAGAAAGGCCAATTCTCCAGGCCTTGAGAGAGAAAACTACACATTTTGAGTGCAAAGTGTGTCAGCATGGCACAACAAAGTGCCATGCAAAGACACCCAGGGTGGTTGTGAAAGAAGCAGAGATTCTGCCTGAAGTGGAGCAGGGATGGATAACAGGAGATATCCCTGAGCTGTCACGACTACACAGCTCCTGATCCCCAAACCAGCCCATTCAGAGCTAGATGGGACCCTGTGAAGCACAGAAACCCATGGCGGACCCATGACGACATGAGGGGAGGACCCATGGTCACTCGGGTGAGGCCAGCAAAGACACCCAAAGGCAGACATGGTGTGGTGAGAATGGCAGGCAAGGAGGAGAGCCACAGCATTGCCAAGAGACTGTGCCTGGGGGGCTCTGCGTGGGTGGGACAGAAGGCGGCAGCAGTGAGGACAGCAGGAGCCAAGGAAGGCCTTGACAACTGCTTTGCCTGAGGAGAGAAAAAGAGAAAGAAGATGCCTCTTCCAGTGTGAAGGAAGCTGCAGGAGCCTGAGCCCGAGGGCTAGAAGTCAAGCAAAAAGTAAGGCTGCAAGCAAAGCAGAAGATGGCATCAAGGCATCAAGTGATGAACCTCAGTGGCAAAGAAATAGTGGTGACACCAGCAGTGGCAAAGGAAGAAGTGAGAGAAAAAGTGACAGCACGAGATCTCTGTGCAGATGGTATGGCGCGTCGATGTCCTTAGCCCAGTGGCAGTGAGACTGCATTGTCCTAATAGTCAAAAAACAGAGGAAACATAAGCTGTTCACAGTAATCTGGGCAGGAACATGCACGCAGTCTTCTGATGGCTGCTCACCAGTTAATCCTGCAATTTATTACACAGCCCACAAAACTGTGAAAAGATGTTAGTTATCTGGGTGTAAAAAAATCTCTTGAAATCTTCGTTAGAAACATCTCACCTTAAAAATACATGCATTGCCATGCCTTTCTTTTCTCTAAAACCATAGTGATAATTTCAAGAGATTTATCTTCCTCTCAAAAGAAAGATAAAATTAGTCTCAGTATTTACATCCCATCACTAAAGCAGTAACAAAATTGACACACGGTCTTGCTAGCCCCAAAAATCCTCATGCAAGCAGATGATGCTCAGACACATGTGTTGCTCCAGTAATGAGTTACACTGAATTATTATGAAGTGCTGGAGACTTGCCATGTTGAATATGTAAAAACTGAAAAGGTTTATTTTCTCAAAGTTTGTATTTGCATATTTTCAAACTTAGGTAAATGTGTATGCCAGTGAGTATGTGTATGGGTTTGAGATCACTGTCTGCAGTAGGAGACTGAAGGGTTGCTGGATTGGAAAATACACATTTCTTTGTCCTCTTTCCTGCTTTTCACATCGTTCTTCCCCTAATAGTCTCCTTCCATCAAAATTCTGACAGAAAATTTTCCAGATATTTCAGTCCAAAATACCTTCACAGCAGTATTTTGCACAGCTCTAGCCAAAATGCACTTTTCCCAATGAAATTTTACACCTTTAAATCCCTGGCCAGTCATCTAACCATGAAGGAGTTAACTCCAGACCCGTTTCTGTTTCTTAATTCCATTTCGGAGAAAATGTTAATCCTTTAATTACATAGCATGTTCAACTGACAAAATGACTTTCCTATTGTTGAAAACCTCCTTGTTGTGCTGAAGGCTTTTGAGAAAACTTGGCCATGGGGAAAAATGGTAGATGCGCTACTGAAATGTTTTTTCATATAAAAATTCAAGGGAACATGCATCCTCTTTAAAGGGGCTATTATGTAGCCACAGTAGTTTCCCACTATGCAAAGCTAACTTCCTCTCTTCCTGGAACTGTAAATCCTCATGGTAAGCAAGCTCAGTTCTCCGAGCTACAATGGGGAATTTTCAATTACGCACAAGGAATTTAGCTTTTTGTCCCTCATGCACCTCTCAGCAAATGACGTCCTCCCTCCTGATAGTAAGATTATAGGGGGCTTCGATCAGAGGAATGCATACCCCTGAGGACGGATGACAGGGAAGCAGGCAGCAGACAGCATTGCATGCAACATGCTGGAATCCTGATTTCATAACAGCAGGTCTAAGACAACGATGGGAAGCAGTAGAAATTAGATCACATGCAGCACTAAGCAATGGCAAAAATTTCCTATTACCACTCTGGGGTTTCAGGACTAGTTAGCTGAAGTCCTTGGGCATTTTGTCATTCATTACAAAGAGCTACAGATGAAAACAACTGGCAGCATGAAATACAGTCTCCAGCAGAACCTGAAGTTACCTGCCCATCATTTCTTAATCTTGTATGCAGGGTAATCAGATCAGACCTCTCCTATCCCTGGATCTTACTGAGTCTCGTTCAATAATGTTGTCCAACAATTCGAGATTTATTATCCTGTTAAGAGCTCAGATCTGGGTGGAGCCACACAAAAATATAAAGCACAAGATATATTTATTTGCAGCTGGTCAGTTTTGTGAAAAATAATGATGACTTTCCTATGGTGCGTGAACAGATATTCAGTTTCCAGTCTACTACCTCTCGCCTTCTGTTGTAACTGGTAGAAGATTGATTAAAAATTAGCACTGGGTTAAGCTCCTACTGTCTAATCTTATTACATAGGGTTGATTGTGTTTCACACTAATAAGCTAAGAGGTTAGGACATTAATCTACTGTAAATGAAATCCTTCTATGAAATATAATAGAAGAGATGGTAAGGAACTTGCTTTACTGCACTGCAGCTGACTTGTACAGCATGCTGTGCTTGTTGAGGAAGACGAAGTTATAGAACATGTTATCTGTGATTTAAAATCGCTGTTCATGCTCTTGGAGTTTTCCTTCAAAATTTAGGGACTTACCCCTAATGACCACCAATGTCACTAAAAAATAATACAACTTGTAACATATTTGTTTTATTTACAAGTTCATGACCTATCAGAGCTACACATCTTGACCAATGACAGGACTGGAAAGCGAATAAAGGTGACAGGACAGAGAGAGCTGCACGTGGTTTGGGGCCTGGTTTCTGGCAGCATGAATGTCTGATAGCTACTGAGTTATAGATAAGACCAGGTATTGCATTAGGCCTGAATTCATTAGTTACACATAGATGTGCACAAGAAAACACAAGCATTAATTTCCCCTCCGAGTCAAACCCAGCACCTTTTATTTCAGGCTTTTTGAAATGAATAGCTGATTTCCTCATGGGTAAGGAGTGGAGGTAAACTGAGCAGGATCATTAGCATGCAGTTCTTTGCAGACTCAAGAACAGCTTAAAACCTGGGATTAGCTCATCTAGATGTGGCTTGGGACAGTGGTGCTGGGAGGTCAAAACAATGCTGCCAAAGCTTTTCGAGCCCTTTGGATTGATGATGACTATGCAGGTGCGTAATACTACTATTGATCCCATCTGAAGCGATTTTAATAACTACATATCTCTGTAATATCACTTTGAAGAATAATCATAGGATTTCACTGACAGGTGCAGTGAAAATAAAGTCATTTTCTAATTAAACAGAACAAGTAGCATTTATTGGTGTCAAGTTTATGGTGATGATTTACTTATTGGGAAGATTTTCTTTTCTCAATATGCAGCTCACCTAAGCAACCTGTGTCACCACTAAAAAAACCCAGTTCCTTAGTTCTTGTCAATGATGCAGCTAGAGATATATTGGACACGATTCAGATTGAATTCTAATTTCTAGCTTTTCTGTGACCTCATTCAATCTTGTAGAAATATTGAGAAAAGAAAATCTTCCCAATAAGTAAATCATCACCACAAACTTGAAACCAATAAATGCAGTACATTGCATAACTCTGTCCACACCAAACATCCAGAGCCAGAGTCGCAACCCTGCTGAGGTCCTCTTTGTGGTGATCCGGGGAGAAAGAGACACCTTAAAGCTGATACCCAAAGCGACATTTTCTTCGGAAAAATAAAGCAGATGATAGAGCAGAGTTCCTCAGCAGTGCATGGCTTTCCATCATCTGCTTGCCATTTCCTGCAAGGGCAGGGAGTTGTTGAGGGAGCAGCTGGAGCCCAGGTTGAGACCATGAGCTGAGCACCCAGAGAAGAGACCTGTCCTGGGGAGCAGATTCTGCCAGCAGGTAACAAACAGAGGGGGTGGAAAGGGCCCTGCGTGAGCAAAGGGTTTGTGTCAGCCCCTGCCCAGGTGACGGTTAGTGGGGGTACAACAGCAGCCTTGTCACAGCAGCTGGACCAGACCGCATAGATACATACTCAGTATGGCCGCTTACGCATTTCGACACTCTCCAAACTAATGCTCAGGCCCATTTGAAGAACATGTTCTGGTGCTCATCAGTAACATGAATTGGGATAAAGAGAATCAAAGAGTTCCCAGCCAGGGGAAAAAATCCAATCATCTTACTTCTGCCTTAAAATAAAATCCACTAAATCTCATACCAATGCTTTTTTAGCATGCCAGTGGAGCAGGCACCCAGATTCCAAGTGTTTTATGTGGTTCTCATTATATCTGCCTGCTGCAGCCTGACTTTATTGCTTTGAAAACATGTAAAGCTCTTCTTGCTACATAGGTAAGCAAACCCTGGATGGTATTAACCAGGGTGAAGGGAAGGGAATGGCTTAGTGGCTAACCTTAGCACGAAACCAAAAGCCTGCGGTACAGAGCAAACACACTCCGTGGTCAGGGCCCGTCAGTCATATGGCTGTTGGACAAGCAACCCTTAAAATGTAATCCCCACCTCAGAATAACCCTCACTTACACTCTTATGAGTCCATAAACCGCTGTGGCTGGGGAGCGGCGGCGGCGGCAGCACCCCGGCAGTGGGGCGTTCGCTTCCTGCCACCTAGAGGAATCCCAGCAGGTTCCCGACTGACTGAAAACCCCCGGCGACAGGATTTCTGCCCCAAACTCACCCGCGCCATCTCTTCCCAGCGAAGGGCACCTCAGTGGCCAGTGCGAGGAGCGGCCACCTCTGCCACCACCAGCCCCAGGCTCCCTGCGGACGGGGAGCGAACCGCCAGGTAGAAGGTTTCCAGCCACCAAAGTATTTCTAACCTCAACAGCGGTGCTAGGAAATAGACCCTAATCCCAGGCAATTGGTTTTACAAGAAATATGCAGCCCATGGGGGGACATTTAAGTACAGCCAGCAAGGCTTGTGTGGAGATTCATTCATGCTCCTCACTGCCCTGGCCCCCAAGAGGTCCACAACGCAAAGTGAGCTATATAAATGTGGACACCAGGTCAAATGCACCTGCTCTTTTCTACCATACTAAACCAGCTGTTCATAACAAGCAGGAAAAACAGGGCTGGTTTCACAAGGCACCTAGCTGGGTTTCTGGGGAGGAACCCAAGCTCACGGTTCATGCTTGGCAGCAGTGATGGTAGAAGCTGGGTAGAGGAGCTGGAGGGTAGATTTCCCATTAGGTAATAGGTCCATTCACTCCAGGGCCTCCACAATGTTTCTCTGACATGCCTGCAGATCTACATGCAAATCCACCATGTTGGAAGACATGTCAGGGCCTCCTCCCTCCTAGCTAGAAGGTGGTGACAAGAAGGATTTAAATCCATCCATCACTGCTCACAGAAAGCAGAGCCTCCACAGAAAGGGTGTGCTCATCTGCAATTATAATGGCCAGCTGTAATTCATTGCTGCATGTAATTAAAATGCCAGCTGAGTCCTGGCATGTCAAGTACATGGGTGTTTCAAACGAGATAACCAGGTGGTAGCTGTCAGTGGGCACTGATGCTGCAAGCCACAGTGGGAAGCGGGTGGTGTTTGGCCATGTGGGCTGCCAGAGGACAAAACCGGGGGCCAACAGAGGGTGAGGGGGCTCAGGATAGTGGGGGAGTGGAGTTTGAGCTGTGTAGGTGTGGAGACTGGGCATAAGGATTTTGGGAAGCCGGTGGGCTAGCTGGGGTGGGGGCTGGGACCAAGACAGGGGCTGGCTGGGGCAGGAGTGAGATGTGTGTGAGCAGAGAGGAACAGAACATGACTAAGGAAAACAGAGCAGAAGACCAACTCATGGACAGGGTGAGGGAAAGCCCCTCTCAGCAAGCTTCCCTTCCCACAGCAGCAGGTCCCACTGGCCACTCCAGCAGAGTGGGGAGCTGCAGCGTATGCTGCTGAACCTCCTCTGTGGGAAAACCTGATGGGAGAGGGTGAGCAGGAAATAAGGACAGCGTGAAGCTGAGGGGAGACTTGTAGCTGGAGAGGCACAAGGTGTTCACGCTTGCTTTGGAGCCCAGAGAATAACCCCACGTCTTCTTGTCCCACTGTTCCTCTTCTCTCAGTTGGATTTCATCTTCCTTCAGCACCAGCTCCACGTGGGGGAGGACAACCTGACACTGCTATCAGTTACTTTGTTAGCAAAATTGGCAGCAGCTTTCTCAAGCACTTAAGAGTGCAGGCCTTTTAAGTAGAAGGAACTTTTAAGCTTTGTAACAGAGCTCTGTGGTAAGAAGAGGACTCATGCCACTGAGTGGCAGCAGCTGTTACAGTCAGATTTGACACCCAGGAAAGGACTGGGAAAGAGCAGTATTCTATAAAAAGGAGACTTCACTAAAAGGTCGAGGTTAGTTACAAAGGACAGATAGATTAAAGGGAGTAAACCCCCCAAAAGTAGTTTTGATATGAAAGATCACTATTGAGACTCAGAAAATGAATGCACTGCCAAATGAGAAAGGAAACCGGAGAGGCAAGAGACTTACCAATGTAACTAGATAGCAGCAGGGTTCTTTGAGGAAAAGAGAAAGTCTTCAGAATTTAGAAATTTGACACAGATGAAGTCAATAAACAAGAACATAAATTAGAGTAGGATCTAGGAAAGAAAAGGATTAAGTTGGATTTTACATGGCAAATACCACTAGGCTTAAAAACAAACACTACCAAATCACTTAGGTGTACCTAAATCTGCGAACCTGTGAAAGAAATGAGAGAGGTTTGATGACTAGACAGGCTATAAAGACTAATTAAGGGAGATGAAGATATTGATGAGAAGCCATGCAATTTCTTTGCATTAATCTTCACTGCTAAAGATATTGGCACAGCTCCCAACTAGTAGCAACAATGAAATATCTGCAAAGATGGAAGTGTCAGAAGAAAACACGTGGAAGTAAATTTACCGCCTGAACAATTTTAGATGACATGCATCTGAGGTTTATGATGGACATCAGGAATAAAGAAGTCAAACAGGTAACAAAAATAGCAGTAACTGTCCAGTAAGTTGGAGAGTAGATACTGTAGTTGTATTTAGGCCGTAAATAAGAAAGTATCTTAATCCTAGCCATGAACATTTGTGTTTTATCACTGCTAGCACAGTTAGAGATAGTTTGCTTCTTTCCCTGTGCATTTAGCAGCCTGAGTCTGGACTTCTCAATGCAAATGTAATTCAGATTTACGAGCATGGTGTGGTGACTTTACAGAGACAGGCCTTCTCAGAGGGGAGAAGGACACTCCTCAGGGTGAATATTCCTAGAGCCCGTCACCCTCTTTGGGACATTGATGGAGGCTCAACGTCTGAGTCTCCTTTTCCTCCTACTGAAAGAAAACAAAATGCCTTCTACCTTGAAATTCTTAGAGAGAGAAAACTTGTGAAAGAGTCCCTTCTACAGCATTGGATTCGGTTTTTTTTTAATTTTTCACCCCTCTCACCAATCCCAGTTTTTCTCTAAGTCCTTGAGGTTTTGTTTGTTATTCACTTAGTGTTTAATTTTCAATTTTTTGATCACTTCATCTCCATTGTCCTCTTTCTGCATTTCTTTCTTTCCTCTGCCAGCCTGGGCAAATGACCTGAATTGCAGGGAGGCCTATATTTACTTCCAAATGCCAAGGATTATATATTTAAAACCTTGGATACCAGCACAATTATGTATATCCTGGAATTGTATGCTACAGCACAGTTCTAAGATTAATAAAACTCTCCAGCGTACAATTGTATCATAACAGGTTCAGTTTTCTCTCTGAATATACAACAATATGGCTCTAATTTTTTTTTTCTTTCATGTTTTATTTGAGATCTTAAATCCAAAGTGCTTTCTTTTTCATTGTGAAAGAAAAAGATAGACACTTCTCTTTCGACAGGGTTAAGGAAGTGTCTGAATAAAACAGATTTTAACCTAAAACACAGCAGCCTCCTCCACTGCAACTGAATTCTACTCTTTTTCAATCTACAGTCATCTGACAGCATTTTTTCTTTCTTCTTCTGCAGACCTATAGTCTATCCAGTATTGACAGATGACAATCTCAGATGTGAAATTCCTCATTTGGTGAGTGAATCTCACCCAAATCCCCTCGTTTACTTTTTGATGGTATTAAATTGAAGTTTATTTGGAGCTGGAAATGTTTCCATAACCAAGACATGTCTTTTTTTGCTCTTTGCAAAGTCTGGTATAGTAATGAATCGATAATTGATGAAATGACCTGCTCTCACTGTCCTTCCCTGGACTCATGAAGTCCTCCAGCACGAACACCACTCAGGCAGTGGTCCGTGGTGTCACACTCGCTGTTCCCTGCTCTCTGTTGCACGACCCTCTCTGGGACAGTGTTCCAAGCCGTGTTCTCAGACTTGGAATCCCCAAATCACTCAGGCTACAGCTCAGCGCAAGCCAAAAGCAGCACGCTTTTGTGCGACCAGTGATGCAGCTGTACAGATGTGCGCTGTGCCAATGCACTGATCTGCGTGGGCCTCGGGAGCTCTCGGCTGGGCAGCGGCCGGTGACAGCAGCAGCGGCAGCCATGTTAGTTGGAGGGAGGCTGGGCCGCAGCGGTGGGAGCGGGCTGAAGTGCTTCCCCCTCTACCTTTGCTTCAGCCAGGGGGACTTGGGCACGATTTCATCCTTCCAGCGCATACCAGGGCTTGCTCTCCATTTCCCCGCAGCCGTGATCCTGAGGAGCAATCCTTCTCTGGTAGCCTGCATGGAAACTCATGACTTGGTCCTGCGGGCTTCAGGGGGATTTGTCATCACACCCACATAAAATCCCAAAATGTCAGAGGAACAAAAGGACGCAAACAGCAAGAGCGTTCTCATGCCTCCATTCCAAGCATGCAGTTCCCATTCACAGCTCTGGATCTGAAAGCTCCCTGGCAAACATCCTTTTCACATTTTACACCCACTGATTATGGGTGTGGGCGTGTGTGTGTGTTACTGCTAATACCCAGCGAGAGCCCATTTTTGCTGGATGAGAGAAGCCTGCTGAACTGATATTTTGGAAGCCATCATGTGATGTTAGCCAAATGCTAACATTATTTTTCTTCACCCACATACTGCTGGGAGCCAGAGAACAAGGCAGCTGCCTGCTGCCACTGTAACTTCGCCAGGCTGGCACCGCAGCCCTCGCAGCCTGCCATCGGCTCTGACCGGCTCGCAGGTAGCCAGAAGCACACTTGATTCGCACTGGAGTCTCAAGAACAAATTGAGCCCAGCAGTTTTGAAGCCTTCAGTAAAAATCCCTTCCAGCCCTTAGTTAATTTGCTGAATTAGATATATGCTCGAAGTAAGAGCATCAACTTTGCATGAAATCTGTAAGAAACACCAAGGCCCTAGTGTGTAGGTATTTCAGGGTAAAAGCTTTTCATCAAAACTGAAACATCACCGAATGACGCCAGTGGGGTGACCTCTGTCTTTACCAACTACATTTTTAATGTATTTTTCTTTTCTGCTTTTAGTTCAGCCAGGTATGTTTTGGGTTGTCAAGGTTACATGGGATTTAAAGTGCTTGATACAGTAATGTTTCCAAAGTGAGTGATTTCCTTGGAGCATCTAGAGATTCCAGCTATTGTTTTCTTTTCTTCTTACCTAACGAAATGTTTGAACAACAAACAAACTAAGCCATTTTCCCCACAATTGCTGATGCATGTGGCTCACCTGGTGTTTATACTCCTGACATGATTCTATTGTTGTGTTGCTTCTGGGCAGGATATTATCAGAAATTAGACAACAGGAAGCAATTTAGAGAGGTTTCTCCCAAGAGCTCAAAGATTGGAACACAGCTTTTTAATGGTTTTAAAAAGAGAATTTCTTCACATCAATCATGCTGACATTTCTTTCTAGCAGGGAATTTTAATAGTCCATAAGGTTCCAATTTGTTTTTAATTTAAAAAAAAAAAAATCCTTCTTTAGAAAATAAACTTAGTTAATTTGGAAATAGCTGTGGGTAGTACTAAACAACATTTCCAAGAGAACATCTTACCTAAGACAACCAACTGAAAATGAGAATGGAAGAAGAAATCATTTCAATCTTCAGTTCCTTAGTAGCACATTTCGGAAACAGAAAAGCATGCCCCAACTGCTGTCACTAATAAACAGAGTATGAAACAGCCGGACTGCATATTTTGGCACAGGTTTTTCTGCACACTTTTGCAGCCGTGGGCCAAGCTCTGAGCAGACACAGTCAACGAGAGCCTCCACTCGTAGAAGTCAGCCTCCTTACAGTCAACCCATCAGAGCTGTCCCATAACACCCAAGAAGAGATTGGGTACCTCATACATATGTATTTCAGGTGTGAGATTATCATGTGGTGTGAGTATCAAAGGAGAAGGAGGAACAGCTGGGGTGGAAAAAAGAAGTTATTGTGGAACAGAATAGAAACATCTTCCAAATCCTCAGTTTTAAGAGTCCTTCCTTCAGGCTGGGCCTCCATGTCTCATGTTTGTCCCACCCAACAGCAGTGGAGGTGGCTGTGTTGGTGCTCCTTCCTTAGAAGCCTTCTGGGGCCATTTTGCTGCCTCTGCGTGATGGATAATTGGAAAGGGGCTACCTGTTCTCTGCAGCACTGTCCTGTAGTTACAGCAACATAACTCCACAGACTTTCAAAGAGCTATACGAGGTTTACACTGGCCTAGGGTGGCAGGGAGGGGAAGATTCAAAGAACGGGTCATTTTATTTAAAATAAGCCATTTCTGTACTGAGTGACTGCTCCAAGGCAAACTATCTACAAATGTTAATGAGCCTATCTTCACAACGAGGCGCATAGTGCGTGTCGGTTGGAAGCAGGACGGAAGCGAAGCAGATCCTAGGACTCATGTACACAGACCTGAAGCGAAGCAGATCTTTGGACACGTGCACACAGACCTGAGTGCGAGGACTATATTTACTTCCCACACCTTGCAGCCAGGGGCTGAAGGACCACAGTGGTCCCAGGGATCTAGAAATCAATCTGAAACCTAGCAACCAAGTTTCTTGGTCTAAGTGCCGAAAGCTTTTTCATTGCTTTCCTTTAGCAAATTCAGCTTTTCAGCCATTTTTACATTTGCATTTAGGTTTTGATCTAGCATATTCTCAAGCCCTTGGAAAGGCTTCTGTTGGCTTGGCTAAGTGTTGGACCATGCCTTTAACAATGCATCAGTGAGGAAAAATTTTGGGGGAAAAAGAAAGCAGAGGCAGAGACAAGAAATTATTTCAAGTTTTGTTGGGTTTTCCCTTGCAGCTTTGAATTTAAAAAAAAAAATCTTCAAGAGCAGATAGTTTACCCCTTTTCAAAGCTAGATTTTGGCACAGGCTCAGAGAAGGGAGCACTGGGGGGTAGCAATGTCAATGCTGACGCCAGGGGTCCCACACACGTGGTGTTGCACTTCAAAATCCCTCTCCAGCCAACAGGACACCAAGGGAAACTCTTGTATTTCTTGTTTGCACAACCATTGGTAAAAACAGGATGCTGCGACGGGACAGTGATGCATAAACTCATATAATCATAGAATCATTCACATTGGAAAAGACCCTTAAGATGATCGAGTCCAGCTGTAATTCTAACATTGCCAAGTCCATCACTAAACCATGTCCCGAAGCACCACGTCTGCATGGTTTTTAAACACCTGCAGGGATGATGACTCAACCACTTTCCTGGGCAGACTGTTCCAGTGCTTGACAATGATTTCAGTGAAGAAATATTTCCTTATATCCAATCTAAACCTCTTCTGGCACAGCTTGAGGCCATACATATCCATATATACGTGAATGACATATAGTGAAAAACAAAAACTAGTAATGGTAGAGGGCTGGAAGATGCTATTCACTTACCTGCACTACTCGTACGCCACTACTTGTTTAGTAGGGCACATTCTCCTTTGATAACAAGCTCAACAGAAGTTTGAGGAGGATTTCTTTTCTTTTCTTTTTTGATAAATAATCACCTCTGTACTATTTATAGTACAAAGAATGCCATAGTTTCTAAATCCACTTAACCACCTAAGTAATATTCTTTAACTTGAGAATCCAATTCATTTTCCATTTTAATAGGTACACGGAGTGAAAATTTAAGACATAGCAGCAGGCATTGCATTTGTAGTTAATTAAGGAAAACTGGATTGAGCCCAGATGTGGATTATGCAAAGTGATTACTGGTGTTCTTTAGAAGTTGATAATTCTACAAGCATTTCCTTGTGTTTGTTCACTTTTTTCAGTAAACCAAGATAAAAAAGTTTCTGAAGGGAGGAAAATAGGTTTCTACAAAGCAAAACTGTCAATGGCAATTATTTCTGTCATTTCAAATTGACATGCATGGTAGTTAACAATTGGGTCACAGCCATTCTTTCAGTTGAAATTTGCTGCTTACTTGTAATCCAAAGTAAGCACTGCAAACAGTTTTCAAGCATGGAGTGACATTTAATGTGGAACTCCACACAATAATTCCCACTGGAAAAATGTGTGAAACAGAGAGATTTCATTTTTCTTGGGGAAAAACAGGCAAAATAACATGCATTAATTATTAAGGTAAGATCATGCTATGTTTAATTCCACCAAAGTGCTGAAGTGAATGAAGCTGTTTGCTGAGTAAGAAGCCAGTCAGCCTGAGGAAAGGAGATGGAACTAGGCTTCCTAGAAGCAAGAGAATGCCAGTGCTATGCCAGGACCTGTGATACAGCATAAAGAATACAAAACGTGTGTTGCACAAACAGAAACAAAATCCTTTTACATCTTTCAAAAGAAAATTTATTTTAAGATTTTTTGATAGGTTATCAAATTGCCATCAGAATATCGGGGTGGATTTTGCCAAAAAAAAATTTAAGCAATTTAGAAAGATATTTATGCTGATTTTGTGGTGGGAAACTTGCCCGTGTGCTTGATTATACAAAGCTGAGGAGTGGTTTGGCAGTATCCATAGCAGCTTCTGCTTTCTCTCTTTTTCTTTCTCTCTTCTTCTAAGATCTACCAATCTTACTGTTAAATACTAGCAATTCAGCATAACTGAGCCTTAGAACTGAGTAACAAACTTTCCAAACAGAAATATTACCATTCTACAATGCAATCATTACAAATTTATACGATTTTTAAAAACAATATGCGCCTTCTGAGTTTTTGTAATCACTTGATGAATTGCTCTTCTCTACTTGTTATAATTCTGTTGATAAATATTACAGCATAAGTATAAGTTAAATTTTGGCGGTGAAACAGTACAGATTGAATTTTCCATTTCCACTCTGCCATGGTAAACTAAATTGGACTTTCTTACATTTTCTCTTTCTCTTCCTAAAGACATTTAAGATGCTTACAGTCCTACGAACAAAATGGAGTTTTCACACTCTGCGACTTTCTCAGTCTGCTGCCCCTAGTAGCAGAGCCCAGATGAGCATTTGTGATTCTCATTCCCCTCTGTCACCTCCACCCCATAAAGGCCTCAGGAGACCCTTGCAGCACTTCATCTGTGCCTGCATTGTGCCTGTGACCACCTGCTGAGGAACAGCATAACCAGATGTGCGCCCTGTGGGTGCCCAGCACAGAACCATCCCCATGCGCCGCAGAGGTGTGAAGACGAGCGAGACGTTGGAGAGGACCTTCATGAGGTGGTAGATGGTCCTTCACAGCTTGTTGCAGTGGGGACACCATTGCCCAAGCAGCCTCTGCCTGAAGGAGTTTGCAACCAAAGAAAGAGTTTAGAAAAGAATGCAGACAGACCATGAGCTCAGGGCAGCCATAACTTGCTAGTGGTCTCAACATCCCCAAAGCTCAACTGCTGTCTGCTTCTTGGAGGCACCAGCGAAAAGAATGGCATTAAAAGAAAACAAGGCTGTTTGGGGGTGTTTCCCAAAAGTTCTTTTTAAACAGGAGAACAGCATCGTGACAGAAAACTCAATGGCATTTGTGTGTCACTTAGGGAACTGGGGAAAACCTAATCATCTGGCAGACTTCCGTCTAGTTATGGACAACACGAATGTGTGGTTGGACTGGATCATGGAGAAGCAGATTGGTGGATGATGGTGTCTCCTTCCTTTAGTATTTTTGTTAAGAGGAACAACAGCAGGCATGAATAATGAAAATTACACGCTTTGTTAAGATTCAGAGGAGAATTATGCTGCATTAGATTTGTTAGCAAAAGTGACTTCATCATGTCACCTAAAGCCAAAACATGGGCATCTGAAAAAAAAAAAAAAGACAAAAGAAGTAGTGACAGGGTAATAAATAATTATCATGCACAGGACTGACCTATGCTTAATCAAAGTGAGAGCGGATGGAAGAACTGGAGATGTAATAAGCTATATTTCATTTGTGAGCATAACTATTGCCCTCACTGTGCTAAACTCACAGAGCTGCACATACAAAACATCACTAGAGAAAACAGGGAAACTATACCTAGTATGCATTAGCCTGATGTGGAGTTCTTACCTTATACACAGACACATGCTGTTTTTCCATGTATTCAGAAACCATCTGCTCTGTTGTTTACTTAAATTTTGGCCTCGGGAAACAACAGCTTCTATTTTTTCCATCAAATATTCCCAAACATAGCAACATATGTGGGAGAATGTATTGGTATCTATGTGAAATAAACCTGTCTATAAAGGTAGTATTCCATTCTAGTCATATTATTAAAACCTTGATTATAGGTTTTCTAGCCTATTTTCATCACTTTCAGTGACAGAAACTTTAGAAGCAATTAGCAGCAGAGAAAGTTAAAGGTAAGGCTGATTTTAAGACATTTACATTTCAATAATCCACAGTATTATTAGTAATTCAACTGAAGACATTTCTAGGAATACACAAGAAAAATTCTGCTATGATATCCATCCTTGACTCAGCTTATAATTTTTACTTTGATAGCATCTCTAGAGACTGAGGTTGCAGATTCAGCAAGTGACTCCCATATATAGCACTTAAAAAAGCATGTATCTCTTGATGCTAATTTCCAGTGTGTTATTGCAGGAGAGTGAAGCAAGTATTCGTAAGTGGAGTTAGCTTTTTCAAAGATTTCTGTGTGCATGGCTTCATCACAGGTGCTAAGTATTTCTTCACAGACTTTCATTTCCTTAGTCAAAGCAATATCTATAAGTAAGATAAAGCTGTGTTTTCCCTGTGCTGCAATGATATCCACATAAATCCTACAAAGAGTAACATAGTGGTGGATACAGTCCTGAAGTATTTGGGGTCTCCTAACCTCTATTCTCAGGCTTGTGCTGGATACATGAAAAGGTATAGCTTGCTGTTCCCTCCACCAACCCCCCATCCACAGCGAGTCCCCCTCAAAGCACCAGCAAGACCAGGCCCCAAGACTTCTTCTCAGATCTTGCCAAACGGCAAATTTGGGATGGTTTCAACTCGAAACCAGGAATCTGACCAGATTTGCTTGAAAACAAGCCCAGTTTCATTCAAACCGTGTTACAAACTTCAACAGAGTCTGGGTTTTGACTTTCTTGTGAAACTTGAAACAACATGTGTGCCACATGGTTTAGGTTTTTGTTGTGAATATCTTACACAGCTCTATGGGAATAGCCTTTTCTTGTGGGCTTTTAGCATTTCCTATCCCAGCCAGAACCATAAAAAGCAAAGGCTGGAAAATATGAAAACTGCTATTATGTGGAAAAAAGTGGGACTCAACTTCTTAAACCTCAGACAACGTTTGTGTTCATTTAGAGCGTGGAGTGAAGTTTCAAATTAATTCATGTTTTATTTTAAGTGTTAGCCTTAATTAGGTGCACTCAGGAGAAATCACTTCCCCTCTAATACAAAATCATGGAGCTCATGACACATGGAAATTATAAACACTTTGGAGTGACTTGAGAGATGGGTGTTGGCTTTGCAGCAGCAGAAGAGCAAATATTTACAGTACATTAGGCTTTGCTTCACTCCTAAATTATTATCTTCCCCTTTGGAATAATCTATTTTCCAAAGATACATTGCTACTAATGCTAGTGCCCTCCTCATCCTTTTTGTCGCAGGCAATTATTTTTCCTTCATTTCTATATTGAAATTTCTTGCTCTAGCTCTCTGCAGAGTCAAACAAAAACTGAGGAAATCCTTAATTTGATGTCTCTTTTGTCCATGAATCACTCCGTGGCCTCTGGCAAATTACTACACTTCTCTGAGCTTCAGTCCTCTTTTTTCCAAATAAAAATACCAATACTTAACTTCCCAAAAGAGGTGTTAATTAATTCATATCCATAAGAGGACTTTAAAATAGAAAGTGACATGTAATGTTAATTACTGGTATTATAACTGCTTATTCCAAAAGCCCGAAGAAGCTGCTACTTTACAGATTACTTAAATTAGCTCTAAAATATTCCCATCTTTGTTCTCAAGGGGCTCAGTTATGGGAAGTTAAATACAAAAAAAGCAACGCTACTACATAAAGGGGAAGAAATAATTACATATGCCGTTTTTATTCCCCTGATATAACTTCTGCAGTGCATGATGTGCTATTAGGTTCTGCAGTAAAAGTGCAGCAACCTGGCTTTGCACTTACAATAGCTAAAACCATCTGCGTACGTGTAAAACCTTTGCTGGCAGGTTTCCACGTGTGGTTCATGTGTTCCTTTGCCTGTGCAATTTGAAGCTGTCAAAAACTAATTAAATAATTATGTGGTTGTTACTGCAGCTGTGTGTATTCTTCATTACATTATAAGGCTGCGGTTTGAGGCACTCTCCTGCTCTAGGTTTCAAAATATTAGTAATGGAAGGTGTGTTGTCGGTGCATGTTCAGCTGCTGCCAGAAAAAGCAGAGAGGGAAGGGAACCGTCTTTAATGTCAGTCTATGATTGCACTTCATGCTGTGTATTCCCTGCATACAAGCACAGAGGCAAAAATACAAACTGATTTCTCGTAGCCTGCTCACGCTGAGCAGAATTCAGCAGGGCCTATCCGGACTGCAGGACAGAGAAACGTCCCTGCGGTGCCTCCGTGGTGGATGCGTATCTGAAGAGTGTATGTGGCTTTGCAGTGCCTCTCAGCCTCGGAAGGCAGGTGACTCTGAGGGTGACAGCAGAAGGAAAAGAGCAAGGCTGCGGAGAAGACCCCCTCCTCAACTCCCTGGCCAAGCAGGGGACTGCTCTTGGTCCTGCTCTTGACTCACTCCCTGACCCCAAGGAAATCACTGCCTGGGCCCACCTGCCCTGTCAGTAAACCATGGGTAACACTGTATTACCTCCTCTGAGAACACAGCAGTGGGTTTGTTAAGGATAATAACTCAGCTTGCTCTCCAACTGAGGGTGCTACCCAGATGCAGCATGGTATTACAGTGTTCTGTTGTTGGCAATGACGCCAAATTACCACACCACCGCTCACTAGCTTTAGATTTTTAGTTGAATAACAAGGAGCTGTCACCGCAGTAAAATAACTAGTCGTTGTCCCCACCCTCCTGGTGGAAATTGCTCTTGTGAACAGAAAAACATAGCTATTATTTACATTGACTAATTTAGTATATACGGGCACCAGGAGTCAGCCCCATGGACATAACCCTGCCTCATGTCTTCTGACCACAGTGTAAGGTAAGAGAGAAGGGTAGCAGTCCCAAAGGAGAAGGCATCTGAGATCTGTTCGCTGAGGAAGACATTTCTCCAGCATATTTAATGAGGCCACTGAGGCAGCCTAAATCCAGGTAGTCGCTGCTTTTTCCAGACCAAACCAGCCCATGTCAAAGATAATTTTCGCTGCCGCAGAAGAGATGCCATGGTCACACATGCAGTGTACACTTTAGAGACAGCACAGCTGTTGGAGGAACAGTGAGTTACCGCAGCAGCAAAGCTGAATAACACAGAGTGTCTCCAATTTATTATATTTATGGAGCAACTTTGCTTTTAATAAGGTATTCCTCTAATTTATGGAACTGTCTTTTCACATTGGCAGTCGTCTGCTTGGCTAAATGTTCAAGAATACTAATAAAGGGAAAATTCTAGATGTTCATTTTCTTTAATATTTTTCTTGTATGCACCCATAGTATAATATGTGAGTGCAGATGTCTGCCTCCTAATGTCTTCGTGTGATTCATGACTCCCAGTCTAGATGCCACACAGCCTTCCTCTGTGCACTAGCCAGCCATTGACAAAGATGTTTAAAATCATCTGTTATCTTAACCAGCCTTTTTTGTAAGAGCCGTTCTCAAGCTGTCCCTCAGAAAGCTTATAAGTGTGTCGTAGTAAAATACCCGAAAACTAAAAGTGAAACAAAATAAGCCACTTTCCAAAAACCCGAGTTGGAATCTAACAATCCTCCGAGTTCACGGGGCGGGGGG
>Ga0065711_1003070_pt1 | contig 30396 bp, 15 predicted proteins | sample Hoacrofraction12_FD_59098 | JGI IMG/M metagenome (GOLD analysis project Ga0065711, IMG submission 59098) | Hoatzin crop microbial communities from Cojedes, Venezuela - Epithelial fraction 12 v2 (version 2) | ecosystem: Host-associated > Birds > Digestive system > Esophagus > Crop | place...
CTGGAGAGAGTCCAGCGGAGGGCTACGAGGATGGTGAGGGGACTGGAGCATCTCTCCTACGAGGGGAGGCTGAGGGAGCTGGGCTTGTTCAGCCTGAAGAAGAGAAGGCTGAGAGGGGACCTAATAAATGCTTATAAATATCTGAAGGGTGGGTGTCAGGAGGATGGGGCCAAGCTCTTTTGAGTAGTGCTCAGTGACAGGACAAGGGGCAAAGGGCACAAACTGAAGCACAGGAAGTTCCGTCTGAACATGAGGAAGAACTACTTCCTTCTGAGGGTGATGGAGCCCTGGAACAGGCTGCCCAGGGAGGTTGTGGATTCTCCTTCTCTGGAGCTATTCAAGACCCGCCTGGACAAGGTCCTCTACAGCCTGCTGTAGGTGACCCTGCTTCGGCAAGGGGGTTGGACTAGATGACCCACAGAGGTCCCTTCCAACCCCTACCATTCTGTGATTCTTTAAACCGGGATGTCAAAAAGAGGGAGAAGTTTGGAGAAGCTGGAGTTTACATGCCTATAGGATTCAGAATATCTTTGTACATGTATTAGTGCAGGTCATGAAAGGACTAAGTGGGGTTTTTGAGACTACTGAAAAATGTTGATTTTTTTTTTCATGTTAATATCTGTTTTGTCTTAGAGCTAACTTTGCCTTGATGAATGAAAAACGGAGAGAGAAATTTTCATGCTACCTCCATTTGCAGCAGAAAGGTCAAAACCATTCATTGCTGAAAGTCAGCTTATTTTCCACGCTTGTTATGCTATGGTTTTGTTTATTATTTCTGTTGAAATTATTGCAGAAATTATATTGCCATTAGATAATTTTAATTTTGTTTGGTTGCAGGTTGGATTTTAAATGTCTGAAGTTTACAGTCTCTATACGTGCTTTTGAAAACTTGTAGTAAGTGTTACCTCTGTTTTGTAACTGATTCTTACTTGAGAAAACTGGCACTGCTCCGAGTCCTGGCTCCTGTTCCAGGTAGCAGGGCTACTGCTCTCAGTGCTTTGATTTGGGAAACTGGTCTAAAGGGACTGTTGAGAGAAGAGCAGGCAGGAGCTTTCCCTACCTACCAATTGGGAGAGGAGGAGCAGGCTGCCAGACTCTTCTTGCCTCACTGAAAAAAGTTGCATGACAGATGGTCATGTCATCATAAATAAAAATAGACTATTGTAGTTCAAGACAGTTCTGAGCATGATTTCTGCATTGCTTCTCCCCAGGCTGCTGCTGAGAAATGCAGGGAGCACTGCGCATAAAACCCCTTGATCTGCGTAGGAATCCACAGTGGAAAATTAAAATTAAAATTCTAAAATTACAAAATTAATCTGCTTTGCAAACAAATGCTTCTGTCATTCCCGTACAGAAATGCTGTTTGGTTTAGTCAGTAAGGCAAAGGCCTAGCAGTCTGCAAAGTGTGGTTGCAGCACTGAGCTGTTTGATGTGAGCTGCCAGTGCAGCCGTTACATACCCTTGTGCCTCCCTCTGATTCTTTTGTCTCCAGCCCAGCTACCCGCTCAGTCTTCGGAACAGACGCTGCTGTGCTACTGAGCGGCACTGTGGCAGTACCTCTTGGCACTGCATATGAGAATCAGTAATTGAAGAGGAATGGTAATCCGCATTCCGCTACTGAAATAAGCAAGGAGTACTTCCAACAGGGAATGTGTGTCTCATTAGTTTCCTGCCAATGGTTACAGATTATTAAAAGAACTCTGGTAGGGTACTTATGTATGAGGAAAAGAAGTGCTTAAAGGGATCTTAGATACTGTTCCTTCCATGTCATTTTTATTTGTGTTCAAGTTTTACCCAGTTCGAAAAGCATGTATTTCATATCTGCTTTTGACCAGAATGTTCTTCAGCTTCTCAGTATTAGTCTTTACCTATAATCTGTTTGTATTCCTCCATCTTCGGTTCTAGCCTTTCAGTTTCAAAGTAACAAATAACCATACACAACAAGACAGACCTGACAAAGATCTCTTAACACTGTGACATTGTCCGGCTGCTTCCAGTCTGTTCCTTCCCTTACTCTCAAAGTAGCTACTTGGTCAACTTTGTGCATATAGGAATGAAATAAATTAGGCAGATATGTTACTATTTGCACTACTGGTGCCAGACTGAGCATTGCTGTATTGTCTGTCCTTTCCCAGTAGAGACAAAAATTTGCACTATTTGCATGTGTACTTTGCCACCACTAAATGAATTCCTTCCTTCCTCCTCCTTAATTAGCTGGTGTAACGTAATAGTGACACTTTCCAACTAGAATATAGTCATCAACAGAGAAAAGCATTGTACAGTTTTACATTTGTCTTGCTCTTTGAAGAGTAAATCCAGTTCCTGTTCAAATCAATGATTTACTGACTTCAATGGGAGAACAATCAGGCCCTTAATCAGCAAGGAAGTGTAGTCTCAGTCATACTGTGCGAGATCCAAACCATCAAAAGCATGTAAATGATCAAAACAGTGTCTATGTTGAGCCTGCCTCACTTCATACATAATGAATAACTAGTTGGTGTATGATTTAATCTGAAAATATTTTATTAAGCACAGATAATAATGCAGAAATCCATGTAATAAAACAACTTTAGAGAAAAAGCTAAGTTAAAATGAGTTACTATAAATATTGCACTTAGAATTCTTATTTTACATACATAACTCCTTAAAAAATTGGACAATTATAAATTAACACCTTCCAAGTAATTGGAATTTGGTATGTTTGAGATCAGATGGCTGTGCTGCACATCTTCAGCTTTAAGACTTCGGAGGATCTGTTCTAGTCTTGACAGGTACACATACATGGATACTACTTTGTGCCAGGGTGTGCTTAGGTGGGTGGGAGGGAACAAAGGGTGAGCATGGTCTTAGTGTTGACAGTCAGTTGTATTTTCATGACTTATAGTAAGTGAAAATTATTTTTCAAGAGAGATGATAGAATGCAGCTGCAGAGTTTAGTTTTAACATGTTTTGTTTTTCAAGGCATTTAGGATTTTTGAATTCTTAGTCTTAAAACTCATGACAAAGCTGTTAGGAAAGACTTTGCCTCTACCATCTTCTTCTACCTGGCCCATGATGATGTAGTTTAAACCTACAAAGGAGAGCATGAGATTACAAGGCAGAAATTGATACGGTAAGTATAGTTCTGTATCTGTGGTCTCTGTTCATTTGCACTCTGTTACCAATGCTTTCTAACATTTTTTTCCTATGTAAAGCTTATACTTCCTTACCCACCTTTGCCATGCTTGTTATGCGATAAAGTACAGTTACATAAAAATCAAGTAGATAAGTAACTATTACATAATGAAATATGTAAGATATATTAATTGAATGTAGACTGTCAGAATGAGTCTGAACAACATCATAAATGCAGTATAAACGCTGGATAGCTACTGACACTCAAAGTGGAATGTAAGTTATCTCATTCATTTTGAATATTTTCTCATTTGCTCAACTTTCAGGATAATAGACTGAAAGAATAATGCACTTAAAAGTCGTTTCATTCTCTTTTCCTCCCCCAAAGACGTACACATTTTATAGAGAGGCAGTCAGGCAAGCAAGGTGGGCTTACTGTGTGATAAGCACTGGCTGTGGAGAAATCAGATGGATTTGCATATTTTTATGGCTTAGAAGGGTTAGGGGTTTGCAAGGCCTTAGGCTGGAAAGAGTGGTGTTATAGGGGTATAAGCAGAAAAGTTTAGACATTAAGTAATGACTATTCCACAGTTCATGGAGATTTAGGAAGAGAAACAGAAGTGTATGGTTTGGAGCCAGCGGTCTGCCTAAAAGGAGACAATTTGTTCTACCAAGGATATTACTATGTCTCCCAGACAGATTAGTTTCCAGAGAACCAGAGGTAAAAGCAAAAGCTAGTTTCTGACAAGGGTTTTTCACATTGGTACTGCCCACTTTGAATTAACATGCTTAAATACCAGTAGTATCCTGAATGTTATCAGGTTTTTTTTTTTAATGCTAATTAAATTGACTGTTTTCTGCTATGGTTCCATTTATGTTCTCCTGCTCCACCTGTTTACTCAGGAGGCAGGGCTGAAAACTGTTTTTTTTTTTACTTAGTTACTTCAATGAAACATAGTCTCAGTATTTCTTATAACACCATCTAGGTAGCCCTTGTTACAGTTAACTGGAAATTATCTTGGTTGATCCACACTGTACAATACTGTTCAAGACAGCTCTACAAATACTGGCTGTTTGGAGATATAGAACGGGTTTAGTACTACTAGTATTTCTACAGTAAAGATGTAAATATATGCAGGAGAGAAGCCACAGGGAAAGGTTGATTTTTGTCATTTGCTGTGACATACTGCTCTTCTAGGTTTAGTATGCAGTTGTTTTTCCCTTTTGCATAACTGTGTATGAAAAATAGCTCCAAAATATGTTCACATAAAATCAAAATCTAACTGAGCTTCACATAAGAGAACCAAATCAGATTTTACTGTATATCACGTGGGTTTGAAAAGAAGAAAAAAGTTTTTCAAACTCCTTTCATCTACATGAGTGTGATCCTTTATAAGTAAAAATTAAAAATTCAGTATAAACCTGGATAACTAGTTATTTTTATCTTAAATTGATTATAATATTAGTTGCTGATTATAGAAACAATTACTATAATTTTACCGATTTTTGTGGTCCTATTTCAAATAGCAGTTTTCAAAACTGTTGTCTTCTATAAACACACAAAGCAGTTATTTTTGTGTACCTACCTCTTCTGATGAGAGGACACTGCTTACATACAACAATAATCTTGGCACTCATACTCTTGCCGGCTTGTTGAATTGCTAAATTTCCCTCCTTATATACATTAATGATTGATATTGTTGCATGCAGACTGCCAGCCCGCGTTATTGCTGTGATTACAGTTCCAGTTATTACTAGAAGAAAAGACATATGATACATTTGATACATTTTTATTATTTTTTAGATAGAAATTTTGAGGCATCATAAAAACTGAGTAGTATATTAGTCTGTAAGAAGGAAGGAAACAATGCTGGAAACAGTTACTAAAATGTGGGTATCGCCTGTAATGGGTAACTCGCTACTCACAAATATTGGTAACACCAAGTATAAAACCGTTCCTCGAATGTATCGGTCTCTTGCAAGCCCAGTTCTAGGTTTTGATAATTTCAATTAAACAGTACAATTTGATACTACTTTTTATGACTAATTTTAAAACAGTGGAGAAGCTGAATTGAAAACATTGTAGCCAAAAGCTGAATTCCCAGCTCTCTGACACTCTCAGATGAGTAGCAGGGAATAGTTCATGCCCTAGGAGCTAGATTGTGATCTGTCTGAGGCCTGATACTGATACAAATTTGCCAATTTCAGCTAAATTTAGACTACAGATTAGACTATCATAACTCTCAAAGACCTCTCAGTATGAAAATAAAGATACCATTTTTTTTCTAGGATGACTATATTAACTTGTAGGCCATCTTCAGTTATCAAAAGGGAACGGTAAATGGTATTAGCAGGTTTTTTTCTTCTCAGATCACCTTTTGTAAATAAGCTATTCTATCATAGGATCAGTTAGATCTTCATTTATCAAGTATGCGCGTGGGATTTATTGCAGAAGTCTGCATAATCCACACCTCAGGTTAGGCATTTGTAAATTTGCACATTATCTTCCTTTAATTCCAGAGCTTTAATTAATTGGGAATGTTCAAGTTCAATCAAAAGAGAACTGCGGATATTAAAATGCTGGGTATTGCAGTTATATTTCTAGAAACAAGAAAAAAGAAATGCGTGATGAAAGAGAAATGGCTATTACTTGCTGACTTTATGAATTTAGAAAATAAACCTGGAATAAATCATATTCTACAAACAGCACAGTTTCTGTTCTTACTTTAGGATACACTTGCATTCACAATAGCATATAAAATACTTTTACTCTTGCCATGGAAGAGACAAAAAATTCAAGTATTTGACAAAAAGTGAGAGTGAACATGATTTATTACGCTGATGCTAGAGGAAAAAGAACAAGTTTTGTACAGTGCCATTTACCATCAGCCACAAGAGCTGAGGTGTGCTCAGTAAGGGGACACCAATTTTTTTTTTTTTTCCCTACCTGCTTCTTTTTGTCTTGGGCCAGCCTATACTGGCTGCAGACTAAAAGAGGCTGGTGGCCAAGAGTGGTAAGGGGTCATGCCACAGTGACTCCGTTCTGCTGGAGAGTACAGCCACAGCCCTCAGCTGTTTTTCTGGCAAAACGATGCAAAGCTGTCCCCACTTTCCTGAAACAACAGATTTCCCCTAATCTCATGGGATGGGCTATAAAGTTAGATTAAAACAAACAAACAAAGTGCTGTGGGAGGTGGAAAGTTGTCCCATCAATTTTTTAGGCATGTTACAGAGGATTAAAAAAGCTTCCAGTATTAATATGGGAAAATACTCTGAGATATAAATGAACAAATCAGCAGTGACAATGCCATCCAAATATGCAGCAGACACCATTTTTCCTGAGTGATTTTCCATTTTTCAATTTGTGTCTGTGTACGGAAAGCAGTGCTTGTAAGCTTCCATGCCTTCCAACTTCTTTTAAAAATATTTTGGAAGTCTATAAACTGTGGAATAGTCAGCAAGTACAGCATGAAATCTGTATTGGGTGGTTACAGACAGATGAGATGACGATACAGTAACTGAATCAATACTTCCCTGCAGGAGGTTGCCTTCCACTGTCATTTGCATTTCAGATTGAGAAAGTGTGTTTCAGACATATGCACAGTCCCTATTTCAGAATATCTCCAAGCATGTATTGAGCGAAACACAGATACTAATGCCAGATACACACATAAGATAGTACAAAAATATAGCCTGTATATTAAGGGTAACTCAGAACTACATCTGGTAAAACTCCTGTGAGTCTAAAAGCACACTGCCAAATGAATAATTAAAAAGAAACAAACTTTGCTTCCTTACCAAAGTTGCTTGAACAATAACTGCTTTCGAGAGTCCCGCTCCTCTTACACTTTTGCTGGCACAGGGCAACTGTAGGTTTCACAACTTTTTGAAGAGCAAAAAGTAAATTGAAATTGAAGTGAGGTATTTGATATAAATGCAAAGCCGTATGTTTAAAAGCAAGAAGAAAGATGAATAATCCTGGTGTGTACAATAACGAGATCTGGTATTGCAAGGGATGACCACCACAATAGCAATATTCCTTTTCTCTGCCGTCACCTGCACTCATCGTCTTTTCACATGTCTCAGTGACGTATCTGTTCTAATGACCTTACAGAATGGGATGTTACAGAAAATTTACAGTTGATTGCAGTGTGATCTTAAATATGTACCTTACTTAGTGTTGCTGCCTGTTGCCATACAGCCCTAGTAGTACACTTAAAGTATCATAACATTACATTACAGTAACACTTCAGAGACAGGGGGTGGCCTTTTATCTGAAATTACTGTACTGTGATGGAAGAGATCAGAGTTCAAATTCCTGTCCTAAATTTTTCACATAGCTTCAAGACATGTAGTATTGTATATTTTTTACTGACGACATTTTGAAACACACCATAGTGTTTGAAATATCTATTTAATATTACGGGTTGACATTTCCTCTCTAAAACAGAATGGTTTGTTTATAAACAAGTGAATACACTTCAGGGTGTTTTTCCTCCTTGGGTGGATGTTAATATATACTTTACTCAGCTAACCCTTTCTACATAATGTGGGAATGCAGTATTTTTAAGGCTTTTATGCACTTTTCAAGTTTGTTTGGAACTGGTGAATGACATCATAATTATTGGAAACATGGAGCTGAGACAGATTAAAAAAACCCAAACTCCTACCTAGCCTTAATTTCCAAGAAAAACTAAATTAGTTATGAAGAATATCTTTGCATTTTTAAACTTTCTTTAAAATGGAACATTTTGCAGAAGTTTTATTCAGCCTATACTTTCTGAAAAAGAACTTGTGACTAATTTTCTGATCAGTAATTTATACTTGTACTTTTAATTGAATGAATGGATTCTTTTTACAATTTTGCAAGTTTCTGAGATTCAACTGAATGGCATTAAAACTACTTTGGCTTCAGTTATGTCCATGACTGTTAGAAGATCTGCATGCTCATTGTTTTGCCTTTGAAATCCAAAGTTTAAAATTTGGACCCCATATGTTTCATTGACTTGGGGTTGTTTGCTCTTTTTTCTCCAGTCTTCACATGATGGGTATTCAGTGAGACTCTTTAGAAAGTTAAATGCCTCCCACAAGGAAAAGTGTTCTGAAGGGCAAGTTACTATGTCTGTGGAGGTACATCTAGTCATATTCTGCATGATGTAGCCTCAGTCCTACAGTCAGATCTACACGGTCATGGGAGTGAAACTCCCACTGCCATCACTTCTGCTGCCTTGATGTGTCTCCATAGTTCTTTCATACCAGTGTGTATTTCTAAAAATATTTTTAATTATATGCTGAGTTGATTTTTATAAAGTGACTTCTGTGTAGAATACAATGTAGAAAGAATACACTATATTTGGCTCCTAGAACTTTAAACTAAATGACAATTTTTCAGATTATGTTTTAAATTGTAGTTAGCGCTTGGCAGGGTGCCATGCTATTTAATTAGTTTCCCTGTCCCACAGCGTCATTTGCTAGGTCAGGCAAGTACCTCCTATCTCAATGCTACATGCAACACATCAAAAAAACCCTAAGAATTTAGTGTTCCTTGAGTCTTTCAATTCAGTGTCCGTAGTAGAAAAATAAGAAATGTAGCACGTAGATGCGTCACAGGTGCATGCCAGTACAGTAGCGGCCAAAAATTCACTGAGGTGCTCTGATTTTTCTAAATTTAAAACTAGGATTATGCATTATAAAATATTCTTGTTTGGTCCTCTCAGGTGTTTTTTTGTTGTGTGTGTTAATACTTCAAGTTTTACTTTTGAGTTTAGTAAACTTTGGTAGGTGACTAACTTTGCTGTGATTTGTCAGTAGAGGCTGCCTGTTGTTTGTACAGACAGGCAAGGTACTTTACCAAAACAGGAGCTGGAGAAGATCTGAATGAAAAGTTCAGTTGCCTACCATTTCACATGTGGCCGTATTGACAGACAAGTGCATGACTTGATCCAATGAAATAAGAAAACCAATTCCTTAACCATTTGTACTGGATTAACCTTCATTACTTTTATTAATGTATTAATTATTTATTCAATTACTAATATTTTTATGTAAGATAGAGACTGAGGTACTGTTTGAAAGTGCCTACTAAAGTTAAATGTTTTATTAATGCCTGGAGTTCTCTGCAAGTTTGAATATGTCTGACTTGCAAGAGAATAAGCTAAGTCTGTTTGAACTGGACACTTCTGAATGCAAATGACTGATCAGAAATTTAAATTGTAGAGGTTTGGTGTGCTGTGGTTTGTTTTTAGGATCAGAAATGCCTGCGCCATGCATAACTGATCAGACATTGAATGGACTTCTATTTTTGTCTGCCTGACAAGTCCTTTTGAACACCTTCCCTCTGTGGTCCTCTCAGGTGACTTTGCATTGGTTTTATTTTCTAACACTGATATTGCTATAAAAAATTATTTGGATTTAATTAGTAAAGTAACCTCTTTTTCATGTGCACACACAAACAGCTCACAGCGCAAAAATGGCAAAACCCTGAGCACAAATCCAGCGTGAGATATCTGACAGCCTGGATTAGTTGAGACCAAGCGTTTGAACTAACAGCTTCATTAAGAAGTGCTTTCTAGTGAAGAGGAGCTGAATTATTTTTTTATTAGCAGTCACATCAGAATGATTTACAGGTCATTATGATTTCATTTTTATAATGTTTATTTTCATCTATTTTAAATACCTTTCATTATCAGTATTTAAGCACCACATCTTCTTGGTCTCCTGCTGACATGCCACTGCTGTCCTGACTTTTGATGCGTTTTAAGTACAAATCAGGTTATGTGTTGCAAAAAACATCATAAATAATTTGGTTTTCTGCTATAACTGTATCTTAAATCTCTCACATTCAGGTTACAGAAATTGTAAGAATTTATCCCTTCAGTATCTCAGTAATGAGGTAGTTTTGGCAATACCTTCAGAGAAATCCTCCTCTGATCTTTCATATATGCTGTCTAGTCTTAAATATAAAAGGAAACTTATTTTTAGTGTGACACATTTCTTTGTAAGTTCCAATCCCTGAACTTTTTAAAATAAAAATAGTTCTAGGAGAGTGTCATCTTGACAGGATGTCAACTGAATCTGAAGAGGGCTCAGGTGGCTTCCATACCAATTTTGCTTGATCTTAATAACTATATGAAGAAAAATATGATCAGATTTTTACATATTAACTTGTATAGAAGAAAGAGTTCCTTTAAATAAAACTGTTTCCTGAAATAATTAGATCTTCTTAGACAGAAGAATTTTGCTCATCCATTCTTCTATGGAATTTGCTAATTAACTGTCAAAAATTGAGAAGAGACAGGAAAATTCAGCTAGAGCAAGTTACTGTTACACTGAACTCTCACCTGGATACATTTGCTTTTAATAACATTAACTAGATTCTCCCTTGAATATATTAATTTTAATTCCCTCAACATTTAAAATAGTAACAAACCGTTAAATTGTAATTTTTAATATACTATTACATTTTTCCGTAACCCTCTCCTTGTCCTGGAATAATTTATTTTTTTAAGAAATAAAATAAAGCCAGTAAAACTTACTTGAGGTAGCAGGGACTGTTGTGGTAGTAGGTGGAACTGTAGTTGTGGGTAACTTTTTTGGTCTAAATTTATAATGGCCAATAAAACCATCGGCTGTTAAGCTTAAATCAGACAAGAACTGAACGAGCAACTCATTTCTCTCAGACAGAATAGGCCTGAAATAGAAAAAAAAAAATAAGCCACCAACATTACTTTGAATGTCAAAGACAAAGAGCATTAGTAAGATTCTTCTTACAAAAAATGAGAGTGCGCTTCACTTAATGGTCTGAATATAGTATCTACCCCTAGATTAATACTGAAATATGTGTTCCTTTGCTGTCGTGTCAGACAGACACTGGTGTTATGGGTGTGAAACTCACTCTGATGAACCAGCTAAACATCTCATTCTTGAAGGTTCTGTCAATATGAGTGTCTTTAAATTCGTCTGTGTGACTTTATTGCAGACCACTTCCATGGAATGGAAGGGGCTAGATTAACATAGCAGGAAAATATATTAAAGAAATCCTCATTATTTAGCAGAGGAAAGTAATTGGGTTTTTTTAAAATTTATTTTTGTTTAATGAAAAACTTATTAAGCATCTGGAAGGCCTTAAGAAAATGAATTCAATGTTGGATTCTGTAATTCTTCGACAAAAATACTAAAATTAAAATGGTTTGGGTTATTATTTCTGTGGGCTCAGTTTTTGTCAATGATTGGATATTCATTACCAAGGCCCTGAAGAGCTAATGGAGTTCTTTTCTTAGGATTTGAAACGTCATGAACGAGCACTGTTCAGTGTATTGGCTTTCAGTTCTTAAGCGGGATAGTACCTTCTGTGACCCTGACTGCCTCTGGATGTAGGTGTAGCGTGATGGGACTTCCTTTAAGACTACTGTTAGAGGAATCGTACGGGATGCAAGTGTAGCCAAAGCAGCACTCCTCTCATTCTGCTTTCCACAGACCTTGTCTCAATATTCACTCATAATTACTAACACAAATTTTTCAAGCAAACGTACAGTTTTTGTAGAGAGGGAGAAAAATAAATAAAGGGGCAAAAGAATCTTGGTGAGGAGAAAGGAAAACAGAAAGTGGTTTTAAGATATATTTTTACTAAAATGACTGTGTTGTTTCTTCCCAGGAAGTCTGACAGGAATCATGAGCCAGAGTACTTCAAAACACTTAATCAGGCTTTTGAAGTAAAAACTTGTGATCATCTCCCAGTTTTTTAGCAGGTGTTTCAGAAATCAGTTTACTATGATGACAGAGTGTAGCATAACCAAAAGTAAGTCCCTGGTTATCTGGATTTCTATAGATTCATCGATGCCGTGGTAGTTGCACAGATCACGCCTCGCTTGCTGCAGTACTGGCACAGGCTGTGGATGCAGCAGGATTATCATCTGCCTCAGAGCTTGCTTCTGCTTCCTGAACTCCAGGACTACAGCAGCAAATCTGACCTAGTCTGTGTATTCTGTCTTTTTAAAAAATACTTTTTGTCTGAGAGGCAGGGGGGAAGGGTTGAGTAATTACATCTAATAAATTGTGATTATTATGTGTACCATTTATTTATGTATCGTAGTAACTGTATTTAGGAATCGGGTAATTGGTTACACTGTCCGCTTGCTGGTCTGCAGGTGGATCTCAATTCATCTCTGCAACCACCATATGAGTTCAAGGTCTCCACTGTTTCTGTTACAGAATGCCATGTTACATTATCTGTATCTGCTGGTTAATGAGTTCCACCTTTCATAATTAGTGTCAGACACGCAGCTAAGACTCCTTATAGAAGGCTTGCTTCACAATTCAGTTTACACACCATGATTTCTGGTTCTTTTACAACATTGGTCTAGTCCTTACTGTTTTTCTTAACCCAGCTGATAAATTTTGATAAGGGTTCTTCAGAGCTAGTGGAAAATCCCCAAGAGCCACACTTTCCCCCTTTCACTGGATATATAAGCTGCCTATATACAACTCTGCTAGGGGAAGAGACTGTGTTCAAGCTCTATACCAGATCTCCAGTTAGGAAGCAATGCTATCATAAAATTGGCTTTCAGGACACTTCTAACATTCTGTAACAGGAAATCTCATCTCTAAGCTATGGGGCCTGGGTCTGAGCCCAGTCTTCTGCCCTTATTTGCCTGTTGCACAAAGTCCATCCTAAAATGTCTGTGTTTTGAAGGCCACTAGGGTTTGGCAGCCCAATTTACAGCTTTGACATGGTGTGGGGATAGATGCCGAGCCACAGTTGAGAGGTGGTTTAGGTATGTCTCCTGGTTGCCTCTTGGGGACTAACTGGGACTTCTTCCTTTTGCACTGTCCTGTCAGCCAAGACCAGTTCCTGACAGTGCAAAATGTACCGTACAGCTGGGCCGGGATTTAGCTGGAAAGAGGCAGCGCAGTCCCAGGGACTGGAGGCTGCTAGCCTCGTCTGTAAGGGGTCTTGTTCATTTCTGCCTTCTGAGAGTCAAGGGAAGGACGAGATCTTGTGGAGTTCAGTTCTTACCTCGTGGGAAAAGGTCTGAAATGTCACAACTTACATATAGTGTGAGTCAAATTAATCATTAAGCTTCTGACTTAAACTCTGTTCAACTAGGAAGCAATTCCATTTGCTCCAGCCCTCTGGATCCAGCATGCACACAACAAAACACTCATGGCAGGAACTGAAGGTATTTGTATGGAACATCACTAGTTAAGTGTTTCTAACACAAGATTCTGTTAGTTTTGGGGGTTTTTTACAGTAGCTCGAAGGTGAATACCTTACTGTTCTGCAGTAACAGTGGAGTTGTAAGGGATGGAGCTGCAAAGTCACAAGGAGGTTCTCATGCTGTGCTCATCGATGGAATACCTGTCTACCTGGTGATAAAGTATTAAGTAATGTAACTACTATCTGTCACCTGCTGGTTGCTTTTTTTTATTCTGTCTAATGAGAGAGGAGTGTTTGCAATAGAATTCCTTTTGGGAGGGTGTTTTTACTTCAGATGATGGTGGGTTTTTATCTAATATGTACAGATGCTTACAACATTTGGGTCAAAGAAACACATCACCCATTTGGAGACCCATTCAGTCCATCTGCAGTCACTCCAAGTGCCACAGCACTGCAACACAACAATTCATCTTAGTTTCCAGGTAAAGCTCTGAGCTATAAAGTATGAAGTCACTTTGCTGTGAATACATCTGTGAAGCAAAAATGGAAACATTCTGAATGTCATTTGGCAAAGAGGTGGAAGTGAATGTCCAAGATTTCTAACCCACCTCCTTGCCTTGAGGACTCACTACTGACTCTGCCTTGCAGAATCTCCAATCTTCGGATTGGAGGCAAGATGGAAAGATAGTTTGCTTTTGCAAATGAAGTTATTCCTGAAAACAAGGAATTGATTATGTATGTAACTACAGCTAGAATTTAGCCTCTTGCATCATTTTAGTGGCCTGAATTACCTAGCACTTAAAGAGCAATCTTACCCGTAAGACTCTCTGTGATCAGTATTTTTCTATAGAGCAGCTTTTGTGACTTCTTACTACAAAAAGGGGGCCTGGAAGGAAATGAATGTAAGCCTGAAAAGAAATGTCTTTACATAGAAAGTTTCAAATTGGGGGTGGGGGTGTAGCAGAACAGAAAGAAAGAAAGAAAAAATAGAAAACAAAACAAAACAAAACAAAACAAAAACCCCAAACAACAGAAAGGGGAAAAAAAAAAGTACAACTCCAGACCAAAAGCCTAAAGTGGCTGAAGGAAACTGAAGTTAATATATTTCAGGTGCAGCCCTACCGTTAATTAAATTCTTGCTAAATTTCTAATAAATTTCCGTAGGCCTAAGCTTGCTCTATTTCTAGCACTGTCATGCTATTGCATATAGCTGCTGCATGGAGAAGAAAAATCTTTACAAAGACTCTTTTTAAAGAGCCCTACAGAATGTCTGCCTCCCCTCTCGTCTCCTGAGGTCTATACTACATAACCTTATAAAACCCAACCAAACAAAAAACACAAAAAACCCCTCACAGTAAATCTCAGTCTAGCAAGCTATGCTTAGAAAGACTGAGGCGTGCACCTCCTCCCCCTGTACCACAATTAGTTGCTCTGGGAAATCAAACTAGCTGCCACTTCTGACATGTAAGTCTGGCCAAACAGCTCCATGAATTTTTAAAAAATATGTGTTAAATATTAATTTGTTTATAACATATTAATATGTCTTCAATTGTATTTCTTGAAACAAAATGCGTCCTCTTAATCTTCTACAGCTACTCAGCTTTAAGAAGCTTGATGGAAGAGGAATAATGTGAAAGGATAGCTAAAAATTACTAGCCACACCCAAAAAACTTTACACTTTTTGGGGAATAATTATTATCTGCTATTGCTAGACCTGATTTATATAGTTACAGTGCCGTTCGCTGGGTTCAGGGTGGTTTTTGGGCTGTGGGAGGCTTGGGATGGGTTGCTTTTTGGGGGATAAGGGAGTTGTGGGTTGAGGGGTGGTGGTGCTGAGGGGGTTTGGAGGCAGCAGTTTGCTAGCAGAGCTGGTGAAAGCCTGCTGTGCTACTCGGCATGCTCAGGAAAGCAATCTGTGCCATGAGAGAATGTGCCTGGGCACAGGCGGAAGAGATGGTGAGCAGCGAAGCAAGGAGCAGCCGGGGAACCAGCAAAAGGGAAGCAGCTGAGGGGGAAATGAGCCAGATAAAGTGAGTAATGAGCCAAGGGGCTAGGGAGCTCGGTTGGATCCTTGTACTTCAGTATCTATAATCAAAACTTACGTGTCAAGGTGATGTTAGTGTTCAGCTACCATTAATATTGGTATTATAGCAATATCAGTAGCATTAGCATTGGTGTTATTGGACAGTGCTCTAATGAGGCTTGAGGGACAGGACAGCACACGGGTTGGAGCCAGGGCTAGTCACGGAGGGAGAGAAAAAAGGGAAAACCTATGGAGAAACAAGATACTAAGCAATTCCTGGAAGTTTAATTGGAGGTAGAAAATGTCATATTTAATTTAAAAAAGAATAGAAATCTTTTGGAAGCCTCGTACAGAATGGTTAGCAAAATAACGCATAGTGGTAGTGAAGTTCATAATTCAAGAAAGTTACTTACGCTGGTGGACTGTCTCCGCAGTACTTCCCAATTCTTTTAGCATCATTGATTTCCCCACCATTAAACACTGCGACGTAGTCATATCTGCAGTAGTTGTCTCTCTCCACATCAAACTTCTCAAACTTTAATTCTATTAGCTGCAGGGAAAAGTTTAAATAGCTCATTAAGGTGTTGATATGCAGAATTTATCAGTGCTTCTTATAGTAAGTGGCCTCTTCATATGAAGTACTAATTGATTTTTCTTTCCATAAAGGAAAAGTCCTTAATCTACTTAATTATGGAGTAAAATATTTTAATCCACGTGACTTCCCTCCAACAAATGGTTTAACAGATGACTCTAATATTCCATAAAATATTTTGTTCTCAAATATAGTCACATAACTTATGATAAAATTATTTTTATAAGCAAATGAAAACAGGATAGTAGGTGTTACGCTGCTTTTAAAATAACTGTAATAAATCTAAACCACAGAAAGGGGGCTTTTAGTGTCATTGTGTCATTCAAGATATGCTAAAGAAAAAGCAAGGGCAAAGCTGGTAAGAGCCATTTCACTGACTTCATTAAGAGCAGGGTTTGAATCACTGCGGTCGCTAATGCTGTTTACTTGATGCAGAAATAAAAAGGTCAGAAACAAAAATATTGAAGAAAGAAAATTTGTAAATAGTAAGACTAAAACCAAGGCAAAGTAAGTAGTTAAAGGAATGTGTTTCCATACACGATTTCCAGAAATGTTAGGGCTTTACAGGTCTTAAGTGAGAACTAGCATAACTCTGGTATTTCCAGTACTGACGCTATCTCCAATGTGACTTGCAGTTACAGACTTTTCTACTTCAGAAAGAAAATCAATGGACATGAAAACAGGAAAGGAATTTACTACTCTGAAACCAGGTCCTGCAGTATGATTGTCAGTTGTGTGTAGCAAGGAAGGAAGACACAACACAACTGCACGATTGAAACAGAGGTAATATATGCATTTAGGTTGCTTCTTTATGTGAAGCACAACAGTATTCACATCTCCTTCCCATAAATAGCACAAATAAGGCTTGAGTGACAACGCTGAATTGTGTTGATTGTAGATCTGCAAGATGTCTCTTTAAAGGTCTCTCAAACAAAGATTATATTAATAATCTTTTAGGACTACACAAAGAAAAAGGAGTCATTTGTACATCGCATGCGCTTTATTTGATTCACTGCCATAGTTAAAAATTATTTTATTCTACATTCGTAGGAATGATAGCCTGTTGTCACCTGATGTCTTAGTTTTGCCTGGATATGCTTTTGTGCTATTCAGATATGTAAGGCATCATTTTGTTTCCCATAAAGTATGAGTAACCTAGGGGTACTTGGCTTCAGAGATGAGTAACAGGCTTGTTTCAAAAACCTTGTTGTCATGATGAAAAAATGCACTTTAAATGGAAGTACCCATCTGAATTATACGCTTGTGATCAAAAAATATGGTATGGAAAGAAGTAATGCAACAGGGAGCAGAAATGCTAAATTTTTCCACATGCAGACTACACAGCAGGCCATAATATCTGCTTTACTATTGTTCGTAAGTGCACTTGGCGCTAGTAAAGAAGTATTTAATGGCAGAAGCTCTTCACCATCACAAGAAGCTCCTCCATCTTCTGTAATAAATGAAGTAATCATTGGTTTGTATTAGATGCAAAAAAGCACCTTGTTTTGTTGCTGACATGCTTGTGAAAGGGAGGTACAGACAGCAGAACCTGATCTTTGGCAAACGGAAGAGTGAACAGCTTTTCATGTGCACTTGCAAAGAGATGCTTATTCACTAATTACTCAGAAATGGCTTTTGTCACTGTCAAAATTCTGCTTCATTTGCATGCAGACAACCACTATTGCAGTACATGAAAAACGTATATTCAGAAACTTGCAGATTTATGGAACAGGATCTTCAAAAGGCACAGGATAGAATGCCCTTATTTTTATGCTTATATAGCCTTTCTTAAATCTTCTGTACAAGATTAGGAAAAGTTTTTAGGCTTATCTAGAGATATTTGAAAAGAACCAAAGTAATCTGCAGTTTACAGATAAGGTTTTAAAAATCACTGCCTATCTATAGGATTGTTAAATGACCTGTATCTAGCAAGCAAGGAATGTGGATTAAAGAGGAGTACAGGAAAGACTAAGCTGACATACTGTTTCAGTTCAAGGGAGAAAATATCTTGGTAAATGGAAAAGTACGAAAGATCTGAAGACTGTATTTATCTGGGGCAGCTTTTTTTATTTGGAGGATTACGGTCATGAGCAGAAGATTAAGATGAAAGTCTTCTTTACATGTAGAGGAATTTAAAAAGCTGGACGTGGTTAAGAAAAGCAACCTACCAAATGTGCCTGGTGACCAAAACATTCAATCTTTGTAGACTTCCTGCCAAGGGACACAGCAGATGGCTCAGCAACAACCAGAAAATGTGAAGCTAGGATTGAGATTAGCCCTGCAGCGTGGGGAACACACTTGTGTTTGCCATGTGTGGCAAACGGGGGCAAATAAGCCCACCTGGTCTGCTGTCACATCTCTTCAGGTCTTAATGAAGTGGTAACACATGCTCTGACGGCATCTGGCTAATTAAGCAAGCATATTATGAGATGCAGCCTTCAAAATATGAAATAAAACAAACTTTATGAAATGTACATTGAAAATCCCTGTGCAGGACACATCCAAATATATTCCCTGTACCGTAAGCAGAATAAAATAATTTCTGCTTTTAATAAATTCAATCAGCTCTGCCTGGGTACCTCAGTAACAAACTGCAGCAACACTGAAAATGCTACAAATGTTGTTAGACTTAAACCTAGCATGGTTCGTCATCGTGTTTGGTCCCGAGATGATCACCTGCCCTAACTTAATTTGCACGATCTATTAACAAAATCATCTTAAAAAAAAGTCTGTTTTAAAAGCCTCACCAGTCACAGATGCTTTAAAAAGTTTAATTTAGGGCAATGGATCGATGGACAGGAAAGGACACAGGATGCTGAGAAAGCGTGGGAGTCCCCGGGGTGAGCCAGGTAACGGCGGAGAGGAAGGCGGGTGTCGCTGGAGCGGCGGTGTGCCTGCCCTCCTGGCACGCACCCGGCCTGGCACGTCGGCCAGACAGCGTTCGTACTGCTCCAGCGCACCTCGCCGGCAATGGCAGCCGGGCCGTGCCGGCGGGGTGCCGGCAGCACCTTACCTGGTTCTTCGGGGCGACGATGTGCCAGGAGCAGGTCACCCCCGCTGGGTAGTCTCGCTCCGGCCAGTTGGGCGTTTGGAAGGACCCCGACGGCTTCTCCAGTCGTCCCCCGCAGTACTGATCCCCTGCAAGCACAGCGCACCGCGCTGACCAGAGAGCAACAGGGATGCAGGCAGCCCACCCAACGGCTTGGCTGACGGCGGGGGCCTCCCTGAGGCGGACACGGCCGCTCCCAGCCGCCTCTGCCAGGGCCCTGCTGCAGGGCACTGCTGAGCCCGGCAGCTCAGCCGGTGGCACCCCTGGGAAAATGTAATTAATAAAGGGCAGAAAGTGACAGATGCAGAGGAGGAGAGCGGTAAGAAACGAGTGAGAAGCTTTCCTGCGAAGGCCCGGGGCGGCGGCGGAGGAGCCGCAGGTGCTGGAGCAGCATCCCCACAGCCCGTGGGGCCGCCGGGCCCTCCCGAAGGAACTGCGGCCTGCGGAGAGCCACGACAACGGAGAGGGGGTTTCTCCTCCATCGCCCCTCCTCCCAGTCCCAAATTACAAAGCTATATCAGGTATGTAATCCTTATTTATAACATGGTTATGAACCTTCTCTATTAAATTAACTCTATCTCATCACAGTCATTTCACATATCTTTCCACAAGTTACCAATACAGGAATGCAACTGTAAGGACTAATAAATTACTCGTCATCACCTGCACTGCGTCTGCCCAACAACCTGTCTAATTGTATACCATGCTAATTGCAAAAGCCTTGAGAAAGACTCACTCAGCAGGGAGATGCCACCATCCTGTAACCTCCCAGCCTCCTGCGCTTCAGGGTCATCCCACGCACAAGGCAATGCCTCTATGTTTAATAATACCTAATAAATTTTTCTCTCGTCTTTTTCTAGTTCTTCTTAAACCAGTGTAGAAATGGACAATCCACAATGTCCCCTGGCACAGCACTCCACCGCTTAACAGTTCACTGAGAAAAATCACCCTCTCCTTTCCTTCGCAGCCACTTGCTCATTTATTTTTTGTTAGAAGAGACAGCGAGTGTGGTGCCCATTCACCTCCTCTGTACTGGTCATGAGTTTGGAACCCTCTCCTACGCTCCCCTTGACCTTCTCTTTTCCAGCATGAAGAGGTCCATGCTGTGCAGCTGGTCGTTGTGGACAGAATCACACAGAACGGAGAAGGAGACTCCACAACCCCTCTGGGCAGCCTGTTCCAGTGCTCTGTCACCCACAAAGTGAAGAAGTTCTTCCTCGTGTTCACTTGGAACATCCTATGCTTCAGTTTGTGTCCATTGCCCCTTGTCATGTCGCTGGGCACCACTGAAAAGAGTCTGGCCCCATCCTCCTTACACCCACCCCTGAGATATTTATAAACATTTATAAGGTTCCCTCTCAGCCTTCTTCAGGCTAAACAAGCCCAGCTCCCTCAGCCTTTCCTCGTAGGAGAGATGCTCCAGTCCTCTCATCATCTTTGTAGCCCTCCGCTGGACTCTCTCCAGTAGTTCCTCATCTTTCTTGAACTGGGCAGCCCAGAACTGGACACAGTACTTTCTTAACTCTGTCGTACTTGTTGTCTCTGATTTGCTTCTGATGGTTTTATTATATCCTGTTCTGAGAGGGGAACATCAGAATGGCATGCAGTATTCAAAACGTATATGCATTACGGATTTACAGTGGCATGATTTTTTGGTGTTGTTTGGTCTTTATTACCTTTTAAAAAAGTTGTTAAGTTTCTGTTTCTTTTTTGATACCTATTGAGCACTGGATTGATGCTCAACTATTGTTTTCATAAATTATCTACTTTAAACCTAAGATCTGATTCCTACATGGTAACAGTCAACTCAGAACCCCTTGTTCCATACACAAAATCAGGGTGTTTTCCTCTTATTTGCAACATTTATCTATACTGAATTTCATCTGCCATTTTATTGACTAGCTATTACCATATTGCTACTAGGTGTAGTTATGCAACTCTTACAATAGTTAGTCCTCCTCATTACTACTTTGATTAACTAACTAATATTTCTAAACAGTTGTACTTTGCCAAGCAAGATCAATTAATGAATACACTGAACAGCACAATCCCTAACCTCTGGTGTCGCATCTTTTTAAGCATTAATATGGCTCTCTGTAGGGGTTGCACAATTATATTTGTCTTCAGCACATACATAATTGTTAAGTACCTCTTTCATGTGGTTCTGCTGCAGAAAACTTTGCAATGAATCCACTTCCAGCAGTATTAGCATCTGAAGTCATCTGCACCAACATTTTATTGCTGTTGGATACAAGGGCACCTGGTTTCACAGTACCACAGAACCTGCCGATGCGTTGCCCGTTGGCATGGCCGTTGTATATATCCACAAAATCATATCGGCACAAGTTGTCACTTTCCAGGTCCAAATATCTAAAAGAAAGAACCACGACTTTTCCTTCTGGGACCTGCAGAGAGAGTGAGAGGGAGGGAGACATGTATCTTGAAGCGTGACTGACACCACACATCTACCTGATCCCACTATTTGCATGAGTATTTTCATATCCTTCACTTCTCGACAGGTAAGCTCTTTTTGTCAACTATATTCCAGGCAGAGTGGTTTTTAAAATCATATTGGCCCAATCGTAAGAACAAAGCTCTGGCCATCTCTGTTGCCATTATCTTCTTCCTGAGCCACAGTATCATCAAGTCAGGCTCCTATGGTTGATCAGATACCATCACTGCCCAGTTCAGCTTGGCACATTTCTCTTCTGCTGAAAGTATGCAATCAGCCATGCAGCTCCCTGCCACCAAGTAAGGTGAGGAGGGTGAGATTAATATGGTTTGAAAGAAAAATATGAAACAAGCAATTTACAATTTTGAGCAAATGAAATGGCCTCTCTTATCTTGCTGGTTTGTGTCATAAAGTTTCATAATTTGAAGGATTTTTTTATTTACCGACACACAACTTACATTTATAAACAGAACTAGGAACTTTATGGCTAATGCTGTACAACCCTAATATTTAGCTATAGAAGTGGGTACATTTAGCTTGAAGGCTGCAGTGAAAGAATTATATTTGGAAAGAATATGTAAAACTATAAACAGTGAGCCTGAAAGAACCATTAGTGGGTATCCTCAATACCAAAAAGTTTTGTTTTCTGAAACATCTGAGGAAACGTAAGACAGGGCAAATCTCACATGTCTGCATCTGTAGACACTGCAAAAGAGGCAAGAGTACTGAGAAGGATGTAAATTAAGGGAGCGCAATAGTTTACAAGGAGGAGAACATATCCTGGGATACACTTGCAAGCTTTTAAGAGACTAAGCAGCACACTGAGAAGTGAAAACTATTCTAACAAAGCACTCAGTGCCACGTAACAGGACAGGAAGAAGAGAAACAGTCTCTTAAAGCATAGAGGGACCCTAGACAGGCAAAGGGGAATTAGCTGCACTCAATTCATAGCCCGGTAGAGTGGTTACCTATTAAAATCATTGCAGCTGTTCTATTTTACTGAGACACTGCTGTTATTTTCTGCTTTAAATACATAACACACATTTATATATCTGCAGTAAGTCCATATTTAAGCCACTTTATTTAAGCGTTCATGAATTTTTTCCTTCCTTAACAGTGACTCATTTTAAAACACCAGTTTGAGATAAACTACAATGAAAATGTTCCTATATGAAATTGTCAAACAGTATTTTAATGTTGTGAGTTTGAACAGTTAAGAATGCCCTGTCAGGTATAGATGGAAGCGACCATTTAACCCACAGAAGATAGTACTACAGGCAGCAGCTCTAGATGTAGTGAAAAATGTGCTGTAGATATGTTAAGGTTACTCATTCATGCCGCTGCCTTTGTGTCCAGTGCTGATACTGATCCTGCATGAGCTGTTTTCATCTGCCTGGGACCCACGTACACACTGGCTGACCAGCCCCACTGCAGTTCCTGTTGCTGGTTTCAGAGTATTTTCCTTTAATCCTTGTTCAAAGTTCTCTCAAAAATGCATTCAGTTCCCCTGTGCTGATGTACATCACTACTACTATATCAAAACCACAAAACTCATCTAATCTTACCCAGAAATTCCAAAGCACAATGACTATCCTTTAGAAAACTTCAAAGCCAGATGTTAGGTTTAAAATTCACACCACTGAAGTGAGCAAGCCCTATAGCTGGTATCAGAAAATAACCCACATGTGTATTTAGTCAGCATAAGGCCAACACAGACACATGGTCATTATCTTGTACATTATACGTATATTGTATGTATCATATATGTATATTATACATATATTATATTGTCTATTGTAAGATACTTTGTGAAAGCAATGTGACTCCTTGAATCACTGCTCTCATAACTAAATCTCTTATTATTGCATTCGCTTGTCTTCTGGTCTGAATCACTAAGAAGCATTAAGACATGGTCATTTTAACAGAAAAAGGAGCTAAAAGGAATTCGGTATTCCTGTCAGAAGACCTGAATGTTATTATGGTTATGCTACAAACGCTATGTGACCAGACAAATCAGTTCAAAAACACTGGCTGTAAAGTTAGCCAGACAAAGTCAGATTTAGGCAGTTAAATTAAAGCAGCCTTTTTATCAGAAGTATGTGTGTAAATAACATACACTCTTTTGGGGTGGGAACACTCATTATTTGTAAGTTCGTACAACTGCTATAATAGGATCCAAATGAGGTGACCTTTAAAGGTTATCATATTTTAATACAAACTGAGCTGTTATGCCTACAGTTAAGGTTGTCCAACATTTTCCACTACAAAACACTGTTTACACTGTCTTGGAGCTTTGCTACAACTTACCCATCTTTAAGAAGTTACCCTCTTTTCTTCCACTGTTTCTGAAAGTTGAGCCGAAGTTGCTCTGTCATATGAAATTCAATAGTTATGTCAGTGCTTATGAGATTTTTCCCTGCTTTCTCATCTTGAATTGCTACTTTGAAGACACCTAGTCCCTCCCAGAGTCTGAAGAAGGAAGTTGAAATGTGAGAGGCTGGCTGATTCTGGGGTAAGAACAGGGCTTTTTGCTGTCCTTGTAGAAATGCACCCAGATTTAGCCAAGTGGTTATCCCTCAGTGATGCTGATGGGTGCTCACAGACAGCTTTGTTCCATGAGCACGTTGAGCCAGCACTGCTTTGCTCACACCAGCCTCACAGCACTCAGTCCTACCCCCAGGTTTTCCACCCCCTCGTACCGCCCCAAGCCGGGCACGGGGAAGCAGGACGTGGGACCAACCCACGCTTGGGAGGGAGAGCATGCTGGCAAAGCAGCCAAATGCTGAACTGCCAGCCAACCATTCACTCAAGTGTTGAGGTTTCCATTTCATACTATGAGTAATTCTGTGCAGCGTTGTACGCTTCCTTCTCTCTCTACCACAGACTATGTTATACTGTACTACATTATCTAATTTTATATATAGATATAATTGTACTTTTTAATCTCCCTAGCTTCTGTTAGTTCAGTCTACTTGATCTTTGTCGAGACTGTTCCCCACAGATGTACTGAGTTTCTAAGTTTTGTTTCATAACAGTTTGTAAGAAACGGTATAGGAAAAACTCAGCCACATGGTCATGAATGTCTAACAAGGAGCCCACTCCAGACTTCAGTTGTCATAATAATCCTTGCTCACATTTAGCTGAATTTGGGGAGATAAGTCATTTTCAGAAACGTGTAAACCGTGTCCCTTAAATCACAGGCGCTACTTACTGACATTACTTTATAAAATAAGGTCACTGCTTGTTAAAATAGTATTTGTCATTGTCATTGTTCACAAAAATAAAAAATGTGTTCCAGCATGTTAAATCAATTAAAAGTTTGTGGTTTGACCAGATGACTTTCAAGAGTGCAGAGGATGGTGGTTCCACATTCTGGCAGCAGCCACTCCAGTTTGCAGCTACTCCCAAGGAATCCCACCCTAAATACAGGCATTTTGCAAAACAATACTTTTCTTTCCTTTCTACCATTTCTCTTTTTTAAATGTTGAAAGCTAACGTGTTAAAATCTGCCAATGTTTATCCTAGAACATTTAAAATATTGCTCCATGAGAAACACAGGGGAGAAAGCAAAGGCCAGCATGACTCAGTTTTGTTTACTTTGAGCCACATCCGAGCCTGATGCAGTAAGATGATGGGATACCTCAGAGGAAAAAAGGGAGGATTCAACAGAAGAATATGTGATGCTTCTCCTGCAGGGTGTGCCTTATTTTTTTGTTTTATCCATCCAGCTGGTATCTTCCAATGACAGAGGCACTTCAGCTTCTGCCTCTCCTTGCCACACTGAGGGTGGCTTGCCCTTTTCTACCCTTCTTATTTTAACTCTATGAACTTCTTTAGGACCAGATATTATGATGCTAAACTCACGTGAAGGATGCCTTAGTCTGACTGAATGCTAAAGGAAAATAGCACTCCCTGAATTTTCAGGGGGAGTTTTTCTAGAGCGTAATTCCCTAAAATCATCTGTGTAGATTATTAACCTCTTCAGAAGGGCAAGATTATTTTATATATATAGAACCACCACAAAACAAGGTCCCTAGATTTTTTTTTTTGTTATAATTCATTGCAGGTTATTTCATGTAACGTTAATCAAAGTTCACTTACATTTAAAGTAGTTAAGCTGTTTTTCTGTTGTTGTTCTGACTGAACACAAAGCCCTCTTCATCACTGTGCCTCTTTCAGTTTCTGGGGAGGATTCCCAAGCTATTCCAAATTACTTGGTTTAGATTATTTGCTTTGAAAATAATCTTTTGGTAGGGAAAACCCTTTAAATGCCAACTTTCTGAGACAATATTTTGCCTAATTTTTAAACCTGTATTATATATGTTTAATGCATTTTGGGATATGTTTAATACCAAAATGCTGATTGTATGTTTTGCCACAGCAGTCCTAGGTAGGCTTGAAAAAATACATCAGCTACATGCAAACCAAATGTGCTATTTCTCCCTACTGAGAATTAATTTCAGAGTTATTTGGAGTTACATCTTGGGGAGAACCACAGTTCCTGCCTAGTTGCTTGTTCCCTAGCTCCATCCTTTCCAGCCACAAAGACACAACTTTTTTAAACATTTGTATTAGCTTGCTCTCCCTGACAAAGGCACTAGCTTCTGTTCAGCTGTTTCTTTTCTGTCCATACAACCATGCGTACAGAGCTGTTGTCTACTGGAAGGGCAGTTTCACAATGATACAGGAAAATGAATGCTTAAAATGTAGAGAAAATGATTTAAAATATTTCACTCCCCTAGGGCAGATCCCTGACTCCCCTGTTAAGTAAATATTTCAAACTTTGCTTATTGTCAGCAAACCCGCTGGAACACAGCTCCTGAATCTATAAAAATATAACCTTACATAACTCCAGGAGTCTTCAGTATTACTGTTGCACATAAAGTTGTTAGAGTTTTATGGGAACTACATAGGCTGCCAGAAAAACAGGACAGCAGTCCAGATTCTTGGGCTGTGTGACACATTTACGTGAGGTGATGGCCAAGAAGGATTACAGAGTATTAAAAGTAAACGTATATGACATATTTTAGATAAAGCTATATACATTACTATAGGAAAGGAAATAGCTATACAAATTACTTCTTAGCAAAGCCAGCTAAAAGCTGCTGGGTAGTCTGCCAAGGTTGTAATATAACCACAAGCATGTGCTGAACACTTCTTGGAGCTCTTAGAATAGAGAAGCTGTTTTCTTTAGCCAGCTGAAAAAGTCCCAGTCTGTTGGAATAACAGAACCATAATTGAGTTAGAGAGACTCTTCTAGTTTTAGCAAACCAGTTGGAAAGATTTCAGCTGATACCTGAATGCTACATTGCTTTATCTGTGCTACCCGTAACATTTTCTAAACCTATTTTCTTCTAAACAAAATGAATTAGCTGTCACTCTGCCTCTCTGTGGATTTCTTCTCTAGACGATGAGACCCTGTAGTAGAGAAAACAACAGCTTCAGGCTTCTCCTGACCCAGACGCAAAGTGAATCAATGTCTCTTGCAGACTTGTCAGATCCTGCATTAGGCAGGGTGTTTTCAGGAAGGTGCTTACAGCCCTTGGCTAAAACGGACAGGCGAAAAGTCTTAGTCACCTTCTAAGATCAGATGCTAAATGAGGAAGCCTAACAGTAACAACAGCATATTTCTTCATGGCAGTGTAACTGGCTTTCTTACTTGGGCACTACTCCAAGCTATTCTGAGCCTCAGCAGTATCTGGTGAAAGGATTTTGTTGTTTAAATTCAGGCTAACCAGACTCTCGAGTGTACCACTTTCCCTCAGTTTGGTAAATCATCCTCTTTTTAGAGATGGTGCAGGCTTAGTCTTGCAAGTTTTGTAGTCCTTGCCTTCCCTACAGCCTTCCTGCGCATCCAGAAGACAGGGCATTCTACACAGCTGATGGGGGAAAAACCAGCTTGGCTTAGTGAACAGTGCTGTCTAATGGGGTTAAATGAGGTAGGGGCAGAAGAAAGCCTGGACTGCTACAGTTGTGCAGCCTTTCTCTGGCTTTGGACGAGCTACAGAGAACAGGAATGCAGCAGTTGAAGAGCAGGAGTAAATGGCAGCACAGCAGGAAAGTGGGAGTCAGGATGATCATGACATGCCAGAAGCCATCGAGTTCCTCCCGTGGTCAAGAAAGCCTGAGTGCAGACACAGCTCTGCTCCAGCTTTGTGGTAACTAGGCTAATCTGGATGCTCCCATCTCGTTGGCAACAGCCACACGAAGTCTGCAATAAAACCACTCTGTACGGACTCTTTAACTGTAAGCAGTTGTTCTCTTCTCCCTCTACCCCCAAGATATGATGAAGGGCAGATCCATGGGACGCTTCAGTAAATGCTTCTTCAGTGCTGTCTCCATTCGCAATCCAAGTTTTTTAATGGGAAAAACTTTATGCTGTTATAATAAAAACCATTATTTTCCTCCAGATTCAATTTTCAACTTTTGAAGATCTAATACTGAATTATATTGGTAAACTAACTTTGGAGGTTTTTCCCCTTTTATGTAAAGCATCTCTTCAAGGCCAGGCTGGACGGGGCTTTGAGCACCCTGGTCTGGTGGAAGGTGTCCCTGCCCAGGGCAGGGGGCTGGAACAAGACAATCCTCAAGGTCGCTTCCAACCCAAACCATTCTATGATTCTGTGTGTGAAGGATTCCAAATGCGGTTTGTGTCTACTTCTCAGACTGTAAGGTGGGCCATGCTAACTGCTGCAACCTCAGCCCCTCGCCAGCAGGACGCACGTTTATTTCTGAGCGTACACTGTATTTCACATCACACTCCGCTGGATAAAGGGAGCCTCTAGCTTCTGGCCCTAATAATAAAGCAGCGCAAAGGTGCAGAAAGCAGCTGTTGCAGCCTCACTGGTATCCTTCAGATAAAATCATTAAAATGACATCACCCATTCGGTACGAGAGTCGTTTTAACCGAACACTGTAAACAGATCAATGTCTCCTGCTCTGCGTCAGCATCGCTATAGTAGCAGGAGACAAAAGATCCTGTGACATCCCGTTCCACTGCCAACACCTAGCCTGTAACGCAGCCTTTGAACTGAAGTTGTCTTCAGTGATCCCGTCACCATACACTGATTTACTTTTTTATGCTTCCTTATACCTTTTTTTATTCTGTAAAGCCTGTATTCTAGGCCTGCACGTCACAGGAGTTCTCAGTGAACTGTGCCTAAAAAACGGAGAGGAAATTTGGTGGGCAATTTTGGAGGGCTTCATGTATGCAGATGTGAGGAAAAGTAATCGCTCATTCGAAACGCTTCCTCCGAGTCTCTCGGTAAGGGCACCGCCAGCGCAGAAGTGCTCTGTCCTAGCTGATGCGTGGCATTTGCTGTCCAGGCATACGATGGCTCTGCCCTGTCTCATTTCAGCATCAAAATATCAGTCGCTCCACGTGCTTCCGCATGGTCATTCGTAAAGGGAACAGCACTTCCCGATGGCTTTGCTGGCTTGCTGTATGACGTGCTCCAGAGGTCCTGGCTGGCGGAATGCTGTTCTTAGCACACTGCAAGCAAACCTGCCGGAAGTTTTTTGGTTTTGTTTGAAACTTTCTCCTATTTCTTCTTGCCAACAAATTTTGCTTTTCATTATCTACGCCTCAAAGCTTTACTTCAATCCATTTGATCTAACCAACTATTGCTTTCTGCAGTGAGTGAAAGGGTAGATGTTTGCTTTTAAGCGGGTTAATTTAAAACAATTAGAGGTGTATCTATGGAAGCCATTGAAAGTTTGCTGCTGACATTAGGCAAGGTCAATTCTATTTCAGCCACTATCATCGTATTACAGCAACCCTAAAAAGCTCCAGATCGCTGAGCTGCTCTGAGTTACTGAGTTCATTATTGCATATGTGTTATCCCACATAAAACACTGGCATTAACAACAAATAGCTCTTCATTGTTTTCAGCACTGATTTTGTGATAGGAAAAATTCTTACTGTGATTTTCCAAGTACATTTGCTGTTTGGAGGGTAGACTCCAGGAAATCCTTCACTCCCAATAAACCCTGACTCTCCAGATACAACTCCTCCACATGTAAATGTAGGCCTGAGAATAACAGGAAAAATAGTGCTTAATTTTAAAATATATTTCATTTGTTCTTTCTATAATAGCAAAGAGGCATGGACTGTCTAGTACTTCAAAACACAGCTTAAATACTTAAAAACATTGCTAACTTTAAACATGTGTTTCATTGCTTACATAATTTCATTATTGACACAGAATGTGCATTTTAATATGCAAACTTAGGTGCCGAGAAAATTAACTACTTGGACTTTAATTCTGGGTTTACACAGGCTGTCATCCTTCCCTCCTTTTCTAATTCCTGAGATGGAAGGTGTGGTGGTGCGAGCCATCACTGCAAAATGCTATTATAATGAAATAATAATTATGAAAAAGTCATTAGTAATGATTTTTTTATAGTGTATGTAGTAGTAGCTAAAACGGCACGGTAATACAAATAACTTTTATTTCCTTTCTGTTGCTCCCTGAAATGCTGTGAGCTGAGGTGCTTCCATCAAGTGAGTCGCTTTGGAAGGGTTCTGTGCGGCGGGAACCCAACGCGTCCTGCTCCCCTGCTCTGGGGACCGGCCGGACGCCCCGACTCCGCCGGCGCCGCGGAGGTCGGGGGTCGGCGCCCTGGGCAGGGGTGCGGGGGGCCCCGGGACACCCCCGCGCAGAACCGCGGCCTCGCTGCCCAGGGCACGGGCGTGGGCGCACGCCCCTCGCCGCCTCAGGGGCTGGCGTGCTGTGTTGCATTGTGTTACAGTAACTCGGTCCTAGCCTAGCACAGCCTGCCATACATCATATCGTAACGTCGCTAGGTTCTATGCCGCTATGTCACATGTGCACATTCCGTTACAGACAGACATGTGTGTGCTATGCGGGGTGCCCTGGCGGGGGGCTGTTCCCGCGCACAAAGCGCCGGTCCGCGCCCTCCCCTCAGGCAGCGCGAGGCTGCGGGGAGGCGCGGAGGGAGGGGCGCGGGCGCGGAGGGGCGCGCGGTACCTGGGCGGCGGGGCGGCGGG
>Ga0065711_1003186_pt1 | contig 30396 bp, 8 predicted proteins | sample Hoacrofraction12_FD_59098 | JGI IMG/M metagenome (GOLD analysis project Ga0065711, IMG submission 59098) | Hoatzin crop microbial communities from Cojedes, Venezuela - Epithelial fraction 12 v2 (version 2) | ecosystem: Host-associated > Birds > Digestive system > Esophagus > Crop | place...
GTAAAAGTGAATTATTTCAGTTTTCAAAGTGGTTCCTCATGAAAGATAAATTAGATGACAAACGAATGGTTTAAACATAAATTCATGACAGCTAAAGACAAAGTGAAGTGACTGAATGTTTCATCAGCCTAAACTGAGCTCAGAATCTGGGAGTGGGAAAATGGTGTGCACCCTCAATTTTGTGCAGTTGCCTGACCTTGTGATAGAGAGCATGCACCACAGTGCAATGGGGTGGTAAACATGAATGGAGCAAAATAACTGCAGCTCAGCCAATACAGCAGAATACTTGTCATTCCTCACAACTATTCTATTACTAACAAAGCTCATATCATGGATGCTTTCAAGTTTGTCTCTTTTTCATCATATATTTTTTTTAAATATTTGATTCATTAAATGAAAATAGTTACTGTGATAAAATAATCAGTTCTTCTGCTCTAGTTTTCTTTTGGCATTGATGACTATTATTTTTGGCTGCCTATCTTTGGCAGGCAATTGCCAACTATTCACTGTCAGATTAAAAATAGAATTGTTATTGCCAAAGCAAATAATACATTATTTTGCAGTTGCACAGAGCTTGCCAATTGAGGATCACAACAGATTTTGTAACCACTAATGAATTTAGCCACTTACCACCCACCGAACATCCATATTCTTGCCTTAGGGAGGAGAAAGATAAAGTATATACTGCAGCAGGACATGATCTACTTTTTCCAGGGGCAGGTGTAAGTTAACATTGATGGAAGACACCAGAATGCACCACTCATTAGAAGTGGGTCTTACATGCATTGAGAGAGCCTGGTCTACCAATCCAGACAACTGCACGAAGGCTGAAGTTGCTCTGCCTCGTCCGTGGTATCTTGCTCTTACAGGAGACAAAGAAAAGCTGAATTTTAGCTGTCTTTCTTGTCAAAGAAAATATATCCATTCTCAGGGTGCTGCATTAATGAAACAGATTAATATTTTGAGCCTAAGTGTATTTTGAACTTTGATAGCTCCTTTCTGATATTGTGGAAGATCAAGAGAGGAAGTTAATCATGACAGATGACCCAGTTATCTTGATTGTTTAAACTTCATTGTGGTATCACTGTTCCTCTCAACAGTTGATGCAGTCAGATGTCCTCACTGTGGTCTGTATAGCTGCTTTGCATTCTTAACAAAATTTTGTGAAGAGGTATTGAAGTGGAGAAGAGTTTCTTACTGAACTGAGTCTGAGGACTACTGTCGTCTAGTTTTAACATATCGCTTTGAAAGTGTCCCTCTGGCACCAGGATCACCACTGAAAAGAGCCTGGCCCCATCCTCTTGACCTCGAACCTTAAGATATTTGTAGGCATTTATAAGATCCCCTCTCAGTTTTCTCTTCTTCAAGCTAAATAAGCCCAGCTCCCTCAGCCTTTCCTTGCAGGAGAGATGCTCCAGTCCCGTCACCATCTTCGTAGCCCTCCACTGGACTCTCTCCAGTACTTCCTCATCTTTCTGCAACTGGAGAGCCCAGAACTGGACGCAGTACTCCACATGGGGCCTCACTAGGGCAGAGTAGAGGGGGAGGAGAACCTCCCTCGACCTGCTGGCCAAACTCTTCTTAATGCACCCCAGGATACCACTGGCCTTCTTGGCAGCCAGGGCACACTGCTGGCTCATGGTTAACCTGTCGTCCACCAGGACACCCAGGTCCCTCTCCACAGAGCTGCTTTCCAGCAGGTCAGCCCCTGGCCTGTACTGGTGCATTGGGTTGTTCCTCCCCAGGTGCCGGACCCTGCACTTGGCCTTGTTGAATTTCATCAGGTTCCTCTCTGCCCAACTCTCCAGTCTGTCCAGGTCTTGTTGAATGGCAGCACGGCCTTCCAGTGCATAATGGTCTTCTCTTGGCTGTGAAGTGAAAAGTTCTTAATATCTGTACATTTTTCAAGTTGCAGAGACTTTTTTTTAGTGTGGGAATCACCTTACATGCACCTGATCAATTTGTGTAAGGCACTGAATACCTTAAGTCACAATTAAGTGCAGAACTTTGCTGGATTGGACTGTCTGTGTCATTTTATTAAATAAAGAGACATCTGCAATCTAATATCTCATATATTCTGTGAATAGAGCAGCAGTTGGAGGCAAACAGAGGCAGTTTTCCTTGAAATTCAAAGTTCAGGAGCTTAGAGACAACCATCTGTGTGTACTTAGGGAATCTGAAGTTACCTGAATGCCTGGCAATTTTCCGTAACTATCTTAGAAATGAAATATGATATATTTCATGGATAATTCTCTAGCCCTTTCATTCCTACTTTCATAAAACCTACTAAAAATCTGTTGTCTATTTTATTTCTTGCTGGGATTAAAAAAATCCCCAAACAAACAAGAAAACAAACAAGCTTGCTTTGAAAGATCTTATTGGAAAGTGTTTGTGTGTGTATATTTTGAAGATTCCACAGTTTAAAGACAAACAAGGGAGTGCTGAAATTTACTGCAAGAGCTTCACTGAAAAATATTCTATCAATCACTTGAATGAAAAGTAGGCAAAAACCACAGAAACATTTGGAAGAAGCAGCAGGCCAGAGCATGGTGTTAGCTGTTTCAGGAAAGCAGCTGCTTCTTTCTGACATGGACTCAATATGTAGAATATTCTGTGAGGTGGATCGGCTTGTTCATTTCCTACAGCAGCCTTTTCATGGGAATGCTGACTAGTGTAGTTATTTGGGAGAAGTCTTTATTTGGAGCTGAGGAGAAATCTCTCTCCTAGGCAGTCACACAATTGCTAAGTAACAGTTGGTGTTAACTCCTCAATGCTTATTTCTAAATATTTAGTATAGAATGGTAAGAATAACATGGGAACCTGAACTTAATTTATATTGGTATGTTGATTTTGTGTAACTAAAGAGATGCAGAACACTAAATTGCCAGTGAAAACCAATGCTGGACAGTCACTTCTACTTTGAAAATCCCTCTTTAGTTACAGAGAAGAGACAAAGCTGAATAGCACGTCACCAGAATACTATCTTCAAATTTCGGAAGTGGGAAAATTGGAAAAGCCCAAGTGTTTGGACATCCCTGACTCCTCCTGGATTAACTTTTGTTCTGACAACTGCAAATGACTGGGATGATCTTCCCCCATCGCTCCTGGATCTCAGTGTTGTAGGAATCACAGGTGATTTCAGCACAGACCCCTGCATTAGAACTTTCTGTGCTTGACAGCCTGTATTTGGCAGCATGAGAGTAATATGTTTTCTTTATTTGATTTTGTATTTCTTTGATTGCTTTTAATGCGATTTATTTTCTTTGTTGTGGTTTAGCTATAGTTTTTGCTGATGGTAGCAATATCAATCTATACCTTTTGTCAGCTATGGCTGGTTTATACAATGTTAAAAATAATTTTTGAATGAATGCTGATTGCTGTGTCTATATTCTTTAGGTTGGATGTTATATTATTTTTTAATTTCTAGCAGGTCTGAAGAATATGGTAGAATATTGCAGTTGGCTCAGAGTACAGTTGCAGAGAGAACACTTTGCTCTTTCAGGAGTGTACCATGACTTTTGCACTTGCAGTTACATGACTTTTGGAGATACATGCTTATACCTCTGCATCACACTGCACAATGGCATATAATGCAGTCACTGCCTTGTTTGGGGCTTTGCCCACACATCCTGTTGTTTGCTGTAGGCCCTGCCTGAGTTTCTGTGACCCACAAGGCAGGGTAGGTTTTGCTGTGCATGCAGAGACTGATTACTTCTTGGTGAATCCCCATACCTCAACTGGCGAGGATCTGCAGGCTGCAGGTGTTGCTACTTGAACTTGTTGTGGTTTTCTGAATGCTGCCTTTCTTAGCTTCAGGCAGAGGAACACCTAAATAATTTGTGTTAAGGGAGTTTTTCCAATTGGAACTTTGAATTTCTGCGAAGCCAGTTTGTGATCTAAACTACGAGTTTTATGATGTGACAGGACAATGTTGGAAAGATTTCTGGGAACATTACACATTTTTGTTTCACAATATTTTTCTGGTTGGAAGTGTTTAATATTTTTCCTCTAATGGAAAATTTCTATCTTCTTACCACTTTTTCTTGTTTCCTCTTAGCCCCCCTTCCCCATTTCTGCTAGGGGTTGGTCACTGGTCCCAGAGACAATATTAACCACAAGTTTCATTTGTGAGAAGACATAATTACAGGAATCTGTGTGCACCCATTAGTGTTTTAAACGGTCTGATTCTCTTTCTTTGTTCTTTTGGCAAAGTTCTGTGACTTCCTGTCTCCCCAGAATAGTAACTTCTGTATGGTGGTGTTCTTGGAGAGTCTAAAGATACTGTCCTGAACAGCTCTTAGATTGTATTGGTAGTTCTATCGCAGGATCTCAGGCATTAGTTGTATTTCTGAATTGCAGAAATTGTGCAGATCAGCGCAATGTCAGTGCTGCAGTGTACTCATCAACAGTCCAGCAAGAGGTACCAGAAAACAGATTTCAGAACCTGATGACCAAGCTGAAGACAGTGAGAGAATTTTTCCCTGAATACTGAAGGTTCATTGTAGAAATACCTCAAACTCAGTGAAATAAGTGTGAAAGGCACTTTGCATAGAACAAAAAAAGATTTATAAAAGGCTGATTGGAATTGTGGACGATGAAGTGTAATCATGGCTTCTTTGAAAGTTACATTACCATGTCTTTCCAATAATATATGCGCATGTATGTTTGCCTAGCCTTAGAGGAAGAAAGAAAAAGGAGTTTTTTGAACTGAATCAAACAGCTTCTTCTGTCTGTGGCACTGTGATTTTTGATGGAAAGGCTTCAAAACCAAGCTCCACAGCTTCTTTCATTGCAAAGTTCTGTTACGCTGTTATCTAGATGTCATAGCCTGGTTTTCAATGGAAACTTGGTTGAACCTCTTGTATCTTACTATCTTGTGTAGATCCAGAACTTCTTGTCATCATAAGAGCTAGGAGAAAAACCCTCTCTTGAGTTTGGCTAGGTTGAAAATATCTTGGATATTTTGTTCGATCTGATTTCCCAGATGTTCCCAGTGCATATTAAAAATATAGTTACATGGGAGCAATGTTTATTTCTTTAACCTGGCCTTTCTGTGTTCTCCCAAACAATTACTGGTGCATGCTAGGAATACAAGCTTAGTAATATGTCAGTCAAAAGTGATGCCAGTTAGAAGGTGGTGCAAATGAACAAATAATTTCCGCTTAAATGAAAAGGGATGCTGTCGTCTTGAACCTTACTGAGGAGAGCAATGAAGTGGAGTAAACTGAGACCTCTAGGCAACTGGCAAATCTTGGAGTAGTAACACAACAGTAATGCCAAACACGTTGAGCAATCCTGAATGACTGAAACAGTGAGTTTAATCATGTATTGAATACATATATTCTATACCTTTAGTTGACTCCAATATTAATTCAGTAGATCATTATTTAGCTTAGCAGAGAAGTCACATATGTTACTCTATAGAAGCTGATAAGAGAAATATGAAAATCTTATTGTATATGGCCCTGTTTTATGACTGTGAGATTAAGGCACTTCGGTAAGGTCAACCATAACAAAGCACAGAGCATTATTACCTGTCTGTAATCTCTCAAGCACTTTTGTCTGACTTCAGAAGCTTTATCTATTACCTATATGCCAGCTTTTCTACCTGTAAAATGTCTGCCCCTGCTGCTTTGTAAATGGCGTCTAGGAAGAGAATTCATGCTAATGGGTATGGGAGGCTTTTTGGAGGTTTATGCTGCAGCTTTATTTGTTCTAATTATATCTGACATTTCAGAAGCTGCACGTTCATTACTTGATGGGCAAAACATCAAAAATAATTAGGCCAAATGATCACACAAACCCCTACAGAAAGCTTTTTCAGGGCATGTCAGCTGCTTTTTATTAGTAATTATCCTCATTAAACTTTACCAAACTGTATTATAATCTCATTGCCTGCTCATCGTTATTTAGCTCCTAAAGTCAGGTGAGGATTTGAATTTTCTTATGAGATGAACAATGTTTACATTTGAAAATACTTTAGCTTGTTCAAATACGACTCATTTCCTTCCTACCATACCCTTTTGTTTCTGATAGTAAACAGCTATAGATATTCCATTTTGCCAGGAGAGGTCACTCTTTCTCCTTTGTCTTGCCTGATTCGGGCTGAAGTACCACAAGAAATCCTCTTTCCTTACTAGAGTACATTGGCATATTCCTTGAAGTACTGTTTGGATGCTGTCTGATACACATGAAGAGTGCTGTACTGGCAGAATTAGTAACATTTGCTTGATATCAGTATGGAAAAGTATTAAAAAATTTTGTGGCAAATGATAATGTATCTCCAGGTTTCCCTCAGCCATCTGGTATCACTCTAACAAAAGCCCGTCATTCTCTCAAATTCTATTACAGAATTATATATGGAGGTTTTAAAAAGCAGAAACCAAAGAAGTTATAACTTAATGAAATTGTACAGCTTTTAATGGAATTTTGAAAAAAACCCCAGGTTTTAAATTCATGTATTAGTGACAGAGTCTTCTGTGATGTCCAACATTGAAATAATAATACGTCTCAGCAGAAATTGGTAAGAATTGTTCAACCAATTGCAATCTGAGCAAAACCCAAAACTGAGTCCTCTAGAATATCTTATCATTAAATTCATGAAGAAAAAATCCTCATGACTGAGTTCTCACTAGAGCAAGAGCTGGAAAATCCTCAGGATATGGTTTCTGATTAACAACCTGAGCATGTATGAAAAAGATATTGATAATTTCTGTTTCAGACTTTTCTTTTATTCCTATGTAGAATAAAATTCAATTACTTGGATAAAATAAGATCATACCTAGGCCCTCATTCCCCATTTCAAACCTAATGTGAACCAACCTCTGAGGTTCAAAAAAAGTGTTTGATTTCCTTGCCTTTTAATTTTTTATCCCTGTTTTGCACTCCTGCATCCCCAGCGATGTAGAAGCAGGGGGAAAAAATCCAACAACCCAAAACCAGAACACTGTAAAACTGGCTAGTCAGACAGTATTGCATAATTTCTGCTGGGTTGGTAATCTCCCAGAACCAGGCTGTCTCACAAAATTACGGGTTCAGTGTTGCAGATTTAGGATATTTAGAACTGCATCCAAATGATGGAGTTCTTATTTACACTCAGCTGCATGTATAAGATATATGTAACTCTCCTATTCCTGCTTGTGTCATTTTTATGTGATAAAAGATGGGAAAAAAAGAGCAGTAAAACCTGGTGTAAACATCTCTGTATTTAGTGTTCAGATGTGTCTTTGGCTTCTTCTTACCTAACAATATAGGATTCTAAAATACATAGGAAGTCAGATTTTATTAAGTAATTAGTTTTTTTAAAGGACTTGCAACTCTTTTTTTCAGTTGTTGTTCCTCAACATTGCCAGCTTCCATGCCATGATGTATTCTGGGACCGTCTGGATCTGACGGGTGTGAGATCTGCTAGTAACACATGTAATGTTAACCACAGAATACCACTGTGGCATGCATTTCTATGTATCTGCCTTAAACATTCTTGCTTGACGTAAGAAAATGAAACGTATTAAAATTCTGGAAAAGGGAAAAGATTTTAAGGCATGCAGGAAATGTTTATGAATTATACTTTAATTTGAATCCTTCGGGAAAGATTCCTTTTTGTTTTGTTGTTTGCACCTGTGGATGAGATGAGAACTAGGCTCTTAAGTGCCTCCAAGTATGATGACAATAGAAATAGTAAATAACAATAAGGACATTCTGCTTTCTCTGTGCCACCATTTTGCTGTTGAGGGAGAAGATTATCAAAAGAAAACTGAAAGTACTCCATCAAATCAAGTTCCTAGCAAACTAGAGCTGTAGCAAGCTGTCTCTCTGCCAGAGGTGTGAACAACAGGAACATGTCCTTTTGAACACATAAACCATCTGCTCTATACTTGACAGGCACGCTCCTCATCATAAAAGTCGAAAGTGCCTGTATTGTTATATCCCTTGGTCTCTATGGGGATATATGAATATTCAGCTGGAGAGTCAGAATAAAATCTGCACAGAGAACGCGTTTGAACAGTGAACTGGCTTCTCTATTACCCCTTTGTTGACCTTTTTGCTTTTTTGCTTTCCTGCTACCTATCTATGGGAAACTGGTAACTGCTTTGTGGCCAGATCGACAGACTATCATCCGTATCTGTTTCATGAGACACAAAGGAACATATTTGGGTTAAACTCAGAGTGGAAAGCTGTGCAAGAACAAGTATTACCAGAGAAGTATCTATTTTTCAATACATTCCGTAGTATTCTCAAAACATGCACTCTGTAATCGCTGGATAGAATTCATGAGAATATCCTACCTTTCCTAATGTAGCGTCTGTTAGAATGGTAGCCTATCTTTGCTAAACTTACTGCTAAACCTTAACAAGCTTCCTCTTTACATTACTTCAGGAAATTTTGCTGAAAGAGTCCTTTCGGCATTGGCTAAACTGGTAGTCTGATTCCTGCAGCACTGAGGCCTTCTACCAAACAGCTGCTATCTATGTGCAAATGTTTCCTGTTAAAATAAAACATTTGTACTGCACTGCCATTACAATGAAAAGTCAGACTGACATATACAGCATAGCCAATATTACTTCAGTTCATGCCCATCTGATTGCCTCTGGCTACTTTATGCCCCTAGCAATATGGAAGACTTGAAAAATATTTAAATAAACGAGCAACAGGTTGTAATTTTATCTGTTTATCAAACTAACAGTGACTCCAACCTTGCAGAGATATTAACACAAATGCTTTCTGTAGATGCATGAGTCAAATTTAAAATAGAATGAATTTTAAGTGAAGAATTAGCTTCTTCGTATGAGAACAGATCAAACGTATACAGTCCTGCAATGTGTATAGGAATGTAACTGGAGTAGGGTCACACAGCTAGGAGCTTGTGCTAGTTATTGGGAGGTCCACAAGTGCATACTATTTGGTCTGGATTCTCAGATGAGAATATGATGTAGTAGACAGGATTCAGACTGATTTACAGCTTGAAGAAACCTGATTTAAAACTGGTCAAAAAGAAGATTTTCTAGGTGGGTGAGTTCATCTGGGTTTTTTTTCCTGGTGGTGCTTTTGTTGTCCACACCTGGTTCCCCCTCCCCCAAATGAAACAAAACAACCCAAACCCCATCATTGCTAATTGGAATAAAACATGAACATTTTTGAGAAGGAAAATCTTGAAGAAAAAATCAGCAAAGCACACTTATAAGCTGACTGAACTCAGTTTCCAAATCTAAATGCTTCATTTTTTTTGTATCTAGTTTTACTTTCTGTGTGTTATAATACAATAGAAAATGTTGGTAATTTTTGATAACTTGATAATAACATAAGAAATTATGGCCTATCTAGATACCATTCCCAAAGCAATATAATATTTGTGAGCTACAAGAGAAGACCAGCCTTCATTTATGCTTTGTGTCAATAATAAGGCACTAATACATTTATAAAGATAGTCTGTATATGAAATGCCAAATTTTCAAAACTGATTCTTCACACTGTTTCTCTCTGCTAAATTTTGAGTTACAAATTGACTAAGAAATGTCTGCCTTGCATGATATAGATTTTATAGCAATTCATAAAAACATATTTAAATGTCAGCATCTTTACTGACAGAACAAATAATGTAGTGTTTTAAAGTTATCTGAAAAGAGAAGGTATTTACATGGCAATAGAACAAATATTATATATATCTTTAAAAGCTTGAAGTACTTTTGTCACTATAGTCCAGAACACACAGCGTCTTAAATAAAAACTCTGGGGATTTAAATAATACTACATCAGGGTAGTCTTTCACAATTTGATTTACCTCTTCTTTTGCTTCCCAGAGAATTCCATTTAAAGAGTATTTAACTGAGGATTTTTTTTACTGCATTTTTCCTTTTCTTTTTCAAAGGTTTAGAGTTTTGTTCTAAGTGTTTTAACATGTTATCAAGAAATGTGTAAAGTCTGTGGCCAATTAGTGTAGCTGATGTGAAAATTGATTTGGTCTTGGGAAAGATGACTAAGTCTTATAAAAAACCAGAACAGTGTGTAAAGGAGGGCTTGGGAACAGAGGTGAGAAGAAGCAACAACATAAAAATTATTAAAGAGAGAAAACAGAGCAGAGGAACAGAAATTTGTCCACGGATTAGAAGTGCATTTGTAAAATTTAATAAAGGTTTAATCAACTGTATGAGTTTATTATAAGAAGCTAACAATAAATAGTCAGAGCTAGATTGATTTTGAAGCCTGGTTTGTGCTGTAGAATACCTCTCTGCGCTGGCTGAGAAGAGGAGGTGTTCAGACCCCTCAGAACAGTGTTGCAGGCTCCCTCATGGGGGTACAGCTGTGCCAGGTGAAGAAAACTTTTCTTCTGTTTTCATTGTCTTGTTACATTATTTTTTTGGTCATGAGAGGGATGCAGCATAATAATAGCAACAACAACAACAGCAATAATAATTATATTTAGCGAAAATTCAGACAGGAAAGGAAATAATTTTTGAGACGCTCGTATGCAGTAGATAGGCAAGAAGTTATATAGAAGGTTATTCCTTTACATAGAAGAAAACATTGTGTTTGCAGTGAACTGCGAAGGAAGTTTGATTTGAATGTGGTGCAGAACATGAACTCTAGATTTTGAGCTGTCAGCTTTATCATCAATGCATGAGAGCTTTTGAACATGGATGATGCAGAAAACCTTACAGAAACCTTTGAACGAACAGGGTGTGCAAAACCACTGTGTTCAGGACTACGTTCCTATCGTGGTGCTACCGTGTGTCTTCAGTAAATCTAATTTACTGTATCTCATTGGTCTGTTGCTCCCAAGTTTCCCCAGCTGCCATCTTAGTCGTCGTGGAACAGTTACTCTTGCTGTCGGGAGCCCTTGGCTAGCACAGCCCGCCCGGCCATTTCTGTAAGGAACCATGGCTCTGACACTGCCGTTACCACACGTGAAGGTCTCTGGACATGGTGTTTTGTACTCCACCACAGACTGCTTAGTGCAACTGTCCCATCATTTTGCAACAGTTTCAGATATTGACCACCTGGAGAGGGACACAATTTAATTAAGCACTCTGTGATTATTATTAGCAGTGGGAAAGTGTTGTAGCGCTGAACTGAGAATGTTTTACTGACTTTTTCCTCTATATTAGATCAGTTAAGATATATACATCCATGTAGGAGACAAATACAAGCTCAGCATATCCTGTAGCACACAGCGATCTTTCTGTGCTTCCCACACAGGGATCTGTCTCAGTTTGTGGAAAGTTTTGTTGATGGTGGACAAAAGCAATGAAGTTTCTGCCTACAGCCTTGTTGGAATTTCACCTAAAGCCTTGTGGGAATTTCACCTAAGTCAAAAGAGCTGGAAACAAAGAGCAAGTGAAAGCTAGAAGCAGGTGGGGAGATGATTGGAGGCTGTGGTGGTTGAGGAGTGCTGTCTGTGGGCCGTGTGGAGGCGGATGCAGCCCAGCGTGGAGAGGGGGGTTGGCAGCAACGCAGCCACATGGAGGCCATGTGCGTGTGGCAGCCGCCTGTGATGCGGGAGGGGGAAGCTGAAGTGCTTTTTCATCTCCCTTCACTAAATTTCTGCACTGGTTTACAACTGAATTAAACTGTCTTTGGGAAAAAGTTTCTTTTTCCTAGTATCAGTGAATTATAGCTTTTAAAAGAAAAATGATAACCAGGACTCTCAGTTCCCTGAAAACCAGGGAAAAACAGTTAGTAAAAGAACTTCCTTCATGCATGTGTCTTAAAGCACTGTAAGAGGGAGTGTAATTCTCATTATTCCCATTTCACAGATTTATGCATGAATTTTGTCATTGTCATGCAATGAAGATAAATGTTAAACTCCATTTACCTGCATCATATAAAATAATAAAAAAGCCAACAACACTTTTTCTCTATTAGAAGATGAATCTGCAGCTTTGTAAATTTTTTTGAATTGCATTTAAACATTACACCGATTGAATGACTTTGTCACTGGAAGACTGGCAGGAAAAATTAGAAAGGTGTGACAAACCAGAATAGTTCTAGTTTAGGCAGAAGTTATTTAGAAATTAAAGGTAATACTTCTGCAAAATCAGGACGATAGAGTAACATTCTTGTTAATATTTATTCTGATTTTCCCTCAGTAATGTTACTATTGCAGTCTTAAAAACCCAATAAAACTAAGGACATGTTGCTATCTTAAGGTGTTACAATTAAATAATACTAAATAAATGCATTAAAATCCATGTGATATAGTCATCTGAAGGGTTTTAATATAGCTTCCTTGACATCAGTGCAACTGCAATGACCTACATCAGCTGACAGATCCACACAATTTGATAAGCTATGCTTAATATTGAAAATCTATTGTTTTTTATCTATAAAAATAGAGCATTTTTTTCTGATTAAAAAGAGCTATGAGATGTGTGTAAGCATCTAAAATCAGTAAATTGCATGCTGAAAATTTACCTTAAACTCTATTCCAGTTGTGAGCGGGTATTGTCTGATAAATTGAACTTACCCTGAAGTAAGGTAAAAATTCAGTAGTGTTTATTGTATGTAGTAATAAAACAACATCCAGTATTAAAGCGCTGGAATACATGAATCATACTACCAAGTAAAACTGTTATTTACTGTTAGCTTCGTTAATATAAATGCTGGTGTATCATGGGCCTGATCCAAATGCTTGCTTAAATCACTGAGTCAGTGGATAGACAGTAAGGGTCCTCAGGAGATATTCTGAACTTTGGAATTCCTGGTGAATGAGTGGTTTGTTTTTTGTTTGCTTTTTAGAATTGAATATTTCAGGAAAATATAGCTTATTTCCTGTAGCTTTTCTTAAAGTAAAGCTCTACAGGATCAACTTTGAGCTTATATGGAGAAGACTGAAAGGTAAGGTAGCATCTCGCTGCAGGGATATTTTATTTTCAGGCAATCAGAGAAGGAACTCATACAGCCAAGACAAAACAAGGCTTCAACTGCTTGCCAGCTTACATTAGGTGTGTGCTTGAGATCTTGCCTGATAGTTTAGTAGTAGAAGAAATGAGATTTGGCTACTGAAATCTGTTTTATCATGTTCAAGCTTTTTAATATATTTTGTGAAGAAGGTTCGGTGAGAAATATAGGAAACACTTCACAATAATTCAGATACACTGATCCGCTTGAACCATTGTTTAGCAGTTTTCATACAAACAAAAGACCCACAAGCATACATTTGTCTGTTTGTTTTGGTACATTTGACTCCTTTTGTTTATTGTTTGTTTTTCCATTACTGTCTAATAGCAGCAGCTGATCTTTTTCACATTGGCATAGGTAATTTTAAAAAATTAAGGCAGAAGAAGAGGCACTGTAAGAAGCTTTTTCAGAGCAGTACTATTAAAGACTGAAAAATTAGATTGTGAAACAATTTCTTACACTCCTGTAAGGAAGCGTTTTGAGTGAGATATACTTATCAATAAAAGATTAGACAATCAACTATTTAAAGGAGTTTTTTTTGGTATGAACATCAGTAGGAGTATCTTGGAAAGAGAAAATATATATTTAAAATCTCAGTTAAAAGTTTCATGACTGGCAGACATTCTCAGGAATGTATAGCCCCAAAATTTAGCAGTTACTAATCATTGTTTTTGAAAATGATAATACAAATGGTCTAACATCAGAAGGAATTGCATCTTTTCTAAAACATCACTTTTCTTCTCTTTTAATTTGCCTCTGATGAAATGTTTCAAATGAAACACATTTTGTACAGGGAAGTGACAGCATGGGATAGTGGGATCATTTTGGAACAGTTTGAAAAGTAAAGTAGCATAAATATGTAGATGAATTGTGAAGGAAGGAGTATATGAAACATAAATGGCAGAAATATATCCTGCAATTATAAACATAGGCAGAAAACAGGGATACAAGCAATTAAGAGAAATGCAGAAAGTGAAAGAAATGTTAGATGCAGAAAGGAATTCAGTGGGCGATGAGACTTATATTTGTTGCGTGGTTGGTTTCAGCTGTCTTCGTACTGTTCTGAGGAGATTGACTGTGAAAGTTCATTGTGTTCAAAAGCAGTTAGAAATTCTCGTTTCTTTTCTAGATCTGTACTGTGTATGGCAATAGAGAGTAGAACCAAAAACAAACAATTTTTTTTTTTTACAACAGCTGGACATAATGGTTTCTTGCACAAGGTAAAAACCCAAGTTTCATTCTGCTTTGTTACAGGAAAATAGAATTATTTTTCCAATGCATTTCCACATTGGTGTTTTTCAATTTTTGTTGGTTGAAGAATTTAAAGTGAATAGAACAGACCAACATTAACCTATACTTGAATGCTTTTCATGTTATTTTACAGTTGATTCATACAGTTGTGTCTTGCTTATGTTTCTTTGAAATCCATTTTCACCTGTTTTCTTTAGCTGCAATTTTGTATTATTGAATGTGAATGTTAGATGTATTCTATGAAAACAAAGAATAGACTGATGACATTCTAGCTCAGAAAACTCAGATTTTTGGGGTTAACATCATCCCAGGTGTCAAAAAAGACAGTTAATAGTCAGTCACAATGTATTATCATGTAAATATAGATAAAGATATAGAATATATGTATAAAATGAATTATAATTAATAATTATAGCATTAATTATGGTACACAACAATGGTGTTGTATATAAATTATATATACATAATCCAATAATTATAATATATAATAATGGTACTACACCTTTGGACATGTCCCACTTACCAGGTCTTAAATCCTGTGCCTGATTATTCTTCAGACTGCACAGCTGGTCCCACAAAAATCTTGTTTATATTTTACAATGTTTGAAGAAATCTATGTTAAAACTTGGAAGTTCCTTTGTATGTGATAAAGTTAAAATCATATGTGACTACAAAGTCATGTGGAATGCAGCATCAAGGTATGTGATATTCACTGTGAGAGTCAGGTAAAATCAGACATCCTCTGTCTTAATTTTCCTGCAAAATGTAAGTAGGAACCACTATATAATTTATGTAGTGGTCTCTAAATCTCTCCGTATGGACTGCTATGATTAGACTGCCTTTCAAACTAATAGTTTGAGTAGAAATGATGTTTTAGGATCAGGAGAGACTGACATTTTGAAAGGTGTTCTGTAGTTAGTTTTTGAGGCTTCATACAGAAATAAGGATTTAAAAGTGTCTGTTTTTTGTTACAAGTGATCAGGCCTGGTGAGTTTAGTGGTCCTTTCTGTCCTCATAATCTATGGATGCGTGTGATCAGCTTTCCAAGGGTGCATATTTTTCCCAGGTTAAGCATTCTGTTTATTATGAAACAATGATTGTTGGTCACTATCTCTTGGTTTATTTTACTAAGAGTAACCAAATGGAAACCCAGTGCAATCTTTGATTAAAAATTATATCCTAGAATCTAGAGGGGCTATTGTGCATTTTTAGTTAATTAGTGGAATGAATGAATTTTGTGAGAAAGTAAATCTAAAATCATGTGATAAATTTGTAATGTGTCCCAAGATCATTTTACTTTCCAAATGGGTATGTAACTGTAACCTGGATGTTTTTGCTGCATCTGAGCCTTCAATAACAAGAAGAGCCAAGAGCTCCTTTTCTCACTCCCATGCCCGCTCTTGAGAACTAAGGCACTGTCTTTTCTTGCATCCCTCCATCAGGTATCTGGAGGTATCTGATAGCTGCAACAATCTGAATGAAGCAGACAATATCTCTCCTCTTCAAACTTTTTTTTTGCTGAAACCAATCCCCTTTTGGTTAGGAGTGATATAAATATAAAAGAGCTTGCAACATGGTGGTTATACTGTCTCCTCACACTTAGAATGGATAGTTCGTAACACAGCTGAAAGCACCATTGAAGTCAGTGGGTAGAAATAATAGGCCTACCCAGTGTCAGTAAAAGTGGTGTGCACTGGCCCTGATGGGGAGATTTCCCACAGAGTGTTGTGCAAGACAGGAAGACATGTTTTTTGAAGATGAAAAGGAGAGTATTTCTGTAAACCATTTTTGTGTCGTATCAGTGTTTTACGCCTGCAGCAAGTCTGGCTCACTGCAAAGGGAACGCAAAAGGTCAGGGGCAAGTTCTGCCTCCCATTACGTCTGCCATCAACCTGAGCATTGTCAGCACCAAGGATGCAGAGGATGCTCATGCTGGGGGAAGGTGGGCAGGGCTGGTGCTTGCCAGGTAGTTTGAGAAAACTGTGGCGAAACACTGCTGAAGGAAACAACAGCTGAGAATTAGTACTACTAAAAACCTCTGTCTGGCTTTTGATCTAAATCATCTCAGTATGAACCCAAATTCCCTAAGGCGCAGTGGTGACAGAAGTTAACTGAGATTTATGGCAGTGAGGTCAACATCAGAATACGGCCTGTTTCCTAACAGTTCAGAGCTGGAAGGAAAGAAGAATAAGGGAATACTTGTGACTGGATTTTGACTTTTCTGGCCAGTGATGCTGGCGCAGGGACAAGGGGAGTGGCTGAATCAGAATAAGAAATACGAGACAGGATTGGAAATTCAGGCAGGATTAATTCTGGAGCCCTACAAGGCTCCATGGTGGACCAGCAGCCTGACCAGCCTTGCAAATGATGTAATTTAAGTTTCTTTTGGGAAACAGGCTTGGAGTTCTCGAACTTCCTTTGAGAAGCTGGTGGAATATTAGGCAGCACTACCAGCTGCCGCATTGCTGTACCTTCCGGTGACTGCAGCAGGGTCAGCAACACCTGCAGTGACCTGCTCAGCACTGATGCTTCTGACCACTCTCTGTGTATCCCAGGGAAATTGCCTGTTTTTCAGAAGCAGGTAGGTTGCCTGTTCTCCTTTCTACTTCCATGTGCATTTTTTCTTTAAAAACTACCCTGCTTGGCTTTGTAGGTGTGCTCAGAATTTGAAAGCAAATCTGATGGGTATAACAAGGTGAGGGGAAAAAAGTAGAGCAAAAATGAAATACTGTCTACCATTCACCCCAAAACAAAGAGAAGTCAGTCATTCTGAGAGCAAAAGAGTTCATGACATCTGATTCATTGTATGTTTGTGTCTCACAGTGGATGCCTCTAGTGTGGGCTGAAATGAGATAGTGTGCTCAAAGCTTACAGAGGGGACAGAAGGATTGAACAGACTTACAAAAAGACAGCCACAGAGACATACTTATGGACATACTGTGATCACATGAGTCTTGTTTACCCGAAACAAGAAAGTAAATTAAACTCCAGAGGAATGGGGAGGGGAACAAAGAAGAAATAACTTTGATCTTTCTAGCAATATAAAACCAATTTCTCTTCTAGCAGATGTGTCTGGACATTTGAGGCACAATCTCCTAGTTATATCCCCCAACATGAAACAGAGGTGGTGGGAAGTACAGCTGCCAGGATAGCACAGAGCACATCTCCCCTTTTCCCACCCTCTCACCAAAGACAGCAGTTAATCCTCCTGGCTTCCAAACAGATGTTTCTTGATCTGGTAGTCCTCCACCAACACTGGCTGAGACCTCCTCTGTATTTCCTAATCTGTGTTATCTGCAGCTGTGTCACAAGGAGTGCATAAATCCTCTGCTCAGGAGGAGCGATGTAGATAGCAACGATATGGATAACCTCCACTTTATATGTTGGGAAGCCATCTTCTGCAAGCTGCTTCCTTCCTACTGAGGAGACTGAGAGAGGTTTTGTGGGCAAGTGATTTTTGGCACTGGTTTCTCTGCTGACAGCGTTTCAGTTCAGGAGTCATCTTGAAGTCCAAACAGTGAAGTGTGAGCATGTGAGGCTAGTTGTCAGAGCAGCAGAGTTGATGAGAACCCTCAGGTCTTGGCTGAGGAGAGTGCATCCCTGGCATTCCCACAGATGAGGAATGATGTACTGCTATTTTACTCTGATTTTTACAGGGTTGTCCTTGAGCTAAAATGAACAGAAAATTTAGGACTGTGCAGTTGTATGTGCAAACTTGTCGTTTCTGTTCTATTGTCATGGTTAAAGAAACATAGAGACTGATTTGGTACAATACTTGGATAAACTTTGCTCGTCTTCTTTCGAAGCTAATGATAAAAATACCATCAAATTCAGCAGAACAGACTTAGCTGTAAGTAGTAATTTACACTGGGGTGACAGAGAGAGAGGAAGGAGAGGAGAAATAGGAGGATTACAGGTTTGAGCAAAATGAGGCCAGGCTACCAGTGTAGAACCACCAGGAATGGTCGGTCCTTCTCGTATGGGGCAGTAGAGAAGGAGCTGAGTGTGAGCACAGCATAGAGGCAGTGGTGGGATAGGTAACAGACCTTTGTGTAACTGAAAGCAGAGTAGGTTGAAAGCGGATTTTAACAAAGAGCTAGATGTGGCTGCTATTGTGAGTTGAAATGGGCTGGATAGAATTTATTGCAGTTGACTTGTTCTGAGTTTATTCCAGTGTAGCTTTTCCAGAAGCAGGACAGGCAGATGCTAGGGTCATCTCTGATACTGCTCGCAGCTGGAGATTAGCTCCTCCAAAGATGCCCTGGCTCAGCACCTTGTGTAAGTACTTCCAAATCGTTTTAATCAAAATGTCAAGTTAGTTGATCCACTTGTATTTTCACTGCTGCCTGGTGGTACTGCCCTAGGAGACAGCTAATGACGTTGCCAGTTGGGATGGAAAGAAGGCCTCTGGAATGCTTTCATAAAACAGAATTCTGTTGAAGTAGTTTATTTTGGATTGCAAATCTCAGCTATTCATTTCTGTCTCTTCCCCTTCTATGGTGAGAAGAGAGACCCAGATCTCAAAATATTTCCGGAAGAAATTAAATTGAAATTGAGATGACTGCAGAATATTTTGCATAGCTAAAACTATGCACTTTAAGAAAAACACACAAGCTTTACTAGCTGGAGTACATTTTCATAAAGAATTGGCATTGAACTGTTGAATTTGCTATTAATTTGGCAATATGATTCAATTTGATACTTTATAGGAGTGTATCTAGGATTGTTTTAACGTTTTTCATTTTTGTTTCTGTTTATAAATTGTTCACATGTATATATTAAATATTCATAGTTAAAGTTTGCTGGAAAATATTGCTAGATAAATTATTGATGTCTTAAAGGAAAATAATTTTTTTTCCATTTTAATGATTAAATTTTCTTGAAATGTGATTTTTTTTATTTTTTTATACTACAGATTTAATTATTAATTTTTTGTTCAGCTTGGACTGTAACATAAGACTTGTCAGGAAATACTGAATGAGATTCTGATCTCCCAAAGGGATTTACAATCATCCAGCTTCATTATCTTCAGTGAAATTTTGTTGCTAAGGCTGGGGTGAATCTTACCTACTGACTTCAGCATTTTCTTTAAGGCTGTTTTATGTTATTTATATGTGAAGCTCTTGTGTATATTTTAAAAACAGGATGAGTTTATGGTGGAATGCTATTGACCTTCTCCAACTAATCATATTTTAAGTCCTGACAATACTTGTATCCATTTTAGATGCTGGTATTTAAAAAGTTCTGATTTATAAGCCTAAACATAGCTGAGACCCTTTCAAGATTAGCGGATGTGTTCAGTGCAATGATTCCACAGCAAATTTGAAAGCGTCAGTTTGAAAGCAGCTTAGGATCAGCCTCTGCAACACTTCAACCTAAAAAGCAATGTTTTACCCTGTGATTTCTTCCGTTTTATTTAAATACTGGTGACTAAATTGCCACCACATTACAGTAAAAGAAAATAAGTTGGAAAGGGAAACAAGAAGTGCAGAAAACTTCAGGTATTTGAGGGTTTTAAACATTCAAAATTAGATTTCACAAAACACAAAAATTACTGTGTAAAGTTGTTCCTACTAAAAGTGACAACATAAAAAAAGACATAAAATCCTGAGTAAAACTCTCTCAAAAGACTAGCATTATTGGCATTCGCTTTTAGCTCTTCTCAGCAGACCTACTTGCCTAATCTGGTGGCATCGTTTGTGACACTTACCCATAGGGCACAAAATAGCGGTTTGCCACCCACCTTGAGCAGGTTGTTTTTGAAGTGTTTGAAGGCAAAACAAAAAAGTACCCTGCCATTAGTGGCAAGAAGGAATTTTATATCCAGTTGTTTTTGACAGTTACAGTTGAAGCTGTCACTTACTATTTTTTTCAGAGCCTTTAAAATGGATCTTTTTACATGTTAACATGAATACATTAAAATGAAAAAAATCCCTGCAGCTTTACTGGGTGCTAGTTGACACATGAAGACCTCTGTATTCAGTGCACACAGAGAACACGTGATTAAAATTGCAATTACAACTCTGTTAAGCATTTGAAAGCATAAATTAAAGGGGATTGGTAAGCTTTTATATCCTTAACATTTCCCATTTCCACACATTCCAGCCCAGGATCTATGCAATATTTAACTGGAGCACTGAAGAAAGTGAAGCAGCAAATATTGTACAGCTCTTCTTGAAATGAAAAACACAAAATGTTTTAACTTGCATCACACTAGAATGAATAGTCTCCAAACAATTTGTTTTTCCAAATGTCCTTTTGTAAATCCATGGGACTAGAAGCCTCTCATATGAGAAGAAGCTGTGATAGCTGGCATGGTTTAGCCCGGAAGAGAGAAGGGTCGGGGGGGAGTCTCATCATTTTTTATAGATATCTGATGGAAAGGTGTGTAAAAGATGGAGATAAACTATTCTTAGTGGTGCCCAATGACAAGACAAGGCGATGGGCGCAAACTGAAACACAGGAAGTGCCATCTGAACATAAAAAAGCCACATTTTTACTGTGATGTTGGTTGAACATGTGGCAGGTTGCTCAAAGAGGTTGTGGAGTCTCCATCCTTGGAGATACTCAAAACACAACTGGACAAGGTGCTGAGAAGCTTGCTGTAGCTGACCCTGCTTGAACAGGAGGGTTGTACAAGGTGATTTCTGGAAGTCCCCGCCAAACTCAGCTATTCTGTGATTCTGGGAAATGTCGACAGGTACCCAGGTTTTGTAGCTAGCTTTGAAGATTCTCAGTGTGGTTTCTTATATATGGGACTGGACAGTATTTCCTGAGCCATCAGATTTATTAAGGTTGCCATTAACACATACTCTGTATCAGGAAATTCTATTTCTAAAACTATATCATGACCTCCATTTCATAAAACACTCCTTTATAAAGAAGGAGGTCTTTTGGCTGTGGTATACTACATGTTCACTCCAGTGAACCCTTTCTGTATTTGTATTTTCTGGAAGTTCTACGCATGTGAGAGTCAGTTGTGTGATGTTCCCTTACTGGGCTGTGGATGACCCATAAATTGTAGGCTGGTTATTTGCATTGTTCTGGTTGCCATAACCTAGATCAAGTGGACTCTGGAGAGAGAGGGAGATTGTTTTTCCCAGAAGCTACAGAGGAGTGAGCAAAACAGCCAACAGGAGGACCAAGGCTTTTCTGAGTACAGTGATGAGATAGTCTCGTAGTTCTGATGGTCTTGGATTTAGAGGGTTGTGCAGAGTCTGTTGTCACCCAGAAAATTACTAGAAGTTACTGGACTAGAAAACAAGTCAAGAGGAAAGGGACGTATTAGTCCAGGAGTAGATCCTTTTTAAACCTCTTTTTTTTGTTTCCTTTAGCAAGTTTGTTCTAACCTATGTTCAAATAAATTTCACTTTGAAAACTCAAAAGTCTTTCTGGTTCTGTGACTTTAATAAAAAGGTGTAGGGCTTCTGCCATAGCCAACATCATAGTCCTAAAGTTCTTTTGAACCCTATAGAGTCTTGCCCAAATTCACATCTTAGCCTGTGTCAATGTATAGCTTAAGTAGCTCTTGATTCTTACTGTTCTCTTCTCCTCTCCTTCTTTTATCTGCTTTCGTTTTATCTACTTTCATTCACAGCCTCAAGTAAGAAAACAAGCCAGACTTTAGTTTCCTTTTGTTGTGCCTACTTTCTGTCCAATTCCGTTGCATTCCATTTCGATGGAATGCAGTGTGCACTGTACACAGGAGGATTTTGGTGTATAACTGCAATAAAGTATGAAGCAGAACACACAGCAACAAGGTTTGTGATTTTTTAAAACCTGGCTAAAATAAGGCATGTCAATACCCTAAAGAGCAACTTCAGCAATCACAAAGAACTTAAACCTTCATCTTAAATTTAGATAAAGAGCATCTTTTAACCCTTGTTTTTACCATTTGGCTTCAATCAAATCTTATAAATAGTCCTTTGTTGGAACTCTGCTTTAGCAAGGCCTAAGAAAAGCTTCTTTACTTTATTCTGGCATTGTGAACAGATGCTAATGGCTCTGTTGCATTTTGGGTAGGACTGTGAAGCGTACACGGCACTGGTCTCCTCTTGTTCTGAGAACAGTGAATCTTCCATATACTTTACAAGCACTGTCTGTCATTACAATGACTTTCAGAAAACAGCTGTGCCCTTCATTCTATGTATTTCTACTTATTCAGCAACTGTTGTGTAGAACTTTCCAATTTTCTACTTCCAATTAAGTTCTAATACTGTGTTCATTTTACTTAGTCTAGGTAATAACTTCGTAATATGGTGAATACGGCTATAACATTATTTGGCTACAAAGGTAATTGAAAAGTGTTTTTCATGAAAACACCATGCTTTCTAATTTCCTTTGGCTATCTGATGTGAAATCTCTTAAATACAGTGGGTCACCACTCTTGCTGATCATTATAACCTAGGGTCTGAAAACTGGTCGGAGAAAACTGCAGTGCTGTCCGATAATTACATGGCAAAATTACAGCTCTCTATGAAATATAATTTTGTCTTACATACAATGGACTATTGCATTTTTATGGGAACATTTAGGAGATTTCCTAATTAACTTTGCAACACCTGCTCAGTTACTGCATTTATTATTCTTCATCTTTCACAGTCAACTTTGTCATTCATCCTTACAGAGAGAATTTCTGAGCACATGTACTATTTATTCTGTTTTTCAATTCTTTTCCTTTTTTCTTTCTTCTCAGTCTCAACATATATTTCCTTACTTTTATATGCAGTTAAACCTGCTTAAATACAGGCATAGTCCAAAAATAGTCATGTTGAAGAATAATTTCCTGCATACCAGTCTCATGGTTTAACTATAAAGTTGAATGACTATGCTTTCTTCAGTTTGTGTCAGGGCTATATATTGAGAAATCTCTTTTAAAGTAGGTTATAAAAGTGTAAAGGAAATAAATTTTCTCATGTGAAGGAGGTATGCTAAGAGGTCTTCGCTATTAATTTACCAAGTAAAAGTTTATAATGGGAAGGAGTCACAAGCGCTTGTGCTGATTCTATCTTGCATTTTGGAAGATAGCAAAAATAAAGATATCATTTTTAATGCATTTGAGGGAGCAATTTTTACAGTAAATACCCGAGAAACTTCTAATTTCTTTAAGCAGGTTCTTCCAGGAGCAGATACAACAGTAGAACCCTTAGGGAACTACATCAGGCAGTGAGGAGTTAGAGAACAGCAAGATGGTGGGAGGGGGGGATGGTGGAAGAGAAGTCAGCTATTCTTTGAAAGAGAGAGCTGTTTGAAAGACAGCTTCCCCACTGTCACTTTCATATGATTATTTAGCATATAGGAAGGCACTAAATTTGTTCAACTATTTCATACGGCATGAATTGCTATCCATAAATTTCCTGCTGTAAAACATCAAATCTGCTCAAAAAGGCATCACTGAGATCTGTGTGATTAAAGATAACCGCTTTTTGAGTTAAACAGGAATAATTGCAAGTTCATTTCTTTCCAGAGCATGATGAGTAATGACATTACTGGATGTGGTGACCTGTCTTTGTGTGTGCGGGGTTTGGAATGAATCAATATGCAGAACTGGAAAGCACAGTGCAATGCTGCGGATCATTGCTGACTGGATCAGGGAAGCATACATGAGAATGGTGTGGCTGAGCCTTGAAACAAAAGCAAAGACCAAACAGATGACAATGAACTTGCGTTGCCTGGTGCTAATTAAAATTTTCCTTGCTGTCTGGGGAGGGAACTTGCTGTTTGGATGTGTGGATGTAGGTTGTGCTGTGCCGTTCTATGTTATTTGCTTTAAACCCTGTATTTCATTTCTTTTTAGCGTGCTGTTTTGTGGCACTTTAAATATTTGAACACTGAGAGCTCCCACAGGGTGAATTTCTGAATTAATTTTGAAGTATTGTAGGAACTGCAGAAGAAACAGCATTGCTGAATCTGGACTTGGTCTGATAGAGCCAAAACCTTTGGAAGCTTATCTGAGAAGGGCTTCTCAGAAAGACAATCTCCCAAATGTAGTGTAGGGGCTTAGAGCATGTGCAGATCTGTGACATTTACAGTCCCATCAAGAATCTTCTTGCATAGTAGAAGCAGAGACAACTAGAAATTTATTCCATTTATTACTCCAAGAGTCCACATCTAAACTGATGGTGTCTCACTACAAAAATGAACTAAAATGTTATCATCACAACATACAACAAATTATATCAGGAATTCTCTTTGTCACATTTGAGCTTACCTCTGGATGACTAAGATGGGATGAAATAAATGTTACCTGAATGATAAACAATTTAGAGCTTCTTTGTCCCAGTGTTCTCTATATCACTAAAGTACAAAAATTTGTCTCAGGAATACCAAATTCTTGTGATACCCAGCACGAGAGTTTGTCAGGGTAAGACATTTTGTCTTTCCATGTGGATTCATATCAAGTTAAGGAAACGTTCACCTGAGTGCCAGCTGAAATGATTCTGAATGTATTTAACTGAACATTGTGGAAAGACCAGACTGGGTCATCATATGGGTAATTAATTAAAATAGATGGTTAACTCTGGGTGCTACTTTGCGGACGCTTGTTAATGATTTTGGCTCTGCCATATTCAAACTGTTTTTGGCAAATTGTTTCTGGATTTTAGATGTGGGTTTTAGATATGGTTTGAGAATCCATGTGTACCTACTGAGGCTGTCAAAAACAATTTTTTAAAATCAAATTTAAACACTCTTCAAGTGCCACTTTAAAAGTAAACAAAACTATTTCTTCCTTCTGCAATAACATTAATGTTAATGGAGGAACTGTTAGAAAAAGACCAATGCAATATGATGATCAAAGCTCTGCATGACATGATTGTTAACAAGGTGATACTTTATTAATGATTCTTCAGTTCAGGTTGTTATGATTTTCTACACTGTTTTTTATGTTGTGTACTGTGATTTTGATTACTTTTCAGAATAGCTCGTGTACCCCAAGAATTTCTTATAACAGGCTTTCATGTAATAGCTGCAATTTGGGTAATGTTTGTTTCTACACTATTTCAGTAGTTCAAGGACATCGGAATTTCCTGCCAATGGATTCTTTCTTGAATGGTCTGAGATGGCAGTTTGATTTTTGTCCTATAGGCAGAGCCACACTTTGGTAGAAAAGGTAAGCACCGGGCAATGCTGTTTAACTGGAAATTAGGGTGTGCAGGAAGAGGGACAGCTATTTTGAGCACTTATAAAGAAGATGAAATGCACTGCTTTGACCTAACGGATTGCTGAAATTCCTAAGGATATTACACTTGAAAATTAGAAGTAGCCTCTGTTTTCAAAATCCCACTGATATTTTGCGTTTAGATCCCTGAGATTGTTTATTGTCCCCAATTAGGGCAGTATTCCATTTTCAACAAACAACTTTAATGTTTAAAGAAACAAAAGTATGAAAAAACCAACACAGACAAAGGTGCCTAGTTTGTAGGTCACAAGAAGTGTCTACATATAACCTTCCCCTCAGAAACAGTGCATGAAGGTGCATCTGCTTATCTTCGCTATCAGTTTGAGTGAACTCAGCCCACAGGTAGCTTTATCCAAACTCATCTGATCTAAGGCATATGACAAGTACACCAAAAGCTTATTGAAGCCCAAGGACAGATCATTTCTATTTGCAAATAGTTCTGTACAGAAATGCGGAACTTTTACATTGATAAGGGGGAAAACATCTTTGTCTCAATTTTGACAAATATTTATTCATGTAATAATCGATGTGCAAAATGTTGTGTTTTGGAAGAAGTGCAAAATGTTGAGTAGATTTAATTTTGCTGCAACTATTTCATACATTAATTTCTGTCTATAAATTTCCTACCTTAAAATGTCGGAATTACTCAAGAAAGCATTAGCGGTAGCAATATAATTTAAGATGATTAAGTTTTTGAACTGTGCAAAGATAATTAACCCCTGGAAGAAATAATATTTTTTTGTTGCTTATGTGTACGTATCCTGGTTATCTGTTATCTGTGTTATAACTTTTTATAGTCTGTAATTGTACTGCTGTGTTTATAGAAGTATATTGATTTGTAGGATTTGTTTTACTGAGTTGGACGAAATTGTAATGAAAGAGCAATTTTAGGCATGATTCAAAGCTTCCTAAAATCAACGTGAATCTTTTTATCGACTTTAGTGGGCTTTGAATCAGATTAAAAAATGTGGTAATATAAAAAGTTTTGTTTCAGACTGTCTTCATAGACAGACTTTCAGTGTGCTCTCCGATAATCTATTATTTTCAAAATAGCCAAGGTTAGTTTTCTGCTGGAAGTGAGCAGCTGCAAAGCTCCTTTGTTCATTTCTAAGGTTAGATTAGCCTCCCCCTCCCTCCAAGTGTTTGAAAATTGGGCCAGTGTGAAAACACTGCTTGAAAGTATTTCTCGTTTTGAATCCAAAAGCTTAGAGCAAAATTTATAGAACTAGCTGTAAAGGGAAATGAGATCTGCCTTTGCATTCAGTAATATGATTTCCTAACCTTAGGCATATAGTGGCAGGCACGCCTCCTCCAAGTATGAAGGCCGAAGTAGTCTTATAAATTATTCTTCTAGATAGTTTAATCACAGACATCTTTTAATGCTGCCAATTTCCTGTCTTTCTGATAGCTTGTGACATTGACTCTTACTCCTCATCTTCGATAAAAGTCATATATGAATGTGTTTATGGCACAAAATTAACAGTAGAGTTTGACCTAACAAATACTTCCCAGTCTGAGTAACTAAATACATGGGAGTATTTCCATTGTTAGTCTCAGACCTAGTCTTCTGCACAAAGTTAATGGATACTGCATGGGATGGGGCCTGAATACATGAGAACTTTATGCTTGATGTTTTAGTAAGTTGATTTATTGTATCTGTTCAGCATAGGTAATGATTTGATGCCTATATTTTTAAAGACTTTGTTTCCTCACGAAAAAGTACTGAGGATTTAATTATTTCTCTGAAGTGCCTTTAAATAATATGAAACAATGATTTGGAAAAACTAACACCAATGTTTCCAAATGTTTTTTTATTTCATCTGATTACTGACATTTCCTAATGAATTTATCGTGAATTTAATGTTTCACTTGTCACCTCGAGAGAACCGGAGAGTGTGGATGCAAAAAGAAAAAGTCAATTGGGCAGTCAAAACAGTGACACAGTGGGGAGTTTTGAATAACAATTTGGTATTTAAAAAAATAAAGCATATAAAGTTTTGCCTCATCTGCAGCCTTTTTGTAAGCAAGCAACTTTTTGTGTGATTTCCCATTTGTTAGAGCAGAATCTGCACTCCGTTCATCATTAAGCTCTCTTTTTTTTTACAGTTTTTTCTTTTATTGTCCTGAAGGATTTGGGTTCAGTTCATTGTAAAAATGACCACCATATGTTCGTGTGAGTCAAGCTCCATAAAATCACGAATGAATCTTTGTTACGCACGATCGTTCATTGTAATTCCTGCATATGAATGACGTCTGTTCTTGATCCTTGCACCTTTACCTCTAACGGGAATCATCATCTCCAATCCCTAACACATCATTCGTATTTACAGGTAACAGAAGTTTGTAAAAATTGTCTTAACACTTGCAGTTTCTGAATGCAGAGGGACAAAATTCTGCCTTAGCGTGTGATTTGCTTCCACTTTGCATTTTGTTTGTGTGAGGGGAAATTGGGATAAAATTAACTCCAGAACTATATTTCAGTAAAGAAAGATACACGTTCCTGTCCATTGCTGCTACATAAAGCATCATAGCATTTTGCATCTGAATGGCTGAATTATAGAACATGAAAAGATGTACATGATAATATGATGGGGTAAAAATCCAAATTCATAAATTTATAAATTCAATCCTTCCAAGTTTATAAAATGTAATTACTGTGACTTTGGAAGAACAGAAAGGAGGTGTGCAGAAATTGCTTTATTGTATGTTCATAAATGTCTGAAACTTTCCTATTGGAAGTGGCTTTTGACAGAAACATGGACTTTCTTTTATGGTAAAGATGTTTGAATGAGAAAATGAAATCAAGGAGCTGGAAAGAAAACTAAAACACTTTCACCTCCCGCTGCTGGCACTAGACTTCCTTCTTCTTTACAACTATGTGTCACATCTCACTTGAGGTAGCAGCATTAGTGCATCCTAGGATATTTAGTCTGGATCTAGAGGCTGAGGCATCCACGACCACCAAGAGATTTTTTTCAACTCCCAGAACAAAGTGTTTCAGCTCCCATTCTTTCTTCTGCTGGTGCTTGTGCGGCTGTGTCTGGGCAGTGATTACACAGGAAGCAGTAAAAGCAGTTGAAAGAGCCTGGGGGGACTGGGACTGGGACAGGGATTGTCGCTTTTTAGTTTCCCCAGGTCTTCTAGGCTCTTTGCTGTTGCTCTGTGTGAAGGTGATTGCCCAAACACCTTCTATGAGACAGCTTGACATCACTTTCATTTAATGGAGAGAAATATTTTTATTCTGTGGTGAAAATACTGGTAAAGTATTTCTTTCTTGGATTTCTTTGACAACACCTACAGAAATAAAGCTGATTTTCCTTTCTAGTTATGATCTATTTTTTTACTTCACCCCCTTTCTCACAAGTCAGTAAAGAATGTACTATTGCTCTGTCTCCCACCCTCAGATGCACTAACCCACAGGTTCAGGTCAAATATACTGATGTTCCCTGAAAGAAAGGTCCTTGGTTATGTTTCTAGTCAGGGGAGTATTTGAAGTGGTCAAGTTAGAACCTTTTCTGTACGTAATGTAAAAGGCAATTCTAAACCACTTCAATTAAGATCTGGTATTTTTCACTGCAACCAATATTAAGGCTGATACTGCCCTGTGTTAAACTGACTTTAAAATTAAAATCCTTTTTGTGGAATGAAAGGGTCTTCTTCCCTTATAGAACACGTCGAATTCCATTATTTCGTTGAATGGACTGAAGCAGTGCTTTGCTTTGAGGTTTGTATATGACAGAGACCATCAATAGCATATGTCACTGAACTGTTTGGTACTTCTCTCTTACAGCTTTAGTTTTGTCAGATTTAGCTAATCATTTAGGGAATCCCCAATCAGTAGGTCATATATGGGTTCAAAAGTAGAGCCTCTGAATGTATCTGTCCTGGTGGTTTGCCCTTCATGCTAGAGATTCTCAAATTTAAATATCCCAAATGAAAAGAATTCACACCAGCAAGCATCTAGCATTTATGTAAACAAGAGCCTAAGTTCATAAAGCAGGCTCTGGGTATTTAAGTGGGGTTTTTTTACTAATCTACTTGTGAATAAGAAAGACAGTGTTGGCTTTTTGTTTGCCAGTTACAGCTGTGCTCCCTCTTATCCTTTGTGTTTCTGCCATTACCTGACAGCAGTGACTGCCTGTGTGATTAAAACTTGAGTATTAATTCAATTCTTAATCTTCTTTGCATGGTTGGTTACATACGGCTAGCAGCTCACTGGAAGATTATCTTGTGGAATGTTACAAAATCAGTGTCCTGAATACATGAATCAGATGGTCTAGTGAAAATTCGGGACATGTTTAAGTCCATGAAATTCCTGCTAATTTGAAGAAGAGCAGAAAGTCCCACTGATTTTTGTTCCAGGCTCTCTTGAGACCTTGTGAGTTATTCGGCAAGTCATATTGTCTCCTGTTTCTCAAGCAAGTGGAGGAAAAGAAGGTTATCAGGAGTAGTCAACATGGATTCATCCAGGGGAAATCATGCCTGACCAATCTGATAGCTTTCTATGATGGCATGACCGGCTGGGTAGATGAGGGGAGAGCTGTGGATGTTGTCTACCTAGACTTCAGCAAGGCTTTCAACACTGTCTCCCATAACATCCTCCTAGGGAAGCTCAGGAAGTATGCGCTGGATGAGTGGTCGGTGAGGTGGATTGAGAATTGGCTGAATGGCAGAACTCAGAGGGCTGTCATCAGCGACGCTGAGTGTAGTTAGAGGCCTGTAACTAGTGGTGTCCCCCAGGGGTCAGTACTCGGCCCAGTCTTGTTTAAGTTCTTCATCAATGACCTAGATGAAGAGTTAGAAAGTACCCTCAGCAAGTTTGCTGATGGCACCAAACTGGGAGGAGTGGTACATAGTGGTACTAGCAGGCTGTGCTGCCATTCAGCTTGACCTGGACAGGCTGGAGGGTTGGGCAGAGAGGAACCTGATGAGGTTCAACAAGGGCAAGTGCAGGGTCCTGACCCTGGGGAGGAACAACCCCATGCATCAGTACAGGCTTGGGGCTGACCTGCTGGAGAGCAGCTCTGTGGAGAGGGACCTGGGAGTGCTGGTGGATGACAGGTTAACCATGA
>Ga0065711_1031161_pt1 | contig 30393 bp, 23 predicted proteins | sample Hoacrofraction12_FD_59098 | JGI IMG/M metagenome (GOLD analysis project Ga0065711, IMG submission 59098) | Hoatzin crop microbial communities from Cojedes, Venezuela - Epithelial fraction 12 v2 (version 2) | ecosystem: Host-associated > Birds > Digestive system > Esophagus > Crop | place...
TACAAAAATGATCCGAGGGCTGGAGCACCTCTCCTGTGAGGACAGGCTGAGAGAGTTGGGCTTGTTCAGCCTGGAGAAGAGAAGGCTGTGGGGAGACCTGATTGCAGCCTTTCAGTACTTAAAGGGAGCCGATAGGAAAGATGGGGACAAACTTTTTAGTAGAGACATCAGTGACAGGACGAGGGGTAATGGTTTTAAACTAAAACAGGGTAGGTTTAGACCAGATATAAGGAAGAAATTCTTTACAATGAGGGCTGTGAAACACTGGAACGGGTTGCCCAGAGAGGTAGTGGAGGCCCCATCCCTGGAAACCTTCAAGACCAGGTTGGACAGGGCTCTGAGCAACCTGATCTAGCTAGCGGTGTCCCTGCTCGCTGCGGGGGGGTTGGACTAAATGACCTCTGGGGGTCCCTTCCGACCCAAAACTTTCTATGATTCTATGATTCTATCCATGTGCCCCGAGAAGCACTGAAGACAGTAAGGATAGAGGGGGTGGGGGAAGCGATGGTCTCACGGGGAATATGAGACAGAGCTATGATAGCTGAGAAGCAAAGATTTTGCCAGCACTGGACTTCAGCCCCTGTCCTTTGGTAGTTTGTAAAATGGTAATTAAAATTAGTGCTTACTGAAGTGCCACTGCTTTCTGTGAGTGGAGAGACTGCTGAACCATCAGAACACCCTGTGGTCCTTCTCATGGCACAGCAGAAAGGTCCTGGCTCTGCTTGCTTGGTGCAGAGACCGGTACTCACAGATGATTTACTGTTCCTTGATGAAGCTCAGGACAATGCTGTATTTGGCACAGATGATTTCTTTGTTTTTTCTTCTACAAGAAGTAAAAGGAATAGATTCAACTTGCTCACTCATAAAGGAGCACCAATGGGTGGCATTGGCACCTGAAATAAACAATTAACAGCACAGTAATGTGAACAAAAATGCAATATATCCATGGAAGGTGAGTTTCATAAAAAGGATTCCTTTTAATTGGTTCATACAACTAATGCTTGATTTGATGGAACTTGTCATTAGCTCCTCAGTGTAGCTCTGTGGCCAGTTGCATTAACTCCTTGACTGGGACACACTATTCACCATATGAGCGTGATAAGTCTCAGATCTGGCTCCCAAGTCATGTGCAAGAAATAAAGTCAAAATTCATAATATCTTGTTTCCAGCCTTGCTGGCCCTCACACAATCAAACTGTAAGTTAAAGCCACTGCTAGAGGCATCATGGAAGGTCTGCATAAGTACCTGCAAATCAGGCACTTAACAAATATCCCTTACGAATTCCTGCTCTACCAGTGAAATCTTCTATGTCTGCATTTCTCTGAGATGTTCTCATGCACAACCCCTGCTTCACGCTCTTCCTCTAGAGATACACCTGCAGGCCCGGGGGACTTTCAGCCCAAAATGTTTGAATAGGAGCTTTTTACTGGAGAGATGTAACTTACAGCCTTGGCTGTCAGTGCTCCTGCTCGCTGCCCGGCTGCCCAGCCCGCGCACCGTCACCAGCGCCAGACCGTGCTCAGTGTGGCATTTTAGCAACAGAGTCATCAACAATGGCCAGGTCAGAAATGGTCACTGTAAGTAAGGCCTTTATTGTCTGACACTTTCACTGTCAGGCATGCTCCTAACCTTTGAACTTCCCTGTCATTGGGCTGGGACTCCTGGGGACACCTTTCTGCTTCATTTTCATCCTGCTGTTATTTCCACTTATCCCCATCACCTTGGTATTAATGGATAACCAAACCCCACAGCTCGCAGCTTTGGGCGGTGAGATGGAAACTCCAGCCCTGATGTCACATGCAGATTCCTGGACCTGTCTGTGACTGGTGCCCTTGACTTCATATTACTGGGGTCACCCTCAGCTGTAAGTGCCTACATGATGCACGTTCAACCTAACAAATTGTACTTAGTCCATCAATTTAAATGCCCCATCACACAGATGGTAGAGCTATACCTGTGTACACCGGACATTTCTAAATATCATTTTTCACTGCCAGTGACAAGAACTTTGCATTTTTGGCTGAACATTGGCACAGGTCACACAGAGAGAGACTGTGGAGTCTCCATCCTTGGTGATATCCAAAAGTCATCTGGACATGGTCCCATGCAACCAGCCCCAGATGGCCCTGCTTTAGCACGGGGAGTTGGACGAAATGACCTCCAGAGATCCTTTCTAGCATCAACCAATCTGTGATTCTGTGATTTTATGATAGGTTCACTGAAGAGTTGTCAGCCCAACCCAGTGTACAGGTGTTCTAGTTGAGACTCACATCAGTAAGCCTGAATGGCCCAGTGCAACATGTAATTAAGCTGCAGAACTCATCACCACAGGGTGCCTTTGCTGCTGATAGTTGTCATGGCTTCAAAAAGCAATTAGATGAATTAGTAAAAGAAAAAATACCAACTATGTTTTTAAAAAAATCCATGAGCAACAGATGCTGAGAGAATACACTGACGAAGTCTGAAGAATAATTTTGTTCTGTTCTTGCATAGACCCTAAGGCATCCACTACTAATCTTGGTGGGAGTTGTGTGGCCAGCTGGAGTGTTCCTGCAGGACAGCATGGTTGAAAGTCAAACTGAAAGGTAACTGCATATATCATTTATCTTAAAATTAAACTCCTCAGAAAAGGCTAGGAAGAAGAGATTACCTTCCAAGTCAAGACTTCAGCTCCAGTGGAGCAAGCTGAAACTTGCAGGTTCCTTTAAGATTACCCAGCACTCCACTCCTTGTCTAGGGGCCTTTTCTGCACACTTCTGTTCTTTGACTTGGTCTCATGCTCGGAGCCCTGCTCAAGCACGATGCTCTCAGTTCATCTCATCTGTGTTCTGGATCTTCTTCCACCCACCCCCATTTTTTAAGGCCAATTGCACAGAGTTGCATGCAAAAAACCCCAGGAATTGAAACTTTTATTGGAAAATTATCTGCTGATTCAAGGTTTAAAGCAAGCATCAAGCAATGCTTTCCCTTTATCCAGGATCCGAAACAAGATAGGAAACACCAGAATCTGCATGACGGTTTAGAAGAGTAAGAAATACATCCAGACAGTGGTCCAGAGGACACGCCACCTGAATGGACAGTCAGACTGAGGCCTCATCCAGGTCTGCATGGTATCTTGGGGTTCACCTGCTTTGTTTCAGGTGGAGTAATCTGCAGATAATCTTCAGTTCAACACTGAGGTGAAATCCAAGAGCCTGTGTCCCAGAAATGGCTTCAGCTGTCCCTGACCCATTCCAGGAGAGGTGGTGGCCTTCCCTCATGTGGGAGCAGGTGGTCCTGTGGGGTGTCACAGGTCATTGATTCCTGCAGTTTTCCCTATTCCTGGGATCGTTCCCTTGCCTTACAGCAGTGCAAGCTTCTGTACTCCCCTCCCTGTTCTTAGTCTACTGTATATTCTTCTGCTGCCCTCTGTCCCTGCTTATTTTACAGCTGTGGCTGTGCCTGGAGACAGACCAGGCTCAGGAGCTCTCCATGGGATCACCTGAGTTAAAAGCAGTGCCCAGCTGTGATGGTGGAGGTTGGGGATGCCGCTGGATTTGCTGTTTGGCAGGGACTGTCAGTATGGTTCGCAGAGTGAGGACATATTTGTGGGTTCTGGGGGGTCTGAGTCAGCAGTGGGAGGAAGGGAAGTAATGATGGGAGGTCATGAGGGTGGGGTGGTGCGAGGGACTGGGGTGTGCTCTATGGGGGTCAAGGTTTATCACTGTCCTCCAACCACTCCTGCCCTAGGGAGCCTTCCCCTACCTCCACTCCGTAAAGCCCACACTGCCCCCCAAACTAATCATCATAAGGCTCACAGATCCCTCATCTGCTGGAATAAGCTGCCTCTAAGACTGCAATGAGATTAATCTGTGGCTGCCACAAGGCTCTCAGCTAATTTTGTAGTTGGCTTGTGGAAACTGTCTTATCTGTCTAACTGGTACCTTCTCTCTGAGTGCTGGTTTCCTGCACCGTTAGCCACTAGCAGAGTATGTGGTTAGTTTAGTCTTCAAAGATTCATGACTGAGGACTCAAGCCAAGAAAAATGCTTTCCCAAATGGTCTTTGAGGCATTTTGTCACGAACACCTTGCTGAAAGGATTACATTTACTTTCTGGAAATGTTCCCACCCCTCATGTACGTGAAGCTGTCACAAATTCCTGCTGTGATGTGTCAGAGCAAAGACTTCAGAGACTTTGTACATCTTCCCCAGCTCTGTGCCCAGAGCTTATTAGAATAGTATGACCTAATTCTGATGTATCATAATCATAGAATCACAGAATCACATACTGGGTGAGGTTGACAGGGATCTCTAGAGGTCATCTTGTCCAAACCCTCTGCTTAAGCAGAGCCACCTAGGGCTGCTTGCCCAGGACCATGTCCAGATGACTTACAGATACCTCCAAGGATGGAGACTCCACAACTTCTCTGGGAAATCCATTCCACTGCTTGGCCACTCTCACCATGAAAAAGTTTTCCAGATGTCCAGACAGAGCCTCTTTGTTTCAGTTTTTGCCCATTGCCTCTTGTTCTGGCACTGGGCACCACCAGAAGAGCCTGGCTCTGCCCTCTTTGCACCCTCCTTTCAGGCATTTATATACGCTGACGAGATTCCCCCCTGAGCCTTCTCTTCCCCAGGCTGAACAGCCCTAGCTCTCTCAGCCTTTCTTGGTATGAGAGATGCTCCGGTCCCTTCACCGTCTTCATGGCCCTTTATTGGACTCTCCCCAGTCTGTGCTTGAGTCTTTTGGGTTTGCCAGTGAGCAGACAGGCTGAGGTGGTGTGAAGAGGGGACAGTGCTCACTGTGGGATATGATAGTGACCTCTGTCATTCCTCCCTCCTGCCACAGACCCCAGCCACAGGTTTCGTACCACAGCCAGCACCAGTTTCAAGGGACCTGGCCACCATCCTTCAGGGCCCCAGTGTTGACCCACAGTGGGTTTCTGCCCTCTCGCTACCTGCAGTGCATCCTGAGAGCAATGCATCTCGCCGCTTGCAATGCATCATGCAAGCCTGCAGGCTCTTCAGACGGAACAGGAGCACTCTCTGCTGCTCCACCGTTACTGGAGGTGGACTGAAGCCTTGCAAAGTCCAAGCAGCTCTTCTCTGCCTCTCACACACACCAGTAATCCCATCCTGCTTATCCCATATGATACGAAGAGGGGCGGTGACTCCTGCAGCTCTCTGCCCCTCACACACCTCGGTGTGCAGAGCTGCGGCTGTCGTGCAGCAGCCTCTCCTCCAGCCCATCCACCTCGCTTTCTCCAGGCCTCTGGCTGCATTGAAGCAGTGGATTGCAAGCAGCCGGTCTGACACTGAGTGTCAGCAAAACCATGTTTGGACCTGGCACCCTCATGTGGTTTTGACAGACAGAGACCTGGCTTCAGTGTGACAAGTCCTGCTCTTCCCTTTCATCAGGACGTCCATGGGTCAGGGCTGTTTCGCACTGCTCAGGTTTTTCAAAGGCTCTACATCAAAGCCAGCCCTTGGTTTCCTCTGTTTCTTTAATATATCCCACAATGGCCTTGCTAAATCACAGCTTTTTTCAGCTTTTTTCCTTTCTTTTCTTTCTTTCTCTCTTTTTTTTTTATAATCTTTTTATTTGGGAGGACATAGATAAGGGAAAGCGGTTGTTGGGAGAAGGAAATTTCTTCCATAACAATTCTTTAGTGTCTTGCTTATCAAAGCAATGGAAAAGAAGCACTAAGGAAAATGCAAGCAGATAGATGAAATGCTTTCCTTTTCTTTTTTTTTTTCATCTTAATGTAGCTTTGGAGATGTGCCTTTGATTTTCTCACTCTCCTGCTATTGGCCCTCACCTTCTAACTTCAAATCCACAGCTGGGGAACTGGTCAGAATTGCTCCAGTTGCCCATGGAATATCCCTCTCATTTTTCTTGCCTCAAACTCCCAGCTTACAGGCTCAGCGAAAACTGCTAAAATAAAAAATTTCCCATATTTGTGCTAGGTTCCCTTGCGCCCACAGGAACCTGACACAGCTCTAAGAAGGCCAAACTGTCTTCGGGATCACACTTCTGTGTGAAAGGTATAAGTAAATTGGCCCAAACTGGGCATGTCTGGTTAAGTCATTCTGCATGCCTGTCAATAAATCCTGTCAGCTTCCACCCACAGCAACCCAGCTCAGGACATCTTCTCCAGGGTACCACCCACTTCCAGAGAGCTCTCCTGAATTTGCTGTCCTTTTTCATCTGGCCTGCCTCCTCTGAAGTTGCCTCCCTCCTGACCTGAAACTGGCAGTTTTCTCCAGACTGCACCTTATACCACCTCAAGTTTCCAAACTAAACTTAGATGGCCTGTGAATTCATCCCCGTGTTACCTTGAGCCACCACTATCCAATTGCTTAAAACATCTTCCCAGGTTGTCCAAGTCCCTCAGAATATTTACAGATAGTGGTTCTGTCTCCTCCAGACCATCATTTTGTTTCTGGGTGAAGCATGTCTTCTAGTCTGCTCTCCTAACAGTCAATCCTTCTCCTGTGATAGCCCTCCTAAGGGATGTATCTTGGATTGGACACGCAGCAGGTGTGCTGAGGCAGGTGTCCTCACCACACACCAATTTAGATAAAAATACCCAGATCGACGTGCACAAAATCTAGTGGCAGCTCATCCCCAGGGCTGTATTAGTAAGAGCACAGCTGGAGGAATGGGGCACATGGGTTATTCCAATCTGCTCAGCACTCCTGGGGCTGCATCTGGAGAACTGTGGACAGTTTGGGGACACTCTGGTACAAAGGAGATGCCAAGAAAGCCTGCAGAGTCCAGTGGAGGGTCACTTAAATACCTAAGGGTGTTGACTGCATGGTGTAGGAGGGAACTGGGTCTGCTTGGCCTGGCTGGGGAAGGATCTACAGCAAAAATGTGGTCAAAAATGTCTGGCCCTGGAGATTTTCAAAACTTGACTGGACAAGGCCATGAGCAATCTGATTTGACTTTGAAGGTAGCCCTGGGGAGGGATCAGGAGGATGAGTCAGAGGTTTTTCCACCTTTCTGTGAGTTCATGAAAGTAAAAGACAAGATGTAGGGCAGACTGTACTCATTAGCCTATGCACATGCCATCTTCACAGCCCTTCTTCACAGCTGTTTCAGCTACATTCGTCACCCGGAGCACGCCTGACTGGAGGTGTAACACAGTACTGTTTGAGAGGCTTCTAGTTCTTTACAGGTATACTTCTCTGGGTTCATTTCCTACCACACGTCGCAAGCATTACACCAGTCTTTCACGGTCATTTCTCACACAAGTTCAGCCAAATGAAAGCGCCAGGTGATCACCATCTAGGAGAACGATTCCTATATTTCCTACAAGATGCACTGTTTGTATTCCTCTCCCAAATGGCACCCGGCTGTTCCTGCCAAGGATGCCGATGCTGTGCCAGCAGGAACTGCCATATCATGCAGGGACAATGCCTAGTTCTGCCTGCAGACTGAATCTCTGCCAGGGGCTCTGTCTGACCCTATTTTCCTACCTGACAGAGGAGGACATGCTGGGAAAAACATCCATTCTTTCCTCCAGTTCCAGTTCCTACAGGCAAGGCTTTATAGAAATGCAGTCCTAGAGAAGGAGCAGGTGGAGTGAAGAGCAAAAGTTGGAGGGTGAGATGAGAAGAATTTACTGTCTTTCTATGCCACCTCAGCATCAGAGAACTATCTGTAGGATGAGTTTTTAGGTCTGCATGCATGAAGACAGTTGCTGGGAGTTTAGGGCTGTGGAGTTATTGGGGTGGCTGGTGTGAAGGGGATCCTCAGCAGACCCTGTGTGAAGGGTCTGGGTTTAAAATCAGGAATGTCTCCAGAGCAGTGAGACATTTCTGGATGTAGAGTGATAAGAGCAGAACAGTGTCCAAAAGCTTGCAGAGGGTGGGGAGGCTGTTATTGCGTTTTCTGATCATCCTACCATCACAAACTGCCTCCAGCGTACCGATGTTCTCATCTGCAGGTACACAGCCTCTGGCTCTCCAAGTCCAGCCCCAGAGCCTGGACTGAATCCAGCATGGCTCTGTTTGCTCAAACATGCCCTTGAGCGATTGCTCAAAACTTCTCTTGGACTGGGATCAAGCACTGTGAGAGACCATCCTAGCCTTACGTCTTATCACAGGTTAAACCGGTCCAGGCAGAAAAGATATCTTAGCATTAACAGTCTCCTTCCCTTCCCCATTCAACCCCTGTCAGAAAAGCTGACAACTTCTCTTGATAATCTTTAGGTATTAGAGAAGATCAAATGTTCTCAGATGTACACAAAGTATTTCAAAAGTAATAACTCACTAGAGAAGTGTTCAGCAGGAATTCCCCTCCCCACCCAGACCTTCCCTTCTCCAGGTGAGCAGCAAAGCACTGCTTCCCCAGTGTTCTGGTCCCACGTTTGTTGCCATTTCAAGGTACTCTTACCATACGGGTGCAGCTTACAGTGTCCATGCAATTGTCAGCAAAGTGTTTCCTCAGGGGTTGGGCTAGACGACCTCTAAAGGTCCCTTCCAACCCAAAGCATTCTATGATCCTGTAATTCCTTAGGCTTAGGCTGAGCCCTGCAAGTGCTGAGGTCCATCTCCAGGCTGCCATGCATCGCACGGAGCAAGGACAGGCACTTTCCCATCCAGCACCTCAGAGAAAGAGAGTCGTGTGGGGTGGGATTCACAGTAGCCACATGACGAGCATAGGGGTGGCACAGCCAGCCAGTAGTAAGCACAGATGTGTCTGAAATTCTTGCTTGCTTGGATTTATACTCCTGATTAATGGTCTTTCTCTGAAGCTGGAGCTCACAGATGCCAGGCTCTTCTGGCGTCATCTCTGTGGCTCGTTAAAGTTTAGCTGGAGGTGGCAACTGCATCACTATCTTGCAGAAAAGCCTAATAAGCAGAACACACTTCTGTGAAAAAAAGCACCAGAAAGGCTGCCTGTGATCCTCAAATCCAGAGCTCCCCTTTCTCAGGATGGTGCACCAGCTACTAGAGGGTGGTCTCATGGGTGGGGGGGATGTAGCCAGCTGCTCTGCTGTGAAGGTGGCCACAGCATTGCCAGGAATGTAAATGACAAAACTACTGAAGGAGAAGAGGCAAGCTGTGGCCACACTGTGTGACCCTGACTTTTGGGATTTCAGCTAGGAACTGGGGGCGACTGAGGTTTCTTTGCTGACCACTCGTTGTCAGGTGTCCAGTGAATCCTGAGCAGAGTCAGAGACACAGGGACCAGAAGTCAGAACTCCTCATGGGTATGGCCAGCAGAGCTCCCATGTGGATGTTTTTCTGGCAGGCTGGGGAATTTGCAGTCCCACTATGCAGGAGCAGCCATATCCAATACAGGAACACGCTCCTGGGATGGGTGAAATATAGGTAGAAGCCAGCCTGGCTTGAAACCTTTCAGAAGCAGAAAGAAGGGGAAATAGCAGTGGGCTGGCAGCAGGATGGGAGGGTGGAGGGGGCTGCCTGCGAGTGAGGCTCATTTATAATTCCCTTCTCCAAAGCTGGAAATAGGCTTCAGCCTGGTCTCTCCCCCACTGGTTAAGCAGACACAACCGCAGAGCAGAGGATGCTCTCCTGCCCTGAGACATATTCCTGGTGAGAGCACTATCAAAAGCACAAGATTTTTGTAGGGCTCAAATAGCATTTCCTGTCAAAGAGGTTTCCTTGATTATTTCCAGGCTAACAGAAAACCTTTGCAGTAGCCCAAACATCACAGGAGGAGACAGAGGGAATGGCTGTGAGGACAGCACAGGGCACCCCCATCTCCTGGAAACCTAGTTTAAATTGTTCCGCTCCCAGCACCAGTCCCTTTGCTAGCCGAAGCTACCGCTGCGGCTGAGCATGGGCCAGAGCGTGTGTGCTTTGTGGCGGCCGTATCAAGCACTTGCAAATTACCAACCATCCTCTGTGCTCCACCCATGGTCCCCCATCAGACCCAGCTCCTTCTGCCAGCGCAGGCAGTGTGGACAACACACACAGTGTGGGCAACAGCGGTATTTTATGCTATTGTTATGGTTATGGTGCCTCAGTTTCCCAATTTCTTGCATGCTGAGAAACAAATGGGATAACATCCTTCTGCTTCAGAAGATGAAAAGAAGTGGTTGCTTGGCACACAGGACTCAAAGTCTCCAAACAAGGCATAGTCAAAAAATGGTGTTTGGTGTTGGTACTGTGCTCCAAACCAGGGAACATAAATTCACCCCTGCCTTTCTGTCACCTGCTATAGATTCTGTGCAGTTTACATCCTTTCAATAGAGGCCTCCCATCTAATCAAGTATCAAGTGAAGAATAAACAGAAAATCAGATGAGATTTTTCCAGGCATGTTAGAGAAAAGAAGATGTTTCTACCAGCACGAACTCTTCCTCCTTCCAGAATATCGCTGCCTTCCAGTGTGACCCTGTAAATCTCTGCCACTCACTCACTCACTCTGTGACTGGCTTTTGAAACAGACCTCTGGAGATCTCCAGTGAGGAGACATCATTAAGCAAACCAAAATTATCCATAGGTAGGAGTGCTGGAGAGACATCTGACATGCCAGGACAGAGCAGAAGAACCCATGGTGCTGTCATTAATAGCTATTGTGAAAGGCTGGGGAATGGCTGGAAACAAATTTATTCACCTTTATCATTTACCATATCTCCTGAAAATTTGCCTGACTAGGCATCTTGCCTGCTATTAGACCTCATTATTTACCCTTTTGATGCCCCTGTGGTTCTTCTTTCTGATGCATGTAAGGGGTCAGGGACAGAACCTGGTAGCTGTGTACAAAAATACCAGTCCCATAAGCTGGCAGGAGTTGGGAAGCTGGCACAGTGTGGGCACTGGATCAACCAGTGGTGAACCAGACATGTAGGAGCAGAGCAAAAGAAAGCGTAGGGCAAAGTCCCTAGGAAAAAATCCCTGAGAAGGAAGGCAAATCAGGAGACTGAGATACAAAACTTAACATCTGGCCCAAAAACTGAGGAAAAACGAAAAAGGAATAATTGGACATGAAAGAAGGAAGACTCAAAGTAGGGAAAGCTAGCCACGTGCAGGGCATTAGAAATAGAGAGAAATTGTGTTAGCTAGGGTCAATATTTCGCATAGTCTCCTAATCGCATCTGCCTAGCTCTTTCAGCAGGACCTCAGGCCAGAGCACTGAGAATTGAGCATTTCTGATTAGAAAGGACCCCAGGCTCTTGTCCAGGTTTGGCTTTGCAGCTCATTAGCTGTGCAGGGACAGAGGGAAGTGGGGGACGGACAGGAGTCAGGGAGCTGGGAGCCCCTCTCTTGGAGAGGATACAAAGTGCACATCCGTGTGGGGAGGAATTACCTTGGCCCATTAAGTGCAGGGTGTTCTCACACTTCATGCGTTTCCCCAGGGTCTCCAGAAAAGGTGTCAAGGTGAATATCAAGCAGACCTGAGGACCCCCAGGAATTGGGTTAAGGAGGCAGTTGCCATGGTAACAGAGCAGCTTATGGTAGACAATATTGAATGATATGTCACATTCATAAACTCACTGTGCCGAGGCAGCATCTCGAAGGAGCCGTTAAAGCAAACCCAAGAGGGAGCAGAGAGCGAGCCGGGGCTGGGGCTGACCCAGAGAGCGCGTGTGGCATCGGGGCACGCCGGGCAGCGTGCGCAGAGCTGCGTGTGGGCATGGCTGTGCTGGCGGGTGTGCTTGCAGCCAGGAGGGACACACGGGGCTGGGCTGCTGCTGTTCCTGGGGTTTGGTTCCCGCTGGATGCATACGACAGGCGGTGTGCTCGAAGGCGTGGGGCCTGAGGTTCTCTGTTTTGGCAGGGGAGCGTGATTCTCACACATAAACACAAGTGATGTCCTGAGCCGCAACTAGAGCTCTGCCACCAAATTGCTCCGCGCCTGGGGCAGATCGCAGCAGCAGCTAGCCTTTCCCGTTTGATGCATTCAAACGGTAAGAAAACTGTGATGAAGTCACCAAAGCATAGTTATCTGATTTTAAGGGGCAGTGATTTCCTTCGTACTGGGGCAGAGACAGACCCATTATGCTCATTTTGTGAATGGTGCCCAAATCTCACAGATCAGAGTGATGGGGACATGGACTTCTAATAATTCCCACAGATTTTGTCCTTCTACTCTGTCTTTATATGATGCAATGTCCCATTGAAGGACCCTGCAGAAGGCAAGGACCTAGTCCATTTGACCTGGCCCCAGATATGAGGTCCACATTCCAGCCAGAGCCTGGCCATGGCTGGAGCAGAGCAGCATACATCGATGCACCAGGTTTGGAAAAGGGTGCTGGTTTGAAGATGGGAGAACTGTTGTACAGGGGAGTTTGTGTAAGAATGACAAGGTCGTCTGTGCTTCTGGTTCTCATGATCCTTCTGCAAGTACAGACTAGGCTCAGGGCTGGCCCTCATTTCCAAAGGGAAATGCCTTCAGCCCCATAAGACCTCAACTACTGGCAGGATTCAAGCAACTCTGCCCAGCCTCATTTATGTCCCTCCCGTGCACTCAGTGGAAGCATGTTTGAGCAAAACACATTTTTTATAAATCTGTATATTAACGACAAATTGAAGACATTGCAATTTCCCCCCTAACTCTCTGTGTATCCAAGGGGAAAATTATGGAATTATTTTGCCTCAGCACTCTTTTCAGACCAGATTTAAGTCAGCTAGCAGAGGGTTTCGCTCTTGTTCATTCACTAGTTTAGGAGAGCTCCAGTTCATAGTGGTGATGGGGAAAATCCCTCACCTATCTGAAGGGACTTGACCCACAAAGCTTGAACAATGTGGACTTGTATTGGGTTTATGTGGGAAGGTGACAGTGAGAGGGCTGCAGGGGTGGCTTCTGTGAGAAGCTGCTGGAAGCTTCCCCTGTGTCCCATAAAGCTAATGCCAGCCATCTCGAAGACGGACCTGCCACTGGCCAAGGTCAAGATCATCAGTGATGGTGCTAGCACCTCTGGAATAACATAGTTAAGAAGGAGAAAAGTGACCTGCGTACAGCAACTGCAGCTGAAGAAAGGAGTGAGAATATGTAGGAGAAACAACTCTGCAGACATCAAGGTCAGTGCAGAAGGATAGGGACGAGGTGCTCCAGGCGCCAAAGCAGAGGTTCCATGTGGCAGAGGTTCCCCTGCAACCTGTGGAGCAGACCATGGAGGTCCACAATGGAGCAGATCCCCACCTGTAGCTCTGGGAGGACCCACCGTTGGAGCAGGGGGAAGCCCAAAGCAAGCTGTGACCCTGTGGAGAGCCAGCGCTGGAGCAGACTCTTGACAGGACGTGTGGCCCTGTAGAGAGAGAAGCCCATGCTGGAGCAGCTTTTCTGCCAGGGTTTGTTACTCCTCAGGGAACCCACGCTGAAGCAGCCTGTTCCTGAGGGGCTGCACCCTGTGGGAAGGACTCACACTGCGGCAGTTCATGAAGAACTGCACCCCATGGGAAGGATGCGTGCTGGAGTAGTTTGTGAAGATCTACAGCCCATGGGAAGGACTCATCGTAAGGAGTCCTCTCCCTGAGCAGCAGGAGAGGACTCCCTGAGGAGAAGGAGCAGCAGAGACAATGTGTGATGAACTGACTGCAGCCCCTATTCCCCATCCCTTTGCACCACTCGGGTGGAGGAGGTAGAGAAAATGGGGAGTTAAGTTAAGCTCGGGAAGAAGGGAGGGGTGGGGGGAAGGTGTTTTAAGATTAGTTTTTATTTTCCCATTACCCTACTCTGATTTGATTCACAATAAATTAAATTGTTTTTTCCCCAAGTCACATCTGTTTTGCTGATGACAGTAATTGCTGAGCGATTGCCCTGTCCTTAACTCGATCTGGACCCTTTGGTTTTATTTTCTCTCCCCGGCCCAGCTGAGGAGGGGAATGATGGAGTGGCTTTTGGGGGCACCTGGCACCCAGTCAGGGTCAACTCACCACAGGACTACTCATGATTTTGTGGCAAGGGATCCGTCAAGTAGAAACTGTTCCCCTTAGGGCATGGTGGCAATGTGAGAAGAACCCTGTATCTCACTGATTGAGGCTTTATACCTATGCAGCGTGGTATGCCAACAGTAAATGGAAAGAGCAAGAAAAACATTCTCTCTCCCCCTGGTAGAAGACAGCCTGATAGCTGCCATCTGGTAGAAGACAGCCTGTGGTGGGATACAGGTTCAGAGGCTCAGACAGAAGATGGATATGAACCCAGGCTTCCCACAGCCTGCACTAGTGCTGCCTGAGCAGGGCTTTGGATGTCTTCTCTTTCCTGGTTTTGTGGACAGTGTCTAAGACTGATGGGAAAGAACCAACTGAGGGAGCAGGGAATGGTGCTGCTGACTGCGATGGTGCTTATTTCTGGGCAGAGGTGGCAACAGAGCTTCCACAGAGAAGAGAAAATTGCCTGAAAGTTGGCATTCCCCATTGTTATTCCATGTGGCATGGGGAGAGGTAGGGAAGTTCAAAAGCCGACCACCAAAGGGAAGTTCAAAATCCAAATCACAACATCATATTTTAAATTCATGTCATGACCTAGCTCAAGATTACCCTTTAGGATAAGCCTTACTAAAGATAACTGAGCGGTGCCTTTTCTTTCTATTAGCAGAAGGTGATGCCTTAATGTACTTATGATGTTTACTTTTCTCCTTCTCTCCCAGAGGGATCAGGTGTTGAATTCCCTGAAGCCCACACCCTGGTATTGTTCACAGCACTTGTTGGACACAGCCAGTGATCAGGGGTCACTCTGTCCTGCAGCAGCAGCCCAGCACTGAAGAAGGGAGCAGCCATATGCCGGAGACATACATGGAGATTTTATGGCATATATTCAAATCCCAGCTTCCCTAACTGTAAACCAGGAAGTTGGTGCTGCTGGACACGGTGTGGACTATGCAGAATGTGTCTTGCTGTCACCCTACAGCGTAGAGCTGAGCTAAGATCACCCCAGAGATATGCTGTCTACTCTCTGCTCTTGGGAATTCTTTTTTTTTCCCTTATGCAACAAATGTCAAATGTAAAATGCCTAAGGCACAGTTTTTCCAGCAGATGCCACACAAGAGACTTCCTACACGCTTGTTTCTCCACACACCTGTGGGTTTTATGCTCCTTTTTCTGGTTTTGAAATAGACACAGTGAGTGAGGGTGGTGGTGGGAGGTACTTCTGTTCCCCCTTCCCCAAGTAATTGCAGTTCTACCTACAGATTTCAGCTGGGATGCAGGATGTAGCCTCTTGTTTCTTGGGCAGGTGCTGTGATTGCGGGATACGACACAGCCGTAAATGTTCTATAAGAAGACAGAGGTCTAAGTGTCTAAACATAGGAATAGGTTTCATGCTCCAAATCCCAATTTCACAGGTTGCCTTAGTGCTTCTCTCGGATAGACACATGAACTCATGTGGGAGAAACTCCACACAACCTGTATCACTGTCGTCTCCAATGTAGGGCCACGGACATTCCTGTGCTCAGCATCACCATTGTCACAAATCCTAGTCTCCGATCCTACTTTTTCAATATTTACTCTAGTGTGTGCAGGTCCCCCAAATTTAGCATTATAAATTCCATTCTGGAATTGGGCTGTTACTGCTAATAATGCTATTGTTTGGTAGTGCTGCACACCACAGAACTGGAGTCCATCATGAATTTCACCAGAAGAACATTGTCATGATAAGGGAGGAATACGGAGTAAGAAGGGAACTGAACACTAATAACAGCGGAAAAGACTCTTCTGCATTGATGGATGGCTCTACTAGTAGAAAATCTAAAAAATTTTAGACTGGACTTGGGAAAATTTGAATGGTGCTAAACTAAATGAACCCAAGAGGACCTTTATGTTTCCCTGTGCCCACAAAACAGGATTGCAGAAGGATACAAAGCAACTTTTTTTTCCACTCCAATCCCAAATCACTGTTTCAAAAGACATCATCTCCTTTAATCAGTGTCTGTACTGGGTATTTGTGGCAAGGTTTTGGTAGCGTGGGGGGATGCAGAGATGGCCACTGTGGGAAAAGTCAGGGGCTGCCTTGTGCTGGACACCAACCGAACCACCGTAGGCCAAAGCTGAGCCAAAAAGCTAAGTGTGTGGTGCCTCTGCAAAAATATATTTAAGAAAAGGCAGAAAATGTTGGATGGAGAGAACAAGAGCACAAAAAGTGTGAGAAACAGCAGAGGGAACGTTAGCATCAGAAGAGGAGATTCTCCATGGCAGAGCAGATGTTCCCTGCAGCCTGTGGAGGACCTGCACTGCAGCAGAGGAAAAGAAAGAGAAGAAAGGAGTTTCATTAATGAAGGGGTTGGGTGTAACCTTCGGTGACAACAACAAGAGGAGGACAGGTGCTTGAAATGAAGTCAGCCCTGGGAAAGGGGGGAAGGAAGATGTTTTCTCGATGTCATTTAATATTTGTCTTTTTGCTTCCCCGTATTTGAATCAGTAATTCAATATATATCTATTATTTGGCATTAATTTGATTTCCCCAAGTTGAGTCTGTTTTGCCCATGATGATATTTGGCAAGCAATCTCATCTTTATCTCAACCCACAAATTTTCTCATTCCTGATCTTCCAAATCCGTCTTCTCTCCTGCTGAGGGGAGGAGTGAGTGAGCAGCTGGGTAGGAGTCCGGCTGCTAGTTTGGACCAACCCATCCATGTCCACTTTTTGTTACCAGATGTTTGTCTGCCTACATCAATAAATGTTTTAACTAGACTTAGTTTGCCAAATGTTATGTACTCCTTTCTGCTAGTATCTGCTCATCATTACATCATTACCACTCCAACCTGCGTTTCGCCTGCAGCACATCTCAGCTGTGATGCCAGACTTGTCTTCAAATCCCTGGTCCTAGAGCTGAGCCATGCATATGTCCAGCAGAAACTCTTACACATTATTATTTGGAGAATTAGACTTTGAAATGTCAACTAGGTTTAAATCTAATATTATTCAGATTTTAGTAATATAACAAGCTGTAAATTTTTCTACTATCTAGGCTAGTTATTGAAAATCAGTTCTCTAGGAATTCTCTATTAGATACACACAATTCTCTTTACCAACCAAAAAGTAATCTCATGCACAATGCAGCGTTTATTGACCTGTTTTTCCCAAATATGCAACAAAACATACACGCACACACACAATTCTTGCATCATTATTTCTTAGTGAAGCAATACCCATCTCACACTGGATCTGTGTCCTTACTTGAATTTTGGCTTCTAATTTACTTGAAACACTTCTTAAATGTATTGATTGCAACTGTGGATTTTTCTCTGCTTATCTTAACTCCCCTTATCAATTTTCTGTTCTCTTAAATGTCTGCCTTTCAGAGATTGTTAGATATCCCCCCTCTCCTACTATTATTTTCAGCTTTTCCTGTATAATAGTTCAGCCCTAGCCAACTGGGAGGTGGGGAGTCAAGCAGCAGGAGCTACTGTTGCTGAAAAGATAAGATGGGCCCTGAGGAAAAAGGAATGTGGGACAGACAGATGGGGCAAGATGAAGGAGGTTGGTTGACTAGGATACCTTGAGGGTCTGGGAAGAGAGGAAATGGATGGGTGCCTAAGAGATGAGATTGCTCTTGGCAGCATCACAGCCCACGTACTGAAGGACTGTGACAAGCAGTTTAGAAATGTGAGCAATGGGTGGTCTCCTGTTGGTCTGCAGCTGTGCTCCAAAGCCATTCTGGCCATGCGGGAATCTCAGCAGTTTGTGGTGTGACATGTTGCCACTTCACTGACCAAGGCAACGCTGTCCAGCCCGCAGGGAAGGGAGGCAAGACACAGGGAAGAAGCAGAGGGAATGGAGAAAGCTACTCAGTCCTGGATATACACAAGGAGCAATAAATCAGCGCTGGACACAAAGAGAGAAGACAGAAAGAAAGAAAACACTCATAAATCCAAGAAATATCCAAAGGTTAAAGAACATAAAGCAAAGGACAAGTGTCATGATGTGGTATGATGGGGTCTAGGAGAAAGCACGGATCCAGCAATGGTGTCCTTCCCACTCCCCCAGACTAATTCAGATTGAGAATAATTAATGCTTCCAGCTGATGGAACAACGAGGTGGGGGACTGTTGTGCAACCCCCTTGTCCCCACTGTGTTTCTGGCGCACATCTCCTTTCTCTGGCCAACAAAGGAAACTTCTTTGCAGCCCACTGCAGAACATGAAAAGCCACAGCCGTAAGCCAGAGGAGCCATTTGCATAACTTTATGCAAAGTGTAGAAGACAACCCTGTAGTTCCTAGAGCTCCAATCCACCATGTTCTCTTAGAGAAAGATACTTTTTATACTCTAAGGCCACTGGCTGTCTTCTCCCCTAATGTCCTGCATTCTCCTTCTCGTACTGCTCCTCTCTTCTACATAGCTCCCCTTCCTCATTGGACCTGGCTGAGCTCTTTGATGATGTTGTACCCATAATGTGATACAAAGGCAATGTGCCCCTTCTCGTTTTCCACCACTGACTGCAGCCGTCACATACCCCTCTGCAATTTTCCTTACAAGAGATTACAAGAGGAAGACAAGCGTCTGTGCCTTGCAGAGGTGAGCCTCTGACCTAGTAAAGCGGTGTGTCATAGACAGACACCTCTGGCCAGGAAATCCTGCTTGGAAAGTGTTATACATGAAACTGAGCCAGAAACTGGAACTTGCAACCAAAAGCTGTGGGTTAGAAGATGTTTTAGCTGAACATACTGTCCATTGTGCTAGGTCCTGCGCAGCTCCACAGACAGTGAGTTATGCAAATAATGCCTTAAGCTACTTCTTTCATGTTTGCAGACTGTTTATGCACAGATATAAGCATAAAAGTATTTGAATGCAAAGGGAAAAGTATCATTTGGTTCACGTAAGGTCCAGGTGTTTCACACATTACTCCAGTCTCCTTTCTTAAGTAAAGGAGGCACCACAAATTCAGAAGCCAGCAGATGCACAGGAGAGTAAGCCTTCCACGTGGCAAAACTGCACACAGAAAGCCACATCCCATCCACTAGCCAGTTGGGTTTGCTGTGGGTTTGGTCTACCTTTTTTTTTTTGTAATTTAGTCCCACAAGCCCTGTGCATTTTGAAAAGTGTGACTAGGAGGAGATATCTGCTAACAAAAGCTGCAGTTGGAGATAAGGAGGGGAAGAAGAACATATAAAAGACAGTCACCCAGTCTACAGGAAGAACAATACAAAAAATAATTGCACTTTGCCAGCAGAAGCCCATTTTTTTAGGTTGGAGTGAGGAGGGTTGCTTGTTTATTCATTTTTTTCTTTTTCGGAAAAGAAGATTATGGCCTTGAAAGAAACTGAAATCATTAAAAAGAAAGCTACAGAGCTGTTAGGGGAGTTGGCTAGCCAGGGCCAAAAGGTATCCTTGCACTGGTTTTAAAGGCGTTCCTGAGGTTTGTTTTTCCAATGTCTTCAGCTGGCTTTGCAACAGTCCTTATGTTCATACTAACAGCAATTACCAAGAAGATTAGAAGGTTGCCCATTGGCGTCAGGGACACTAGTCCCAAAGAAACAGTCTAATTAAGAATCAAGTAATACAGCATTTAGATAAACACAGAGTAGCTTGATTGGGTCAAATCATCACAGCTTCTGAAGGGAAAATTATGTCTTGTTAACCTGAAAAAGTTAATAAAATCGGAGAGCAAGGTGACCTAGGTGCATGTAATTTACTTGGATTTTTGAAACACTTCCTATAAGGTTCCTCATAAAAGAGTGTTAAGGAAAGTAAATAAGTACAGGATAAAGCAAAATGATTCATTGGATTAATAACTGATTTCACTGAAAGATACAAAACAAAGAAATGTAATTGAAGTTTTTTCCCTAGAGTAGCAGAGGTAAGACAAGGTTTTTCTTAGGGAACCAGTGTTGTTTTTTATTGTCTTTAATTAAATGTTAAAAACTATGTTAATTATATTGTTAATGCAAAACATACATTTAAAATATATGAAATACCAGACTTTCAGATGTATATTGTGACAGGATTCTGAACTGTCCATGACCTTCAGATAGATTTTCTTGGTCCTCTTCCACAAACAACTGAAGAAACTGCTTGTAAACACAAAATGCCCCCATATTTTATCTGAAAAAAATGATAAGAACATGGAGGACATTTTTTTCCCAGCCTGCCTTCCAGCTCCAACAACCTGCTGATATTCTGGTCTGGAATCTCTCTGTTCAGTCACTATTTCTGATGCTCCCTTGCCTGCCACATGCCTTGTCCACACGCCTGCCACAATGATCATGGTCTCTTGTGATTCAGATCAGTACCAATGCTGCTGTATCATGTCCCTCCTCCTCCAAGCTCTTGGAGGACTTCAGCAATATACTGGCCCCTGATGTGTCCATAACCCCTCTGGAGGAAAGATGACCTGGAGGAGAAATGCTCCTTGAAGTTCGACACCTCAGATAGTTGGAAAGGAGGCTTATGAAGAAGTTCGTTATTGTCAGAGCATCCAAGGCTGAAGTGTGAGCTAAGGTCAGACAAGGATGAGACGCTGATGTGTTATATTGATTGTGTTATATTGATTCTGAGGGTTTCACATAGGTGTCGCGATGCATGGATGGTCACCACAGCCTGCAAAAATATTCATGGCAGAGATTCAAGTGTGCCACCAGTTGTTTTTTGAATGGTCGGTTTGGTCTTTCTTCCTGCTCTCAGCAAACCACCAACATTGGGTCTGTGATAGAAAGCCCATGTGGTCCATTTCTGGACCCAGAACTGATTTATCTGTGTGTATATGAGACATTGCTCAAATCTTCCTCCTGTCTATAAGAGGTTCCTTGAGGTTGTGTAGCACCCATATCAGGGAGAAACAGGCAGTGATGCTTTTGGGGAACCATAAAAGAGGTATTACACAGACTGGGCTTGAGGAGGTAACACTCTGGTGAGCTCTCTGGGGCCTGTTGTTCCAGCTCCTGTAAGGACCAAGATTCAGTTATAAGAGTCAGAGAAAAATGTCATCTGCTCTCTGCACCTGCCCTTGGCCTCCCGCTTATCTCATGGCCTCTGCCCTTCCTGTTCCCTCAGGCAGATCTTGCCTTAACTGAGCTCAGACCTACCTAGTCTGCTCCTAGTCCTCCTGCTTCATCCTCCTCTCCAAACTCCCAGCCTACTCCTGCCATCAGGCCCTTTGTAGCCTACTGAAAATTTGTTAAAATCTGGTTTGTATTACAGTAGCCAGGGTTCCCCTGAGAAAAGTAGTTGTCTTCTACCTCATGTACCACTTCTCACAGTATTTGCTCTTCATGCATAGGGACAAATCCTGGTGGGAGTAGTCCTCATTCTGTTGCAAGATGTTATTGCCAGTTGGACAGACCTGGCTAGCTGTCCACTGCTAAAATTGTGTGGAAAGCAAAAATGGAATTTACCCTGTCAAGCTGAAGGTGTAAAATGCCAGAGTTTGGCCACTGGTGCAGACGGCACATACTTTGTGGCACAAGAGTCACCTGAAACGTATTTGAGTACCCACTAATGTAAACGCCTACCAGAAACCTGGTGGAAAAGATCCCACAGAGTAAGATTTAGCTGCATAAAATGGCCCATGGTAACCAACCTGGGACAGTGTCAGAGACAGGCAAGGATTTCACATCTTCTGAGTGGCCTTCACGAGCTGCGCAGCTTCCTTTCCAATCCTTTTGAATTTCAAACAAAACTCTGGGGCCTCGAACAGCCTCTCTGGTGAGACAGCTCAGATTTTTAAAGGAGATTCTCTCATCTTGTGCTCAGCATGGCAAAGGTTCCTGCGGGGAAACAGCATAAGCAAGCATGTTGTAAGAGAATGACTTCTAGCAACCTGACCACATTTCATGTAGCTCTGGGGAATGAGGACTGTCCGTGATTTCATGCTTTAAAAAAGCTGAAAGACACACAAGAAAATGTCCTCAGCATTACAATTTCATGTATTCCACTTAAGCTAACAGAATATTCAGAATATTGGGAATAGAGGAACAGAGATATTTGTTATTATCTGTACTCCAGACACTCATGAAGAAAAGAAGATTCACTGAGGAGCTTGTACACAAATGTTTCCTTTTACCTTCACTAGAGATGGGGAGATGCTGAAGTACAGCATCATTTACGGCAAATGATGGAAGCCTAATGGGACTGATTTATTTCATGTGTCCCATTCAGAGGTATTGTGCAACTTACTGAAATTTGGGAGGAAAAAAAAAAAGCATCTTATGTGAGAGATGCTTTAGTAGAAATGTTAAATGATGTGAATATGGGGGCCCCTGCCTTCTTCATGAAGGTTGTCAGCACTGCAACAACCATTACCCAGGTGTCACAGTTATTTGCTGAGATAGGAATGATGCAAAAGCGTCAATATATTGAAGGTGATTTCATATGATAACAGAAAAATTTAGGGTTGGAAAGGACCTTTGGAGATCTCTCAGTTACCCCCATACTCCAAGCAGGTCTGTCTTTAAGGACCTATCATACTGCTCAGAGACTTGTTCAGTCAAGTTTTGAAAAACCTCAGTGGTGGAGATCCCATGGCCTTGTTGAGCCACTGCGCTGGTGCCTGGCCCGAGTTTACTTCCCTGTTTGTACTGGTGGGCTGGAATGACATAGATTTTTGAGAAAACAGAAGATTATGTGACTGCATGAAGTAGCTCCTGTTCCTGTCCCTTTGCAATGGGGTTTTTACTTCAAGACTGACATCTGAAATTCACTGGGGAGTTTGGCCTGGCACACAGTGTAACTTATACCAGATACATCACAATACTAGACTGTAACAAAGAGGACAGACTAGCAACTCACTGAGAAGCCCTCAGGAGAAGTAATACAACTGCAGAATGAAAGACATTCCACACTAAGCTTAAACTGAGAGCAAAGCCAAAGAACAAAGCAATCTGGAAACCAATAAACAGGGAACGCAGCCTCCTGCGGGTGGTAGATTTCCATCTTCTCCTTCAATTGGACAGTTTGTGATCAGACCTTATTGCTGACCCAGACACAGCTTTGACATTGAGCATCTTGCTTTGCCACTGCATTAGCCCCTGCTCTTCTCACATATGGCAAACGTTCTTCTGGGATGGACGGAGGAGACATATGTGCTGAGTCTCGTGATGGTAGGACAGCAGCTAACTACGCGGCATTACGGAGCTACATCCTGTGAAAAGAGGAAAGGTCTCAGTACTTTGTTCACAGGGCAACGGATTCCTGCCATCATGTTTCTAATCAAGAAACACGAAGGAGGGATTTTGCTGGATTGCCAGTGACAGTGAAGGAAGCCACAGTTGACATATCAGACTGATTAAAAGGTTATTTTTCTCGGGGCATGGCTAATGATGCAGAGCTGGAGTAGTTTGACTATTGTAATTATGCTCACTATCATTGTTGTTTGTTTGTAGGATGGTAACGCCTTGGGGTCCCGCTGGAGCATGGAACCATGTTATGCTGGATGCTGCACGGACACCTATCAGAAGCAATTTGAGACACAGTAATATAAACGGACAAGACAGAGAGTGGAGGAGAAACAGAGGCACAAAGATAAGAAGAATTTCCTGTAGATCATTTAGGGTATCAGCCATGAGTTGAAGCTGTCTAGGTCTCCAGTGCTCTGACTACCCAGCTGGGTGAACGGAGTTTGCTTTGAGAAAATGGTGTTTTTTTGTTTTTTTGTTTGAGAAAATGGTGTTTTACCTATTTCTTTGGCCACAGTTCTGACATTTTATGGCTTAGATCTTTTTTCCTAGTTGTGACTGGAAAAGGTGAAAAAATTTTATATCTCTTCTACATCAAAGTATCATTTTCATTTTCATGTTTCTGGTTTTTGGACACTATTCATAATGACTTCTACCCTACACTAGAAGCAAAAATGTAGCATACCATGAAATTGCAAAGATCACAGAAGACTTCAGAGCTTTTATAAAAAGCTGGGGAAAATCCTCCCCTGTTCCAAGCAAGAGGAATCAGAAATGACGAGAACTCTCTGATTTTATATTATGTTATAAAGCCAGACAATTGGGGTTTAGGATATGCAGGCTGCCTTTCAGACAGTATGGCTGCTTTCCAGAAAGGTAGATGGGCAGGATGAAGCCTCATCACTTTAGAAGATGACCAGCTGTATGGACTAAGAAGACATTGGACAACCAGCACAAGGCACAATTCCAAGAAGCTAACCCAAAACCCAATGTCTATTCAAAGTGACAGAGACTTGACAATGGGTGAAGATGTGAAAAGACCAAACCGTCAAGCAAACTTTGAGATGCTCATGTACAGGACCTGAAACTGTTACAGCATGTGGACGGGAGAAACAGAGGTGTGAAAGTCACACAGGTACTGAGAAACCTCAGGGGGGCTGGCAGCAGTGCGGGTGGATGGAATGAGGTGGTGCTTTGTGTTAGCAAGAAGCAGAGGGTAGAGAAATGAAATGTCATGGCAGGGACAAAAGAGTGTTTTGGTAAAAACCACTGCCAGGAGGGATGGCTGAAGAGAGAAAGAAAGTCTCACTAGCCTGCTCTGTGCCCCCAGCTCCAGCCTAATCACGATTAGTCTCTATACAGTTATCAAATGCGTATTCATTAATGGGAATTATGGGAGACTTTAATGTCTCAAAAATAGATCAAAATATAATTACTGCTTATGTTGGGTCAGATGTTTTAGGTGATGGATATCTTCACAAAAGTAAGTATAAGACCATTTTAGACCTAGCTCCTGCATGGGCTTAAATGTAATAAAATTTGAATAAAATGCAATCGTGAGCTGACTTTTCTCACTTTAAATTTCAAAATGGATAAAAGTAGGTCTAGATGAAGGTTCGGAAGCTGAGAAAGGCAAACTTTGAAATCTAAGTAAATGAATTATTGAATCTGACTAAGCAGTTCTGGGATCTGAGTGCAGAGAAGGCATAGGTACTTAAAATTCAAAATTCAAAAGGGAGAGAAAGCAATGAGAAGAGGTATGTTTGAGTGGTTACAAACTGCAAAAAGAAAGTAAGAATGGCCAAAAACCTACCTCACATAGGAAATTAAAATTAAGAATAGTAAATGAGACTTAAGCCACAGAAACCAAGGGGAATAAAGAGAAAATGAGGACATATGCACACTTGGCGCAAAAATAGATCGAAAGATACTGATCACCAAGACTGAAAATCTTACTTCCCTCAGTTAACATCAGCAACAACGTGCTATCAAGGGCATTAACAGGACTCACAGTGTAAACGAAGGTAGGGGACGAGGCATGACATCATCTGAGGTGAAGCCACTGTCTAGCCTGATTCAAGTGGAAAATGAAAATCTCATTTCTTCCTAGACCATTAACAGCGCTGGCACACAGAACAACAAATCAAGTAGGGACAATGTATAACAATTATGCAAATCAGGGATAGTACCCATAATGGGACGGTAACAAATATAACACTTCAGTCCAGGAGAGGGTGAATAATGATCTAGACAAGTGTAGGCCTGTTAATTTGACACCAAAGTTTTGGAACAAGTATACACAAAGACAGGGATGTAGGGAGAAATGTACGAATTACAAGGTAATTTAGCATCAATTCTTGGTAGGACCAGTGCTCCCTTACACAAGAGACATACATGAACTAAATCCATATCATTTTCCACGAGCTTCTGATAAATTAGCCATGGATTTGGGCTTTGGAGCTGGAAGTAAATAAAGGGAGTCTACAGCGGTTCACACTGAAGAGGTAATTACCAGAAGAGGAGAGATTACCTATGGTGATGCCCAGAGACAGTTCTGGAACCACCGCTGCAACAGAAGCACAGACTCATGCAGAAATGCAGGCTGGAAGGGACCTCTGGAGATCCAAGCTCCTGTTTAGAGCAGAGCTGACTTAGATCTGTTCAGTGTGGACACGGTGGCCAAATACTAAAAATCAGGTATGAGCTTGACGATTTTCAGATGACACAAAACTGGGAAGTACTACAAAGCCTGACAGAAGAATTGGATAACGCTGTTGATTGAAATGGTTCAGATGAGGGGACATTTGAGAACTCAAAGCAGAGTCATGTCCTTAGAGATTCTCAACAAAAGCTAACTTTTTTGTGCTTGCTATAAAACAAGGGGTTCAGGAGTTAGGAAATAAAAATACATGAACTGTTGGCATAAGGAGGGTGGAAAATGTTTTAAGTGTTTATAGGATGCATATGGCTGCTCATTTTTTTCCGATAGGAATTCCGAAACTGGATGGGTCAGCCCCAACACTCATTTGAGGCATGTTGCACCTTTCTGCCACTTGTGTTCATAATTACGTTAGGAAGAAATGTTTATGTGACAGAATGAATGTATTTCCTGGGTAAATATCAAGGAGAAACAGCAGCTGGGTAAGCTGGGAGATGATAGGCTGTAATGATGGCTGAAGGTGGATCATTAGCTGGAAATTAGTAGAAACTTTCCATTTCGAGAGTAAAGTGCAGCATGGGTATCAAGTCAGCATTCACCTAAAAACCAGTGGCCAACTCATTATAACCCACACAGGCAAGCAGAGGACAAGCCGTAACAGTGGCAAACAAGTTGGGGTCAAGTCACAGAGAAGTGCCTGCAGGTGGTCGCAGACAAGGCCAGGATAGTAACATCCTGTCAGTCAAGTACATGGATATTCTTGCACTGTAGTCTTCATTACTGTGGCTAAAACATTTTTATGAGTTCCTATTTTAGGGAACCTGACAGTAAACCTGCTATCATTGTGTCTTGTGGAGTATAGACGGTTTGGTTTGCCCCATCCATCTGCATCCTTCTGCCCCATCTGCATTGTGTGGAGCAATTAGTGGCTTTGTTACATAGAAAAGTCCTGTGGCTAAGCAGTCATCTCCGATACACAGGATAGAATCACAGAATCGCAGAATGCTTTGGGTTGGAGGGGAGATTTAGAGGCCAACTAGCTCAATCCCCCTGCAGTGAGCAGAGACATCTTCAACTAGATCAGGTTGCTCAGAGCCCCGTCCAACCTGACCTTGAATGTTTCCAGGGATGGGGCCTCCACTACCTCTCTGAGCAACCTGTGCCAGTGTTTCACCACCCTACAGATGCAAAGTTACGGCCAGGGAAGCAGAACTATTGGTGAAGCTGCTGACAAGGATGGTATAAAAAATATTGGTATTGATATGGGAGCATTTTCTGAAATTTTAAAAATCCATCATCCCAGTAAAACTACTACTGGACCTGCTATGCTTAACCTATAGGCCTGGAGAAAATGACTTCCCATCTTCAGTTACATCTGGGGTCAGGAAGCAGGAGTGAATATTTGAGTGAAAATGCTCACAATAATAGAGAGGCATTTTATTCACTAGGAAGAGGTACAAGGTGGTCAAGTCATTATCAAGTATTTAATGTAAAAAATGCTTTACATAGAGGTAAATGGGTAAAAATGGGAAAAATATCTTTTAAAGTACCAAGATTATAAAATTCTTTCCATTAACTGGATCCAGCATATGTTCCTTGTTCTACACAATCTATCAGATTCTAAGGAAGATTTCTTCTAAAGCTAATAAAACCATTTTTGAAATATTCACTCTTCGCTCATTTGCATTTGCTTACAGATAATTGTGTCTACTGTAAAGATACCAAAGCAGTAATTATTTAAATTAGTTTGATAGATGTTTAGTAATGCGTTGATTAAAATATCAATTTTGGATACCAGTAAGTTTGTGAAAAGCAAAGTGTTTCAATGATAATAATTTTTTTTCAATAAAAAGTTTCATTTTGCACAAACGATTTTGAATGAACCGTGCTTTTCATATAAAAATTTCAGATACTCACTCAAACAATTGAACTGGTGCAGAACTGAGGTCAATATGGTGACCAAAATGCATCATTATAAGGTAGGAAAAGGGCACATCTCTGTCAAATGAAATATGGATGAATCCACCTCCACAACAGAATGATTTTACTATGTGGGTGATGCCCAAGTAGGTCCAGCTTGCCTGGAAAATTGTCCTGTAGGATTGACAAACCTTTGGTGAGGAATGAAGCTGAAGATCATTGGCAAGAGGCAGTGCCTACTTAACAAATCCATATGAACAACCAAGCTCGAAGCCAGACCCAGGGTTCCTCGTTTCAGCCTACAAGGTAGCAATAAGTCCTGGAATCATAGGGAAGGTATTTGTGGGGGTCCCTAGTCCTTTCCTCCACCTCTGCACATGAGGAATTTCACATTTATCACTCATGATAAAAATTTTTCTAATCTGTACTTCAGAATATTCCACAATCCTTCTGGTGACTCTGGCCTAAATGTTGTCATACAAATTAAACTCAGAAGTTTCTAGCCTATTTGTAATGGATGTGGAAGCGACACTGTTCCCTCATTCTTTTGATATGTCCCCTAAATCAGCAATTCCTCCAGACAAGCACCTCAAATCCATTTGTTCCCTCAGAGACGGCTATCCAATTTGTCTACCTCTTTCTCAAAATGTAGTTCTTGAATTCCCACTGTGATCCTGCCCATTCTGAGTACAACAAAATGATTACTCCAGATGCTTAACGAATGGCAAATATGTATAAAAATAGGCATTATATTTCTGTTTTCTCTTTCAACAGCAATGTATTATGCCTGACTAATGCTCACCTTGTGACCCACAATAGCCTCCCAGATCCTCTTCTACAGTAGTATTGCCAAGTCAGAATTTCCTGCCCAGTACTCACTGGAATTTATTTTACATGTAAGGAACAGCATGTTTCATTGGTGTGTATCAACTTGTACTGAATTTCTTCAGTGCTTTTCTCCATATTGTCAGGATTATGCTGAATTTTAAATTTTTGTCCTTGTGACTGTCCACCCTCAAATGGAGTGGACCGAGGAAGAAGATATAGTGAAATTTGTTAGATGAAAATAGCAGCAGCAAGAAATCCTCATTTGCAAGATGTAAGGTGTTGGTGGGAATTTTGAACCGCAGTTGTTAAAATTGGCATCCAGATGTAGAGTTGGTCTTCAGGTCAAAACAGTAAAATTTGTAGTTCAGAAAGGTTGTGAATGACTAACGATGACTAACCCTCTCCTTCTGCCTGGCAATCACTTCCATGTAGAGAAGACATGAGACGCATTAGCAGTGAACTTGGAAGGAATCTATTAGATGTGGATCTGGACAGAAAAATAGAATTTCTGTCTTTTCTCAGTAAAACTGTGCTTCTGAGACAATAAATTTATGAGGGAATAGCAACAGTAAAGGTGACGTAGGTGTCTGCTTCACTAATGAGCAACATCACTAATTGTGCCACCACCAGGAACCCAGGCAAGACTGCACCACATCTTCGCCGTAGACTTAGTTTAAGTATCAAGCCTCAAATCCTTAAAAAATGAACCAAAAAAACCCACCCTGGAATGAAAATATTTTGAGCTCAGTAAAAGCGCTTTTGCTAACAAGACTTCATTTAATTAGCAAATCTGTGAGTAGGGCTGATCTGCTATGAGAAAATCCCGTTTGGCCCTCGCTGTGCTGATACTTGCTGTTGGGTGGGAACACACAGAAAGTGAAGCAAACCCACAGCCAAGCTGCAATAATTGCTGGGAACTGTCTGAAAAATATTCTCTGCTGAATTTCATTTCCTTGTCTTTTTCTCAGGCAGCAATCCACACCAGTTTTTGAGTGAAGGCTGAGTAATGTTCCACTGTATGATCCCCAACAACCAGTACATTCAGTGTGTCTTTCCTTGCACAACCAAAAGCAAACTTGTTGCATGCAGTTTGCACCAATAGTGTCACTGGAGGAATGGAGGGGAACAGATGGGTGCCAAAATGAAAATAATCAGCAAATGCAGCCACAGCAGAGGCACGTCTTCTCAGCAAAGCCATTCACGTTGTCACCGGTTCATCTCTAACCATGAGAAATTTCTCTGCCAAAAAGAGGCCTGTCCCAGCGGCTCATATCGACACAGTCCCAAATACAGCAGTGTGAAATGCGAGTGCTACGCCGTCATTGCAAAGGGCATCATGGAAAGCAACAAGAGAAAAATCACTAATGGGTGTCTTAGAGAACAACTGCCTCTGAGGTTTTTTTTCTAGTGAACAATGTATACCCCAAAAGCATTGGTGTAGATACTCATGTGACTAAATGCATCATCTTTTTTATTTTGGTGGCTGTTTGAAAGAGGCAAACAGATTTTAATGGGCTTATTATCACAGCTAAGGAGAGGAAAGAAGGTACAGCTGCTAATGTTGGAACAGACAACATATTTCATCTTGACCTTCAGCCCCTTCACCCCTCCACCCTCTGTGCCTGGAAAAAATCCCCACCCCATTGTGCTATGGTGTGAATCAGCACCTTTCTCTGGAGCTCTCCAATTAAGATTCAGCAGTGCTTGGAGAGCAGCAGTCGGCCCACACTGGACTAATTAATTTTTCCTGCCTGAGTAATTACAGTCCAGAGGTGACCATGAAAGCCAAGCAAATCAATTTGTGTTTTACTGAGATCCTCATCAGTCACGGAGCACTAACCAAGAAGAAAAAAAATGACCAGAGACAGAGCTGGCCCCTGAACAACAAGCAACAAAGGTTGCTCTAAAACTGCTAAACTTCTGTGCTGGAGATAGCAAACACAGTTCACAAAATCCTTCTTTTTTTTTTTTTTTTTTT
>Ga0065711_1031160_pt1 | contig 30389 bp, 16 predicted proteins | sample Hoacrofraction12_FD_59098 | JGI IMG/M metagenome (GOLD analysis project Ga0065711, IMG submission 59098) | Hoatzin crop microbial communities from Cojedes, Venezuela - Epithelial fraction 12 v2 (version 2) | ecosystem: Host-associated > Birds > Digestive system > Esophagus > Crop | place...
ATTTTTTTTTTTTTTTTTTTGCAAAGATAGTTGTGCTGCCGAGCAACTTGAGGTAAAGGCATAAGAGGGTTAAACTACGAGAAATAAAAAAAAAAAAATGATGGCGGTGCTTCCTCCAGGAGACCGCGCCAAAAAAGCAGTTGGCTGGTTTCATATTGCATAATAGTGCTGTGTTCCTCGATGAAGTAAACAATCTTCCTTGTGTCAATTTAAGGGTGAGCCTCTGGCCCCTGCACAGCGGCAACTCCAGCACGATCGGAGGCACACCCCCTAAACCAACCCCACTGGAAACATACATTGTATGTGGCTTAAGTTTTCAGTTCTTCCTTTCAGTGAGTATGCTCCCATTTTATTGACTTAAGCGAAGTACATCGTGCGTAAGGTGTCTTGGTGAATTTGTACAGCCTTCGCAAGGGCCTGTGGATCTCTCCCATTGCTTTGTCCTGAAACATGGCTTCCTTCAGCACTGCAAGGAAACGAGAACAAGACAAGCAGGGCTGTAAACCATACTAATTTGTATCAAAAAGCCACCTTCACACTTCTTCAACGTTTAAGAGAGCAACACGGCAATAGTAATAGAACCAGATACTGAAAAAGAAAGATCTACTTGTCTATTTGCCCAGTAGCCTCAAGGCTTTTGACAAATCCCTTTACCTTAGCTGCTCCATTTGTTCATCCAAAAATAAGCCTGCTACAAACATATTGATGGCTTGAAGGTTATAAGATACTTACGATGTATAAAGCAGAGTTAGGTAACTGGAAGGCACTTCACATTTGCTTCACTCATGACTACTCTTAATTCTAAAGCAAAAAATTAAATGCGTGGCTTGATTCCCTCAGACCATGTCAAAGTAATAACAGAATCCTTTATTAAACTAAACTTGATTCTTTCAGTCCGAGTGTTACTCAGTAGAACCCACCAGCCCACTCTTGTCTGATACTGAGCAGCAGCTGTCAGAAATGATGTTAAGACTAGTCCCAGGGGTAACTAAAATTAACTGCAAAACGAGCAGTCACTACCTACAGTCAGATGGCTTTATGCCTGACGATGGAGCAAAGACCGACGGGGAGAAAAACTGAAGCACATATTTTAATTTACCTGTCATGTTCTTTGTCCACAAGATGGTATCGTGCTCTGAATGCTACCAGGTGAGCATAATACGCTGGTGCAGGTATAGAAACCGATCGTGTACAGCGCACATATGTGTGGCAGAGCTGGTAAGTCAGCAGCTGAAGTTCATCTGCAGTAAAACAGTTATCATCCCACAAAACATGATAGTGTGAAGGACGGCTGGTACCCTAAGAAGAAGGGAACATGAATTCACTTATCTTGCTTTTCCACACAATAAAGTCAGATTTTTAAGTTCAGTAAGGGCCAGACTATCTAGTCTGAACTCCTATGTTAACAGCAGCCAAAGAAAATTCAGTCCTGTGTCAGCCCTAAATGTATTTAAAGGTGAATAAGAAGTCTAACATTTACATTGATTATGCTGCTCTAATGAGACTTGCTTGGGAAAAAACCCACATGCCTTCTAGATAACCCTCAACAATCAAAACCTGCTCCCAGCATGACTAAACCATGATTACACCACCTCTTACCCACCTTCAATTAAAACTGTCTCTCGCCACAGAGAAGTAACTGCTGCTTTTACCTCTTTCCAATTCCTCAGCGCCCTAACTTAAACGTATGAACACTAGAAACAGCTCCAGATACACGTCACTCGTGTCAAGGCTCCCCCCCAGACACACACTTTTACCATCAGCACTTTAACGTTTCCTTACAGATCATTAACAAGTACCAAATAGCGACTACAGGTCTCAGGAACTCTAAAAGTTCTCTATTAAACGACTGACCTCACTCACTTTGAAAGACACTCTTTTGGAGCGAACACTCCTCTTCCCTCCTGTTTCCCCCCACAAAAGGTGTGATGCACTACATTTAAATCTTACAGTGTAACTGAATTAGGTCAATAGTTGTGGTTTAGCCAGGCTAGAAGTCTTTCTTCCGAAAAAAATTACATAAAGTATCAATTTAGTTGAGACTTCTTTGTGGCTTGCTATATTAAAAACAATGAGCTGCAACTACATCGGGCACTTCTGCTTCAACTTATATTGATACTATTTTTTTCCAAGGGGCCAAAAACTGGCTTGCCCAGACCTAGCAAAGAGATAGACAAGTAAGTGGAGAGAAGCAGCAGCAGTTTTGAACCCCTGAATAAAAAAAAAAAAACATTGCAAAGATTCAAAACTGGAAAAGAAAACATGCCCAGCCAACCTAAACAAAACCTGTGACAACGTGGTCAAACTCACATGATAAAAATTTAAAGAGTTGTGGTTCTTTTCCATTGTTAAGCAATATCCTGATACAATTTTTGTCATTAAGTTGACTCTCCACTGTATTGCTGGCAATACCACCACATTGTTGGATTTAATTTCCGCAGCCTGTAACTCACTAGTCTGCATTTAGTCAGCAAACAGCCAGACACTGCCTTCAGTCTTTTAAACTGTTTACATCTGAAAACTTGATTCAATGTTAATTTCATTGCAGGTATAAATCCTAAAACTAGCAAGCTTTATTCTCAGAAATAACAAAGATACAAAATAAAATGACCATTTTGAAGTAAACTTAAAGCATCACTTACCATCAATGCAAGTTTTAACAGTGTAGCAGAGACCACCTCTTAAGCAAGTAACACTCTTCATCCCACAATAATGTGGTATCTCAGATAAGACTGAATAAAATCTAAACGACATTTCCCTACTAAATAACTGTAAACACAAGTGTCACAAACGGGAGAAAAACAACATGTTCTAAATTCACATTTACTTACACAGAACCAATCGTACCTGTATTCCAGCATGGCTACAGAGGTAAAAATCAAACTCATATGGATGTGTAATGTCTGTATCTACGGTTGTTCCAGCTGGAATATTGCCACTTCGTCCAACCTAGAGAAAAGGTTTTTTTTAAGAAGTGCAGCTAACAACTGTTTGTACATCTCAACTGTCATTAAAACCACAAGCTCCTATTCAACACGTGCACGGTTTCAGTGAATGAACCACCTCAGTACTGCCTGGAATGTGTCAACGCAGCAGCCCAGGATGTTTGACAAGGGCACAGTACAGCTCTCGACCAGCTCAACACAGAACACCGCACCTACAGCACTTTAGAACGAAGGACAGAAGAGCTGCACACACATTTGTATTCAGAATTGTCAGCCTGAGTCTGGATTGACTCACTCCAAAGAACAGTAAGAGTTCCATCATTTTGCATTTTCATCTATTACAATTGCTGCAGATTTGGTCCCAGTGAGCTACACATTAGCTATAGTTCACCAACAAACACCAGTATCATAGAATAATAGGCTGGAAAAGACCTCTAAGATCATGAAGTCCAACTGTCACCCCAACACCACCATGCCTACTAAACCATATCCTGAAGTGCCATATCTGCACATTTTTTAAATGCCTCCTGGGACGGTGACTCCACCACCTCCCCGGGCAGCCTGGTCCAGTGCCTGACCACTCTTTCAGTAAAGAAATTTTTCCTAATATCTAATCTAAACCTCCTCTGACACAACTGGAGGCCATTGCCTCTTGTCCTATCGCTAGTTACCTGGGAGAAGAGACCAACACCCGCCTCACTACACCCTCCTTGCAGGTAGCTGTAGAGAACAATAAGGTCCCCCCCTCAGCCTCCTCTTCTCCAGACTAGACAGCCCCAGCTCCCTCAGTTGCTCCTCATAAGACTTGTTCTCCAGACCCTGATGTGCAACATCACAAACCCTGATGGGGATTTTTTATTTTTATTTTTTTAAATATTAAGGTCAATGATTTTTCAATCTGGGACCACACGTTGTGCTTATCAATTCAACATCTTTGCTCAACACAAAGACAATCAGACTGACGGAGAAGCCCATGCGAGTATTTTCTGCAGCAACATAAGAGTTTGACATCAAGCTTTTCACATAAGGCTATGAGAGGGCAATGATTACCCTTTCTGTTCTGTCAGCACAGAACAGTCGTGTATGATGTCGCTTCTGCACCACAATATAGGTTATTCCAGGCTGGTAATCTTTCTCCAGACTGATGCAGGCTTCTCTAATGGCTAGCAGTTCATAATACAAAACCTACAAACACAAGAACAGAATAGTTTAAGTTCTCCTTCCATTGTATTCTACATACAACACCTAATAAATGGCTTGTAGTTAACACTAAGTGCAACTTTGCCACACAATTAGTAATTTTAGGAAGTACTGAGACATATATTGTTTCCCAAGTTCTAAGACCTTTCCTTCCCAGACAGGAGAGGAGTTGCAACTTCTCTTACCCAACATGCTTGAGAAATTCTCTCCTTGAAAGTCTCAACTATTTTGTGGTATCTCACTGTACTTGTAAGCAACTCCAACAGTACAGCTATTCAAATACAAGAACTGGAGTTACCATGTAGTAACACAGTCCTTCAGGAAACCCACAAATGAACCAACCTGCCGAAACTGTCCTTCAGAGACCCCGTCCCTATAGAAGATGATACGCGTGGGCTTGAACCGTGTTGACTTGTAGAACTGGATGAGAAGCTCTCTCACCATGGAGGCCAGATCTTGGATGATTTCCTGCCGGGGTCGCTGAACTCTGACCGTGGCACAGTACCGGCTTGGATGAGCATCCATACTACCTACAACCTTCAGGGGAAAACAACGTGAGTGAAGGCTTCAAGATCAAATCTACAGCAAAAAAACCCCCTAAAATAGCAAAAAAAGCCAAGAAAAGCAATTTTCAAGTAAAAGATGCTTATGTTAAAACAACAGCCACAGTAACATTTTTAACTGGAACTTGTAGCAGGTCCAGGTTTAACACCTTTTGAAGGGAGGTATAAAACATGCCCTCCCAGCACCCTGAAATGCATCTGCAGAATTGGAGTCTTCCTGACAGCACCCTAACGCATATTCTTACAATACAGACTTTTATTTCTTTGAAGTTTTCTCACCTTTTACACAGAGACACACTTCAGAGTTTGCCTTAGTTAATTTAAACAAGGATACAGTTTCTGTAACTGCAATCAATGCTAAGTAAAATACCAAGGGGACAAAATAGCAAGGGGCAGATCAAGTATCCAACCACCACCTTGATCTCCTGGACTGTACCAACACAAAAGGTAAGAAGTATCAAAAACATTCCCGCCAAACCAGGCCTTTAATTACATTTTTCTCCTTTAAAAATACAAAAATGTTATTAACTATCACTGCATTATTTCCTTTAGAATATTTTTGCAGAAATGTGACTACCATTTTACCTTGATTTAAAAATTAAAAAGCTAAGCAAACATTCAAGCAGTCTGAAGATTCAAGCAGTGTTTTTATTTTAAAAACCATGATTTTTAATTACATTGGAAATGTGCACAGAGAACTGGCATAAACCCTGAAAGATATCCAACACAGACATAGCCCATGAGTTGCATTTACTATTCTAACATTTACCCAAGGTGAAAAAACACTGCTAATTTAATAAAACTTACAGCAGCTATGGAAGGCTTCTTCCCGTCTCCAGCAGGAGGGTGAGTGACATCGGCTCCCAAAAAGATGACTGGCTGCTGGAACACAGAAGGTCTTCAAAAAGAAAAAAGTGCTAAGTCACACTTGTAGATGAACAGTTGGCGCAAGGTTGTTGCTCAGTACGAGGTCTTGTTTCTATTTCAGCTAAGCTGCACAGAGAAGCCTTCTTATCAGGTAGTCTGGCCAGCCCTAAACAATGAAATCTCTGTGCACAAGATGCGAACTTGAAACCACCATAGCAGTCATTCCAAAATACGCTGCCATTTAACTGTGGCTTGATTCTAGTGGAGAAAAGCCACAGAGCTGCACCTGCACAGGACAGACAGCTTCTTACAGAAACTATCATTCTACAGGTTGATTACCGTAGTGCTTGGAGGTCAGCTACGCGCCACTTCAGTACTGCCCCAGCTGTGCAACAAATAGCTGGGTGCAGTAGCACACACATTATTCTGGTTTACAAGATTTAAGCAGCAGGATGATCTCCCATTGCCTTCAAAATACCCTTCCACGCACCACTGTTTCACATTTAAACTTTGATTCCAGGCTCTCAGGAAAGAATTCTTAAGACTTGCACTCCAAAAGTTTTTCTGGCTTGCTACCTTGCATCATGCATATTTCCACTCAAAGAACAGATATGCCCTAGTAAAGGTCAGAGTCAACCTGAATTTCTAGTCTTCAGAACCGAAAGACTTGTGCTTCTCTAGAATAATCCATGTGAGAAAGATGGCAGCACAAGCGGGTTGGACTTCTCAACCCTTCTCACTGAAGGCATCAAAGCACGTGGAACGCACATACAAACAGAGCACAGAACAGCCACGCAAAGAACAAGTGTGAGCTGAATTACCCAGCCTATAAAAGTGAGAGAAGATGCCTCCAATATTCTTCTCCCTTTCTAACAGTACATTGATAGGTTAACCCAGAGTTACATTCTTCTGTGATGTGTTGAGTGCTCCAACACCTGCAGAAAACTTCCGATTATATTAATATTTCAACATCTCTAGATCTGCAGTTTCTCTTCAAATTTTTGGTGGTGATAAAACATTTGGAAAGCACCTTGGCGTAAGACCTAACTCACAAGCCAACTACCTCTCAGAGCCTATGCTAGAAGAAATTTAATTCTACCTCAAATATCAAGTACTACTACCAGAAGAATATTTCAACCTAAAACTTGGCCGTATTTAAATTTTGTGTGCTAAATATCAAACTTAACCACAGCTGCAAAAGCAAAACCCAAATAATTCTCCACAAAGAGTCTTACCGTTGATGAGGTACAAGGATGTTGTTGATTCCTCCTAGTTTAACATTAATCTTCAGGCACAGATTTGATAGGGTCTGCGGAGATGTTTTAATGACATTCTTGACTTGAACACACTGCGTGGCCATTCCCAACAGCGTATCTCCCACACGCTTCACCTCCGCTGAGAAGCAAATATTAGGACACAACATTTGAAGCTATTACTATATTTTGATCTTAGCTTAAGTCACAATAATTTTAATGCATACACTCTGCAAAATAACTTCCAACTCAACTGCATGCTTCCAACTCGTTTTAACTTCAGGCAAAACATTGGTTTCTAATGCCTCAAGAATAGTCCTTAAGAATTTTCTAGCATATGCTGGGCAGCAAATTTCTTAGAACGATATTTGACCAAACAGGTGAAGACAGAGGTATTCCCTTACCATACACCGGGGTTTTCCCTGGCAGGATGACAATGATGAGCTGAAGCCCTGAATAGGTGTTCTTGAGGTGTCGAAACATGGGCTCCACGCTGTCTGCACCCTGGGCGTATTTACAGAAACAGGGCTGGCCTTGGATTGGCATCCCTGCATCTTTGGAGATCTTGCGCAGCTGGTCTGTGAAACCCCTAAGGATGAGAAGTTACTGGAATTTTCGCAGCAGCAATAGCACACAGTAGCCAAAGCAGAAGGGGACAGAAGAACTGTATTACTCAAAGGAAGACAATTCCAAATAGATTTTAAAACAGCATTTTAAAAACATTCATTATGTGGAGGCCATAGAGTTTTGAACCACCATAGGCCAGAAAGGTAAAAAAAAAAAGTTTAGACACCTTTAGTACTTCATTGAAGATGCCAGAAGTAACCAGATACAAAGCAGCAATATCACCAACACCTCATGGTGTACCTAGGTAGAGTGTTTTGGCTGTAGCTTCCAGCAAGGAAGCAAACCAGCTTGGATTCCCTCCCTAACATCTCAGATGATTAAAACCAGGCAAAACACTCATTATAAGTCCTATGTTCATGTTTCCACTAAGATGGCTTCCTTAAGGGAACAGTCCAAAGCCTGAACGCTGACATGCCTTACTTCAGTATTTCTTCTCTGCATTGTCTCTGTGTTGCAAAGCAAGCTATAGCCCACATTTTGATCTCCACACCAGTGTGAAACTGCTTCCCTCGCATGTCCCACACTCCATGGCTCGGGGTTGCCACTGTTCGGTTCTGCGGAAACAAAAGCAACAGATATTCAAGTGACAGAAAAAGAGAACGCCTATGCTATTTTCAGTTTCAGCATAACAAAAACAAGTCTACCATTCAAACTGATTCCTGTATTGCACAATGCAACTGAACCGACTACAATAGTCAATGTGTGTGGGAAATCACTCTTCAAAATAGAAACAAAAGAAACAGCAAAAACCTCACCCGTCCTCCATACTGCAACATCGGAGCTGGGAGCACGCGCCCCGTCACATGGGCCATCTCATCCCGGACTTTGAACTGGAACTCTTGAACAAATGGATCTGCATCGTAATTTGCACTTCTCACCTAGTAGGAGAGTTTTTCCATATTACAGAAGTATCTAATTATAATTCATAAAACAAACAACTGACAGGAATGCTGCAGAAGTGTGCCACAACAATTCCTTTTGTCATTGAAAAATGCTCAACAATATCAACCTATCCCCCGTGAAAACAATGAATACCATGAGATATGTTGGATCACTTTTTTTTGTTCCTTAGTTACTCAAGTGCTCATTTGTAGTACGCTCATTCAAAAGCATTTTGTTTACTCACAGGATGGGTCAAAAAGCATTCTCCTTTAGAGACAAGCAAACCCAAGACTAAACAAATTAATCCATTTCATTACTGCACATTAATGTCTTCTGTATTTTCCAGAACGGGCTTACTTTAATGGAAAAATCTTGGCTAACTTCTCAGCTCAAAACCCAACCCATTTCAGATTAGAGCTATCTGCTTATAAGAGTACTCAGCTAAAAACATTAATGTTTTGTAATATTAAGGGTCAGAAAAAACACCGATGTTTGGAGTGTCTGGATTCAACACCACAGAGGGATATTGGAGTTATCAGGTGAAAACATTTAGTGCGTACTAAGGAAAGCAGTCAAACACCTCCAGTACAAGACTGAGGTTCAGGAGACCTAGAATCATTCTTCTACCCTGTTACAGATTCCTTGTACAATTCTGGATGAATCAGGTTGCTCCAGTTTTTCTTCAGTGCCTATTACAATTAAGTAGTGTTAGAGTGATGCTACCATCTTCAAACTTGTAACAGAAAAAAAATGGGAAATTCTCAAGACCAAGTCCTCAGAGTCTAGCTCATGATTTTAAAAGTATTTAGCGCTGCTACAAATACAAGCACCCTATAATAACAAAAAAAGTATGGTATTCAAATATCAACAGGAATCATGGAAAAGTAAAGCACCTAGAACAAAATCTTACTTTTATAAGTTCGGGTACTAAAGCCCAAGTCCATTTCACAAATTTGTTTAAAAACCCTAGGGCCCAACACAGCAAACCACTGAACTACCTGTCCTAGGCAGTTCCAACACCTGCTGGGAAGTCATTGTAAAGACTGTAGCACAGGAGTCCATACTGCTGGACTTGTGCTATTATTGCAAGCTGTTTTAAATAAATCTTATTTAAAAAAGAGTTAAAATCTATTAAGTTAAAGGGCTAGAAGGAAGGAATGAAAAGACTAGGTTGGTTGTATGAGAAGTTTTTGCATAAATTCAATCTAGTGCAGTGTCATTTAGTGACTGGTATCTCACCGAACTGGAATTAAAGAACTAACCAATCTGCTGATTTCCTCCTGTCTATCCGGAGCAGATCTCGCTGTGGCCTTTATCATAGTTGATGTCTGATTGTCCGTCAGCTTCTTGATGCACCGCTGGCCAGCTACAATGTTACATACCTTAAAGGAAAATCAGCAGCATCAACACGCAATAGGAGCGCCTAGAAACAGGTCCCGACACACCATACGTTCACAAAACTGTGCTATCACTACAAAACACAGCCCCAGTGTGTTCCAGCAACTGCATCCTTCTTTCTCATAGTTCTAAAAAGTACTTTATAAAAATGTAGACAGTCTTTACCGAAATAAAGGAGTAGTGAACACGTAAATACATAAACATGCTTGTACTGCAAAGTGCGCTGCTACTTAGCGTTCTGCAGAATGACACAGCCTACCAACAACAAGCTGATTTATCAGAACAGGCTCATTACTTCTAAAGGCAGGTAGGTGTGTTTCTGTTCTTGTCCCACTTGTAGGCAAGGAAGATGAGGGTATTTCAGCTGGAGGTTGTATTTCTCTCGGAAATACTGTGCTACTGTTCTCTCCACAGTCTGGCCGTTTTCTAACTGCAAAGGAAAGCTGAAAATACATTTTAATAAATACATTTTAATATAATACAAAATCTTAGTTGGCAAGTATCAACATCCCAAAACTAATAAAATATGAGGCACTGTCACACATTCAGTGTTAAGCTAGCACACATTTTATGCTCTGACTAAAAGCATCTTACGTTTGATGACTCGCAGGCCTTCTCGTTACGTTACAAACACGGTATTTCCTTCTCATCGTTCCACAGTGAGTCACTTCTACCTTTAGACCTGCGCAAAAGTACCAAAAACCCTGATGTCACAACTACACAAAAATTTGCACAGGAGACACAAGGTTTCTTACAACAGAACATGTTCTAATCCAACAGCTTTGATAGTCAGCGTCAAAGAGTACAACATAAGAAATTATCATCCTCTAAACATTTTGCTTTCATTATAATTTGATTTCTGACTAATCAGGTATTATCCTCAAAACCAAATCATAATGTGTAATATTTCATGTTCAATGTCATCTTAATTTCTTGTAGCAGTTTCACTTAACAGGCACACAACTAACCTCAGACAAACGGCTGTTTTCACCATATTCTTCTGTTCTCATTCTCAATGCTGTATACCTCTTAAAACAAGCAGTTCCAACATTATCAAAATGGCAAAACCTTACTGCTCATTCTTCCCTCTAGCTTTGTGTCCACATTCAGCCTGTAATTTTCCTTAAATTCACTGACCAAGTTTAACTTCAGATTTTGAGCAGCTGCAGATCTCATCTAAAAGCACCCAGCCAACACACCAGAGGCTCACCAGACTTGATACTGTCCACAATGACAGCAGAAACAGCAGCTTCTGGAGGCTTTCAGAGGCCATTTCTATGACCTGTGCATGCACTGCCTGTATTGCACACAAAGAGCAGACTAACATCTGTTGGAAGTACTGAGCCTACCACACAAGTGCTGCATAGAATCAACATGCTGTTGCGCTCTTCCCCAGCCCCACGGAAGGGAAGGCAGCTGAAAACAAAGCCTTCTTACCCAAAAGATTCAACCTACAGTCTACTAGTAAAGGCTTTTGAGAAAGCAGCTGGGTGACTTGTCCTGCTGAGGCTTATGTGCGTCGCAGACCAGACTAAATACCCCACATCAAATCAGGTCCCGAAGCACCAGACAGCAGGTACCACGTTCAGTAACCTAAGGACACAGACATCCCGAAGAAGTATCACCTGAACTTCATCCACTGCTGACAACACTAACTGCAACATTAACATCAGTACTACTTAGAGGATGGCATAAGCAAAATCAAACTACCACTGCCCTGATATAACATTAAGAGAAATACAAAAAAGAAACCACGAAGCAGTGAGGCCAGGCAGAAAAGGGCTGTGAGTACAGAGGTATCTGGAACCCATTCACTGCTTTGTCCTTAATCTGCTGTGACACTCCAGCAGGCGCTACGCTCCCACAGAGCTGCTCACAGAGCGCCAACTCTTTCAATGCAGGGTTTGTTTCACTATAGGTGATCACATCTTGGCTGCAGTTCCCAGATACTACAGTAGTGAAAACAAATATTGACAGCAAAGGTAACCTTTCATTATTCTCTGACTACGGTAGCAGTGTCTGAGGCATCCAAGATCAAGGACAGACAGCTTCTTATTCTCCAGTTACCCATCTTCCAGAATGAAGACAGACAGGTGGATGTAAAATGGAGGTATGTTAGGACTACTACAAAATAATTCCTTTAAGCTGTTTTTCACTAATGACTATTCTATGAACACATCAATTTCTGTCTACAGTTCAAATTTACTTTTTTGCTGCCCAGTATTTCAGAGTCTAATCTTGCATCAAGTAACACAAGTGTTGAAGAGCAGAGCTTTGAAGAGCTGAGCTCTTTCAAGGCTTTTGCCTCTGCAAATTACACTGGAATGAATAGGTATGGGAAAATGCAAAGCAAAGTAGCATCTATGGAGCGAAACTACTCAAACCAGCAGCTTAGGCAATTCCTTTGGAATGGAATTTGGCCTCCAGCTGCAAGTTAGCAAGTGGTACTTGTTTTTCCATAAGGGAATCAGTTATTAGAAGTCACTGCAACGGCATACTTTCAAAGAATCAATGATGTTAGCTTTGAAATCAATTTTCACTCTGCCTCGGCATTTAAACAGCGGGAGACCTACAGCTCAATACCACTACGGGCTCGGTGACCCTTGCTTATGACTAGCCAGCCAGCAAGGCAACAGTCACTCACCTCGATCCAGACAGTGAACAACATACCTTCCTTCTCCCTCTTAAAGCCACTGGGAACATATCTCACTTTTCACCTTTCATGTCTGCAGAGCTGCACTGTTTCAGTCAGGACTAGAACTACAAACAGGGCATACTGCAATTCTCTTGACGGCTTCAGGGCCCTCCTGATGCACGCTAAGCAGCAGGCTTCCAGTTAAAACAAGTCCCTTAGAATTAGCTTGATTGTGTGACCCAGGACAGAACAGATACTCTTCTACTCACCCTTTATCTCTTTGGTGAATTTTACCCGATGAGAATCAGTCAGAGGTCTTGGTTGTTCATCAATATTATGAATGTCAAGAACTTCACACATAAACTGAATTACAGGTTGTGCTTTGTAGAAGGCAGTGGCAGAAACTAAAAAGAGCAAAATATGTAAAAAAACTCAAGTCAGAATGTTGTGAAGCAGCATATAAATGAATTTTTTAAAACTCTACGTAAGCCTCAAGCACACGTTGTGCAGCACATATTTTGAAAAACAGATTAGCAAGCGTTGCAACAACTAAGCATATAAAAGCCAGCATAGGGCCCACAGTGACACATCAGTCTCCTGCACAGTCATCCTGCAACCACTTTGCATTTCAGGGTTTTGAAATGGTTTTTCTCCAGATACTATTTATTTCTAGAGAGCTGTAATATCCCAGGGAGACATTCTCTTTCAACTCTGTATGGAGCTGCACACAGAGACTGTATTAAGATCTCTCTACTGAAGACTTTTTAACACGCAAAGCTAAGATTATTCAATACGCAATATAATTTTGTCAATGATACGATCTGCTCAATTACTGAAACAATATTTGGTAGAAACACGAGCCCTGTTTTGACTACACACAAATTACGCACACTGTAGCGGCAAGTGCAACCCTTGATGTACTGAACTCTCTTACCCTCCCTGCATACCAATGGCACAATCACGCTAAGTGACAATATACTGGTTTCAAACAGGACAGTTGACTCACGCCATGGAAGCAAGACCACAAACAATCTGCTTGACCAAGTCATAAGCAATTGAAAGACCACCTTTTGGTAAGAAAGGTGAGGTGGTACTAGATATAGCTCAAACACAAGAAAACTACTCCATACATTTAAAACTTTTAAACGGCAACAACAGAAAAATACTTGACACGCAGATCTCGTGTACCGAACCCACCACATCTCTGTGCTAACACAACGCAACATTCTTCAGTCATGCGTCACTTTAGCAGGCGGCCAACTTCACAGGACGCACTCCGGCCAACACCTCCGGGTGCCGGCTACTGAATGCACACCAAGAGCTCACAGCCCCAGCGACTGGCAGCGCGTCGTCTGTCTCCCACAGTAGCACAAGCGACACAGAGAAACAGATTTTGCGGAGAACCTCGTACAAGTTTAACAACTGGAACAAAATCAAGCGATGGAATTTGCACGTAACCTTCGCAGCCTCAGACCACAACATAAAGCAATTGCCCTCTAAGTCGTAGCTTACAAAGTTCTGAAGTTTCTCATTCACAGAAAGGACTGAAAAATTTCTACTGCAAGAGTAGCTACTACTCTTTCTAATGCTGATAAGAAAAACTTGCTTCACAGAAAGTAATCGTGCAGTACATCATAAATGGATGTAAACTACAATTCAGGCAGGACAAGCGTATTAATTATCTTAGTACCTAGCATACAGATACTAGTACTGGTTATTTATCGGGTAAGATTTTTACATTCATTTTTCAAACAACGGCTACATCATAACTGCTGTTTGAAAGGTAATTTTACAAGAACAAACCCACCTGAAGTCACATGAGTATCATTCACAACTTAGGTAAATGAGAACACATGGACTTGCAAATTTTCAGCATGAAAGCTCAGTATCATCTGCAACATTTTATTATGCTCCACGACAGATGCTAAGCCCAACCCGACTTAGAGTTCAAACCTAGTGCAAGACAAGCTATTTACCTTGGTTTTATAAAGCACTTCAAACAGACAGTGAGAACAGAATGTGAATTACAGAAAACTCCAGGCAGCACCTGCATCTCAAACGCTGACATTTTTCAATAGGAGTTTAACAACTAAATAGACTCAGAGTGCTTTCAGAACCAGGGAGTCTGACACGCGCACCAGTTGATTTCAGATGCATTCATCTGGGAGCTAATAAAGTGGTGCAAAGCAGATCTGATTTTGCATAAGAAAGCCCATCTCAATTAGCCCTATTCACAAAAGTGTTTGTGACGTATTTTACAGAGCTTTCTTGGAAGTACTGAACACCACCTACTGCGGACAGCTGCACGGAGACACGTCTCAAGCAAACTGCCAGTAGCACTGTGGATGTTCCAAAACAGAAATTAAACAGGAAAACAAGCTGTGCTAGGCTTTTCCTTCCTACACAGGATTTTTTTTTTCTATTTTTATTTTTTTTTTTTAGCCTGGCAGGTAAATTTCTGCCCAAACACTGACATGGTGACAAATGCAGAAAAAAGTCTAGGATATCTAGGTGGTCTTTGCCATACAGGTCTGGTCTGAACCAGCTGAACAGGAAGCCAATGCATGCACACATACCCTTCATTATTACGCTCTCACTCTACTGTTATCATTACAACTCCTGCAGCAGGTTGACTTCACAGTTACCGCTGTGTTTGATAAGGATATTACAAGAGACATCTACCAAATCCTCAACCTGACCAATGACACACAAGTATTTTTCAGGTGAAAATCCCTTGTGTATAACAATTAAAAGTTTGAAAGTTTTCTTATTCCAATACAAATTCTACCAAAATACCCCAAACTACTTTAACTTCTCATTATTTACAACATGAACTAAGAATCAGTGTAGAAGATGGCTTCTGGTTACGAGAGTCCCTCTGCACAGGTGGCACCAAAATTATCACCACGCAGAAATATGGTACCACAAACTCAAGCAAAATGACCAAATGGCAAGGTTATTTTTATTCTTAGAGGCGTGTTTGTTATTATCTTTATTCTTAACCCTGAATCCCAACTTACCATCAATATTGAGCATCATCTTCCACATGGCAGGCCGAACAGACTGATGGAATCCAAACCAGACCTCCCTGCCGCCGCCCAAGGGGTGATCATAGCCTTCTGGAGCTGAGAAAAAGGAGCGGCCCACAGGGGTATACCTAGTGAAAAAGATGACCACATGTTTATGCTATTGCTTTCCAAACAAAAAAAACCTATAATAAAGATTATAACACACAGCATTATTCTTTTTTGGAATTTTGTGCAGCAGGAATCTGTGCCTAGAACCAAGTTTAAACAATACATTCTGAATGCTTCTGTTCCAACTGCAGTGTTTTTAAATTTAGACAAAACATTTACTAGGACATTTACAACCACTTTCAGTTTTTACAACAAACCAAGAACTAAGTTAACTTACCCTTTCCGACCTTCCAGTTTAAGTATAATCTCCACCACAGCAGATTCTGTACAACAGCGTTGTATAAAACTGGACTGACCCTCAAATATCATTTTGCATGCTTTACTAGGGAACATTTGAGTACAATGTACACAGAGAACTAATAACTATGGTGGAAACAAAGTAGAGAAACTAATGTTCTCTCTCAGGTAGGAAACAGCTGCTCACACATCACCTGCTCTGGAGTTTAAATGTCTACAGAAATACACACTGCTACCTAATCAGCTTCCATCTCCCCAGCTCAGCTAACCAGCTGTGCTGCACGGGAAGGACCATTTTTCCTTTTCACCTGTGAAGAAACAGGGATAAAGGTCTCCCAGCAGGGATACTTCAGGTAAAGAGAGACTGCAGGCAGACATGAACCTACTTCATGGAGGGCAGGTGTCGTAGCACCACATCGACAGCATGAACAGGGTTAGTGCTGATAGGCTTGTCTAGTTCCAGCGGCTCAGGCAAGGTTCTTCCTGTCAACACTTCATGCAGCAAGTGCCAGCTCACCCGAGAAACAAACTTTATTGACACTTTGAAGGGACGATCTTTTCCACCTTCTCCTGGTAAGGTCACATCCAAATCCACCTGGGTGGGGGAGGAGAAAACAAAACAAACCAGCAGCTGTTTAATCTCAAGTCTGGTAGCCTTGAGTTTTCATTCCTTCCCACAACTGGGCCAGAGACTCAAAAACAGATATTTAGGACATGGCAGATTTGACAAAAGTACATTATCAAACGCACAAAATAAAGAGAAGTGGGTCCTCACCAAGCAGAAGAGGATCATGTAACTTTTTGTCATCATGAATGAGAAAACTCTTCATTCCAGAGAAATTGTGGTTTGATTTTTTAAATAGTACTTCATTGTAAGATAACGTATTACAGTCCGTAAAATTGAGTATTTAATATATTTTTCTGTAGAAAGATACTGCTAAATTCTAGGGGATGTTCTGAATGCATCTATTACGTGTACATTTACACACACTGGAATTTGCAGAAAATATATCAGGACTCCATTTCAATACAGAAACTGTATGATACTTTCAGCTTTTCTGAACTCAGCAATATTAGAAGTTGGGCTTGTTTCTTTTTATTTCCTAAGAAGCTGTTAACAATACCTTTCCCCCCCCCCAGTTACCTTACCCCAGTAGTAGCCACAGGAAGCGGATTGGCTGTATAGAGGCTTCTTTTCCCATCATAAACCGGTCTACGGTCCCCAAATATTGTCACTTTAAAATGCTGCACCATTGAGTCCACCACCTCCCTAGAAAAGTTGATATTTACATTGAAGATGTTTTCAGAGAAGTATCAGACTGGAACTGGCTCCCACACACCCTGTGTTTTGCTGAAGTAGTTTCAACAAACGTGTCACAAGTGAATTACAGAACGCCCACTGGTATTCCAAAAAGGTGCTTCACGTACTTCAACTCAAATAATAAAGACTAAACAATAGCATCATTATTAATGCAAATGCTCAAATACTGGAAAATATTGTTACTGAAATAATTTCAGAAAGTCCTAGAAACAACTGAGGCCTTTGTATAACCTTTATTACAGAAAACAAGGACACACTTACCTTAGAGGAAACCCACAAGCTAGTACGAACTCACAACTGAAAGTTAATGGTCTACCTAGTAACGTTCATCTGCTTTTCAGTTAACAAGAGTTTTGCACTCTGCCCACCTCGTATATAAAAATGAGGCACCCTAACAAAAACGTCCTAGCTTTTAGTCCTTAGTAATCTGAGTTTTTACAACAGAATTTTTACCAGGGCATGTAGTGATAGGACAAGGGGTGATGTCTTTAGACTGAAAGAGGGCAGATTTAGATTAGACATAAGGAAGAAATTCTTCACCGTGAGGGCGGCGATGCCCTGGCCCGCGCTGCCCAGAGCAGCTGTGGCTGCTCCTCCCTGGCAGTGTTCAAGGCCAGCTGGGACAGGGCTGGGATGGGTCTTGGAGCACCCTGGTCCGGTGGGAGGGGTCCCTGCACACGGCAGGGGGTTGGAACTGGGTGATCTATAAGGGCCCTTCCAACCCAAACCATTCCGTGATTCTGTGATAATGAATTAAAAGCCTGATCAAGTTTGCACACAATTATAGATTCTCCTAACTTTATTATGAGTTGATAGCAATAAAGAAAATGGTAACCTGACACAAGCACTGAGATTACACTTGAAAAAATGACCATAAAATTTTCACCTTATATAAAAAAGGTGTCTTGATACAAGTAGTAGATATATTGGGTCTGAAAAGACTTTTGCAACGCTGCTAACTGAAACATGCCTTCAGGATTTGAATTCTTTGGGGATTCTTTGCGTTTCAGTGGCCCAACGACAGTATCTTTGTTATCCTTAGTCCCTTATTCTACAGGAATTACAAACACTTTTCTTAAGCACGTGCAAAGTAGCACTCTTGCAAAGCAGAAGCTTACCAGTACACTACAGCCTGACCAGGAAACATCAACCTAAAGTCCTTCGGAAAATGATAAATACTGACTTCCTCTTTGAGCAAAATTAGCAGCAGTACTTTCACCTCTCAGCTGGGACTTGGGGAAAGGGAAGAGAAATTCTCCATTTCGCAGTTCTTTATGTTACTAAACTCTCAGAACCCAAATTATTTCACTGACTAAAAGCACATCAATACACTTAAGCAATTTGAAAATATCTACTCAGCACAATTCCGCTCCTGCACAAGCCCATCTTACCCGAAAGCCCTGCTCTGCACTGGTACGCCGCTCCCTTACAACACTACGCGGGGCTAAGTGTGCAAAAGGAACTATTTCCCTAAGTGCCAGCTCATTGGCATGTACCCTGTGACAAAAGCAGAGGGATAAAGGTTCGTGATGAAGAGGAAGAGCAGAAGGGAGCAAGCAAGAGGCTCTGTAAAACAGAGCTCCCCTAGCAGAGTTCTCAGGTGCAGCTCTGCTGGGCAGCTCACGCGCGGCACGCGGCAAAGCAAAGCATTTATTTACCTTCTGCTTTCCACACAGCGGAAACAGCAGAAAGATCACCACTACAAAGGAAAGTGAAAAGGAAACAGAAGACGCTCGAGATTTTAAAGCCTCCCTACAGCTGAAAGCTAATAAAGGTGCAGGTGAATTTAAAAAACCCAGCAACTTTTCAGGAACTAAACCCTCTATTTATTCCAAATACAAGCACATAGACAGGATGTTAGCCAGAAACTATTTCAGAATAGTTGAGTCTATGTAAATCCTGACTAACTTCTTAGAAATGACTGTCACAGCATGCAAAAAAAGGGAAAAATTATTTCTAAGGAAAATTCTTCAAAGCGGGTATTTCAGTATACTGATTTCAATTTAATGAAAGCCATTCTTCTCTGCGTAATCCACTGCACACTATCCAAAGTCATTTATTCGGCAGATGTTCTGTTTTTTTATTGGGGTCATTTATACAAGCTCTTGCAGTTTTTAACTAATGTCTGCCACATTTTTACCCACATGAAAGTCGGTAAAGTAACAGTATTTTTAAATAACCAATTTCACAGTTCCTTACTTTGAAAAAACCAACATGCATGCAAGATTTACCCTCAGCCTTGAGTTTTTAAACTACAGTTTATATTGGGATTCTTACACACTGTATTTGCTGTCAAATTTGAAAACAAATTTAGTCTTTCATTTGAAAATATCTGACTATTAAAGCAACTCGTTAGGTTTGCTGCCTGTGTTCAGCTAGTCGCCTCAGTTTACCTTGACAAAAAACAGATGACTGCTTCTATCAGTTGGTAACGCAGACAAGGAAAAGCAAGACAGTGTCTTTCCTGGTAGAATAGGAAGGTGATGAGGTTCTGGACAAAGCTACACATGCATCTGAACTACATCTGTACTACAACAACTAAATTGATTAACGAGAAACCTCAAAACCCACTTTAACTCCAGTCCATAGACGGCACAACCAGCCCTCACACAACCTCACAAAAGTCAAAAGCAATGGTTAGATACGCAACCTGAGACTTGCAAAAGGCATGAAAAGTTGTCTCAGTTGTAAACATGCTCTTCAGAAAATTACTATTTAGGTAAGCACAAATATTGATAATTTCACAAAGAGTTACTTCACAAACTCAAACCAAATGCTTTTGCCTCTCCACATGAGCTGAAAACGTCAGAAGACACAGCATTTATCTAAGGCATAACCAATTAAAACAAGCTGTGATAAATCTTAACTCTGGTTTTGCAAGCCGGCTTGAAATCACCCTACAAACAGGACCATGAAAGGGATTTTTTTTTCTTTTAGATTTTAAATAAAATTTAGTTGCTATTTTAAAACAACATATTTGAAATTCCCTGTTTTCAAACAATGGTAGTTTTCCCCCACTGCTGTGGAAACAGCTAACTACACAGAGAATCACAGACTGCCACTGCTGGAGCGAGCAGAGTGCTTACAGCTTTGTCCCCCTCGGTCTATTTTAATCCAGCATTTCCATACAACAGACAAAAAAAGTGGTTTTAGTCAGCAGATTTTAAGTGAAATTATCTTCATAACCAGATCACACTAGCAAAGAATCAGATGTACAAAACGGTAAGTCAGTTTAGAACAGTTATATTCTCCCTGTATCCCTATGAGAGTATGATTGTATTAAATATTAATCCACACAGGACTATTATACCCCAATTTTAGCAATTTATTAGTTTCCTTTTAGCTAATACTTAACATAAGTATTTATATAGCCTTCTTAACTGCAGTATGCAAATAGCAGCAGAAAAAAATCACCAGCCAGAATCAGGCCCTAGCAATATGTTATTGTTAAAATGCAAAAAGCCAGAGTTGCAGATGAAAGAGAAAAAAAAATGCTTTTCAGCTACCCTGAACTTTACCTGATGAAATAGATTTCACAAGAGACTAACGAGTAACTCCTCCTAAAAAAATTATTCAATGCTGAGAAGAAATACAGGAAATACAAAATGTTGTAACCTTTAAAAAGCAAGAATGATTACAGCTCTAACGTTAGGTTTTCAATTAAACACACTTTCTGAGAAGGCTTCTCTGGCACCCAAAATTCATGAGGTTTAGGACAAAATACATGAAGGCCGTATATAAAAAGCTGTACTAGCAATCCGTTAAGGCTAAAGAATCCAGCACTCAATAGGTAGAGTTTATTGGATCACCAAATGAACAGGGATACAGAATATGAAAATATTCTCTCCACTTAACCAGCAATCTAGACATAAAGTAGCTTAGGAAGAGATTTAACTGACCCTAATACAGAGCAGACATGAAAATAAGATGAGATACAATGTCCTACACAAAATGTTGTAACAACAGAAAAGGGACACAGGTGGAGCTCAAACCAAGTCTGACCATTTCAAATATACAAAGCTGATTGTATGAAATTATCTATTAACACAGGGAAAACTAGTTTGTTTGCAGTGCTTTCATACAACTACTCCTAACAGAAGTGTTCCAGCTGAAGGCTGTCTCCTCCTGTGCCTACAGCGATGGCTTTTAGTCACTAGCTTCTGATCACAGTACTCGAGTGAATTAAGCCGGCAAACCTTTCAGATTAACCAATGCTGCAATGTATCTCGATGTCAACTGGGGATAAAAACACCCACAGGAACAGATTCCTGATAACTCAAATGATTCAACAGCCAGTATTGCAACCAAAAAAGGTAACTGCCTACAGCTATACCATATTTCTGCTGGCCTGAAGAATAGGGGTTGCTGCCAAACGGCTCGCAAAGAACTGTGACCATTAATGGCTGGCCCGCTTCACAGCATCTGGTCATAACCAGAGGGAACCTGGAAAAGGCTCTGTACCCATCTCACAGATGTTTCTGAGAACTTGTACTCCGGTCTCCACAGCACAATGATCAGATTTCAAGCTACACAGAGACTATATTTACTTCAGTAGGTCCCTCAGTTGCCTTAAAAATTTCAGTATCAGTATAATTTACAAGACAAATTTCACCTTCTTACCTGTTCACCCTCCGAGGACACTTATCTGGTTTGATATCCACCTCATAGAGGTAGACATCAATCTTTGGGATTTCAACTTGGAAGCAGTTGGCCAGCAGTTTAATGGGTTTGCCCATGGTGCCATAGCCAGGACGTCTGGGCACCATGAGTAGGGGCTGTGCCCCGACGGGTCCTGCAAAAAGAGAAAAAGATCACAGATTAGAAGACACGCACAACAGGCAAGCTGTGCCGCCAAGGTACTACTTGCTTACATTTCGGCAGTTTTAAATACACACAGCTCCTTGCCTTTGCAGGTACGCATACTTGTCTCCCACTGAGACTCACTAGCGTACTCCCTTTTTCAGCCTTCCCTGAACCAACTCACCGGGCAGGCACCCGAGCCAGCACACTGGAAGCAGGGAACAATCAGCTGTATCGAACAGCACACACCGAATGGCACGCTACCCTGTCAAGCTCCAAAGGAGCACTTGCCCGTTTCTCCTCCATGAGCCTCCACCTACATCTAGACCGTTTTCTTAGCGATGAGTTTCAGCTTCTGCGACTACCATAAATAAAATCAGATTTCCTAACAAACCAAGAAAGTGGGCTTTTCCTTATAACACTTCACTATTGTGGAAAGCCTGTCCGCCACTAAAACATAAAAGTTTTACAAGTCTTTTCCGAACACCCTAGCAATAACAAAGTTGCCGCACAATACAAAAATACGGAAGCAGTTCTGGACTGAGGTATGTTGTTTGCAATAAACTCTTGATTTAATTGCCATTATTAGCTTAGTCTTGGAAGACAGGTCATTCTTTAACTGTGCTGGCTGAAAATGGATGAAGAGTAAAACCGTTACCTCCTGTCTAACTGCAGCAATAAAGCCAATTGACCAGAATAGGAAAGATTCAGATTAAGACACAGGACTGTAAAACTCCTGATGACTTCTACATTAGAGAAGAATGCCCATAGCTGCTCAGAAAAACCATCAAAATCTGCAGTAAGAGATGGGTATTTTGAAAGCCAGTTAAAATGCCCATCTAGTAATATAAGTTACATTCTCCTCTGGTTATCTATTTAATGTACTCTGCATCATTTAGATGAGAATCTTCAGCTCAAGATTGGGGTTATTCATGCCTTACAAAACCAAACACAGTAGTAAACACACTCCACTTCCAAGAATTTCTACTGGTATTTCCACTTTAAAATATCTCTTTCCAGTCAAGAAACAACAACAAACCAAACATGCTTGGTAGCCTGAGTTTTAAAAAATTACTCATCGTACAAATGTCATGATTTACAGACCATTCGATTAGGTTAGTTAAAAGTTCTCCCCTCTGCTCCTACTCAGTGACGCAGACAGCAATTCCAGCCCACTCATTTTCATAGAAGAGTTAAAATGTCAAGTACTGGTAAAAATGTCTTCTTTGCCTTTTGATTAATCGCCACCATTCCTGGAAAAAAAATCGCATTATCTTGCAGGAAACCATGTACTGAGAATAAGTGGAACTTAGCTTTGATGTTCACCAGAACATTTATCTGGCTCTACCCAGAAACCTACCAAAAAATTCTGAGTGGGCTTGGCTTCGAGCCACAAGATAAAACAAAAACATAAACCAAGCAGCATCATTTCAAACACCCTCACAGGCTATGCTTATATCAAACTTGTTCCAAGCATCTGTTTGCTTCAACTTTTTCTTCATTTTAATACTGTCACACAAGCAGCTCTACAATTTACTCCAGATATATTTTCAGAATATAAGCACATGCAAAAAGTTACTACTAAACATTTGAGTGACATGAATGACTCAAGAGCTTATTTTAATGTTACAAAGACACACACGCCATAGTTTATATTCAGCTCGTGTCTGTAGGAAATGCTAACAAAATTGATGAAATAAAGTCAACATTAAAAAGGATGCTATAGTCTGCTCTGCCCTGTCTCCTCCCCCCACGCCATTTGTTAAAATCATGCAAAATGTAAAAACAGTTGCTAAAATTTGTAAGCGCACAAGAAAGTCAGTGTGAAGACAAATACAGTATGGCCAAAATCTTTGTCACCATCTCCCCTGGAAGCTGAACTTTTTTGAACCGAGTGCTCAGCTGCTGAAGAAGAGACAACCTGCTTCACCGGAACGCTACCCCGCTATCGACCCCTTTGCTGAGATTAACAGAATCCTAGCGAGCAACTGCACAGGGGCAAAAACCTGAAAGAGAGGAATGATACTCAGTTACTAAAACGTTGCAGGGTGCACTTCAAAAACCTGGGTCATAAAAAAATGCTCTACCCAAAGCCAAGTATGCAAGCAGGCCTCCAACCTCTGGCCCTTGGAAAGCAGCGGTGAATAAAACAAGAAAATACCGGTTGTTCAACAAAAGCTTTCTTCAGCCTCGCTTGTTCAGCCATACCACACACGGCTCCTCAGGAAACAGCTCACCCTGGAAGAAGTTAGAACCCAGATTTTGGCACAGAGGAATTAAGTGGCAATAAATGAGTAAGAAGTGCAGGTCTACACACTATTCCCTTGGACAAGTTCACTTAAAAACATGCGTATGTTGTAACTCAATTCTGCTGCCACCGTCCAAATACACTAGCACCCACTCAGAATATCCTGCTTTCAAAATACGCTAAATTGCCAGATAGCACGTAGCGAAAGTCTGTGTCACTGGCTTCAAACCTGTGACTCAAAACCCAATAAAAGACAAATAACCAACGACACCCTCCAAGGTCAGCTACTGCTCCCGTAGCGTATCAATGACTCACTCAACCTCATGCCTAAGTCCTGTGTCAGACTAATGGAAATAAACACACCAAGCAAAAATACTAAAGGAGTAGTATTCTAAAGAGCACAGAATGACTATGATTGGCAGACCGATCCCTTCATGTTACTGAACCATTGCAAAACCAAAACCCTTAAAGTTTCAAAAACCTTTGCAAAGCACTGCTGCAGCGTGGCCTGGCTCCGCGGGAGACGGAGGAACGCTCAGCCTCCCGGCGCCTGCCACAGAGCAGAAGCCCTGCGCTGTTCAGTTGCCCACAAGAGCAGTTTCAGAGGAGAAACTTCTTTGTGTTTAAGAAAATACTATTACTCTGCCATCAGAGCATCAAATATGTACATATACCTAGTATGCTCTTAAAAATCCATGAAAAAAACATAGATCAAGTCTGTATGGCCTGGCAGAATAGTACTCAATTCATAAAACCAGTTAAGGAAAGTCCCCAGCATTGAGTCAACCGATTTACAGCACAGAACAACGGATACACAGAGCGGAACTGAAACTGGTGCTGCAGACAGGTTCTTGGAAGGCTCTTAGGCAGCCAGGGAGTATGTTGCAAGAAGATACAAGATGAGCCACTAAATAACTTGAACTTTCTGAAGGTATGGTTACTCATTAGAAAAGATACAGGAAAAATCTGCAGAGAAAATATTTAACTAAGCATTTAAATCAGTAATAACACAAGCTAGAAAAAAAATGTCTCTTTGGGACCTGAAGGTGTATCAACTTATAAATTACCATTCACAGCATTTGCTGAAGTAGTTATTCATAAACATCCGTCGGCAATGCTGAAAGACTCTTTTCTCACAAGTGAATGCTCAGTGAAGAAGCAGGAGCAAAAGCCCTCACAGCATACCTGCAAAACAGCCTAATGCTGAACCAGAGCAGTTCCACCTACTCCGTGTACCCGCAGTGCCCCAGGGCGCGCGTACACCAGGGCACAAAGACCACGCTGTGCTCCCCACCACACTGCCACGATTCGCAGCAGGGACCTCGAACCCCCGTGGCATTTCCCAGGGGATTTAGGGATTTACACCGGCATTTCCCGTGCGCATACACGGGATGTTAGTGCACGTCCGTCTGGCTGTCCGTCCGTGCCTGCCGCACGAGGCTGGGTAACACGTCCCACAACCGATGTCCCGTAACCACGCAGCTCGCTGATGAGAGACGGGAGATCTTTTGAAGAGCTTTCCTCGTATTTAATCTAACATGTCAACAAAACCCAAAAAGAGATGAAAATAGGAATTATCACTTTTAGAGGGCTTAATGAGGAAACTAATATCTCAAAACATTAAAAAAAAACTTTGCTAAAATGGACAAAGTGTATGGCTTATGAAATACATTCTGAAGAAAGAGCTCATACCAATGCTACTTTTTCAAAAGCCCAAAGTTGGGAGTAACATTAAAAACATGTGGACAATGAAATTAATTTCAAGTGTGATTATGTGGCAGCTCTGCCAACAGAAGCATTTGCTCCAACAGAATTTGAAAACGGTGGAAACGGGCAGTTGTCAGTATTCAGCTCCACAATCTGGAAATTCCTGTTAAAGTCAGATCACATTCTGGACCAACATGGAAGTGCCTCTAAGGGTTTAAGTGAGCTCTGAATCGGAATCTTGTCTGCCCTGTTCTTATAGATGCTACAATAAAGATTAAACACAACAAAAATTGACTGTAATTTCTACGGCAACACAGCCAGCAGCGTGGAACACATCTGGCGTGCATCCAGAACGCAGGCCTGAATCTACCTAGCAACCAAACGAAGCCCTAATCGGAATAAAGCCTGAACAGAAAGAGCACAGGCACAGGAACCCGCAAATACTTTCAGCAAACCATTTTACAGAAGACTGAAGCTTTTGGCATGCGAGACAGTTTTATGGCATGAAGCAAAATACTGATTTCTAGCAAGATGCTACTAGAAAACACGTATTTCCTTACGTGCTCCTTTCCTTATAGAGACATCAGCACCAAGCTTCTAGCAAAAAATTATCCTCTTTCCAACTGTAGCTTCAGCCTTACAAACCCAAAATAATATTAACAGATGATTGCTTAGTTCTATTTTTGTTCTAAAATCTGTAATTGAATGGGTGACTGAACAGCCTTAAACACATGGCAGAGGACTTAACAGGTAAAATATGATTTAAACTCTGGCTCAGTGACACACGGCAGATTTGTCTAACAGATCCTGTCCTCAGGCTGGAGCCTGCACATGGGAGAAACCTCTCCATGGAGGGGGGAGAGGATGGAGGGGAAAAAAAGATTCCCTTTCAGAGGGCCTCCGGCCTCTGCTTGGACTCAGAGGCCCAGCCTGCGGAGCTCAAAGAAAATTCTATCACTACTAAAAAAATAAGTTAATTCTAGATTAAAAAAAATAGATAGGTGAGATTACATTTAAATGTTGGTTTCAATAATCGAGCTCCTTACTTCTGCCAGAAATCATGAATTGCCTTATTTCTGCAGCAGCCGCCTCGCTGGGTGGCATTACATTATTTATGAGTAATGCAATCCACGTTTTCTAAACATTCCTACTTTCCATTTAGGCTGGTGGGGGCTTTTTTCTTGTTTGGTTGGGTTTTTTTAAGGTTTCAGATCATAAGTTATGTTAAAACTCATCGAAAGCCAACATTTTGATGCCATGCTCCGCAACAGCCAACTGCACAAGCAAATCACGAGCGTGCTAACTTGTTCTGTCCTAACGAAGTTACAGAACATTCAGTGAAGGGCTTTGGAAGCATTTGCAAGATCATACACTCTTCTGAACCATTAAAAAATACAATCATAAAGAACTCTAAGCTCAAAAAAGCAGCTTTTGTGCAGATTGTAAAGTCACTACCTAACTGCTCTGGGAGAAGGGAACACGACAGCCCCCACGAGCACAGCGATGCTTCTCCCTTGAAGGTGTCTCCACTGACCAACATCGGGATGGCAAACCGGCACACTCTTTCTTGTTGTGTGTCGACAGACCATGTTTTGCTACCAAAAGAAACCCTTACTAGCATTTACGTTAAAAAACTCACTTTCTAAGAAAAAGTGCAATTCTTCACACACTCATTTTTATTTTCCTGGTTTCATATTTACTGTTTTGAAAAATATGTAATTCCTCCCCCTTACTCACTACCTTTGAATTGCTGTACGGAGAGTGAAATGTGCTGTCCACCTACTGCTGCTTAGGTTTGAAATGTAAAATGCAAGCGGTTCCCCTTTTTCCAATGCACTGTCTGAAAAATCTCAAAGAGCGGAACAGTAAGACCTGACACACACGGCCATATTACTCAATTTAGAAGCACGCTACCAGAAAGCCCCTTGCAAAATGAAATACCATTTTAACAGTTACTAAACAAAAGTACTTTAAACATAATACTAGAAATTACATTCTAACAAGTTTTGCACATGAACAAAATTAAAAGCAATAGATTTATGACAAATGTCATTGTTTTCAGAAAAATGCATTAGAGCACACAGAAATGCGAAACGACGACTGAAGAATTTAAAGAACAAAACCAATTTGTAGCCAGCTGTAGCCTTTTCTTTAATTACGAGGCCAATGCTTTGCACAACAGTTCAGATACACAGTCTAGTCTAATGAGAGAGAAAAATTATCAGGATATCTGTGATGGCTTGGCAAGTCGCCCTGCTTGCTGCTTCAGCCCAAGCCCTGGGACCGCGGGCCGGGCCTGCAGACCAGCCAGGAGCATCGCAAACCCCAACCGCAGGCTGACGCTCCGCGCTCCGCTGCAGCAATCGGCGGGAGCTGGACACGGAGGCAGCCCGCGGTTCAGTCAGCGTATTGTTTAAACATGTAACAGATGTGTCGAAAGGCATTTGAGCTGCATATTCCTGTCATTTCTTTAACTTTCTGCTGGAAGTCAGCTCAAGAAACATCCCGACACCTTTACCACTAAGGAAACAAAGCTCTGAGGACGAAGCAATTTGTAAAGTTCATCTTGCGAGTCAAACAGCTACCACTGCAACTCGAGAGGAAAACTTCCACTCTGACTCCCATCACACGTGTTCCAGAGCAGAGTAACTTTTGACGGCACTTATGATTCATTCCCTTTTCCTCCTCCACCCCAGTCACAAAAATAGGACTTTTAATGGTCCTCCCAAATCACTACTCTTAACGCAGAAAGAGAAAAGCAAATACTCAGAATCTCATCTGCCCAAAGTTTGCACAGAAAAGCAAACAGAAGATTAAAGATGTCTGTAGTGCTTAACAAAAAACATATCATACTAGAGCCAGGAAAACCCGATTTGACACTTCACACAAAAAGCTGTGAACTCCGAAGGAACAACTTGTGAAACGTAAATGCAGACACACAGAGCACTCCGATCCGACTCGGCTCCACCACAGAGCATCCCCAGCTCCTCGGCAGCACCGCTTCAATACACCCGTCTTTTGGAAGTTTACTTTACACGCTCCTGGTGGGAGCATGATGCATGACATCGAGTTTGATCTTTTATCGAGAGCTGCTTTTATCTTGCTTCACCTTTTTACAGTAAGCATTTTATTACTATCCCTCAGTTTACTTGATTTCACCATATCCTGCACCCTCAACAGCCAGCTTCACATCCTTCTTCTACTTAAAACCATATTCAAATTATTTGGGCTGGAAGAGGCATACTTGCTGGATTTCACAGGCTGAGCCTACCCCACAAATAGGAAGACACCTGCAGCACCGCCTCACCTGAAACACCCGGGGACATGCTTCCACCACAACCTGATCTTTGCTTCCCCACTCTGCTAATTCTATCCCGTGTTCTCCTTCACACACTGAAAAGGCAGCACGCCTCAACGTCCTTCTCCCTCTTATGACAGAACTTTAACCCTTAGTTGCTCTGCCAAGGATGGTTTGTGTCCTTGTGTACCAACACCAGTGTCTGCTGGCGAGAAGGCTCCCTGAAACACGGACTGTTAACATCGCACTTCGCCTTTCCCTCGTTACACAGCAAACATGGAAAGAAACACCCCTCGGGCTGCGCACGTGCTTGGCAGCTGCACCCATTCCGAGCACGGCCTCACGGCACGCCGTGCCGAAACCTGGCACCCTGCAGCCTAACAACAGGTAAACCCCTACCAAAGAAAAACTAGAAAGCTCATGTGCTGCTCTGGCAAATGTGTTCCATATCACGAGACAACTAGAACTCCACCAGGCTATAACTAAAGTTTTTTAAACACATCCAGATTATGAGCATACCACCTGAAGTCCACCAGATTCCTAAAATCCAGCATTTTCCTAAAATGGTTTCAGCTCCATCCTATACCTCGTTAAGCAAAGACACAGCTGAGATAGCAAGTTTTTAGGGCCAAATCCAATCTGGAAGCAGTTTCTGACAATCCCTTTGCCCCCCAGCTACGTCACGAACTGCCCACTAAACACTGCCCACACCTGAACTCTCCCTTCCACTCCTCTGTCCGACTCGAAGACAAAACCTTTCGGAGCGCTGCAGCAGTTCCTTCTCCGACTCTCCAAACTCGTTTTAAACACACGGTTTACAAACACTAAGCGTCTGCCTCCCGTAACCCAGCGACGGAGGGCAAACCCGGGCAGACCGCGGGGAGGCGGCCGTGCACCCTCCCGAGGGCGGTTGTCGCCGGCCGTGAGACCCCCGGGCCCGCGTCCCGCTGCTCTGCCCGCTCGCTGGAACGAGCCCGCCCGGGAGCGGCCTGCTCCGGCGGCACCGCTCGGCTCAAAGCCGCCGCCGCTACCGGATTATGCAAGGCGGCCTGCGGCCGCTGCCCGCGAGACGCGAGTTATGAAATACGAAATGAAATTCGTTCTCTGCGATCCCCGGCGCCGGGCGGCGGAGCGGGACGCGGTGCCCGGCTCTCCCCGCGTACCGGAGCCGCCCCGCAGGGGCTGCCGCGGCCCCCCCCGCCCGGTTCGCT
>Ga0065711_1003132_pt1 | contig 30388 bp, 18 predicted proteins | sample Hoacrofraction12_FD_59098 | JGI IMG/M metagenome (GOLD analysis project Ga0065711, IMG submission 59098) | Hoatzin crop microbial communities from Cojedes, Venezuela - Epithelial fraction 12 v2 (version 2) | ecosystem: Host-associated > Birds > Digestive system > Esophagus > Crop | place...
CTGTAGGAACCTCCTGGATTGCGCCTGCCTAGCTGTATGGTCTTCCCAGCTGATGTCAGGGTGGTTGAAGTCCCCCATGAGAACCAGGGCCTGTGACTGTGAGGCTACTTTCAGCTGCTTGTAGAAGGCCTCATGAACTTCCTCCTCCTGGTCAGGTGGCCTGTAGTACACACACACAATAACATTACCCATATGAGCCTGTCCCTTAATTCTAACCCATAAGCTCTCAACTTGTTCCTCATTTGCCCCCAGGCAAAGCTCAATGCATTCGAGTTGCTCCCTCACATACAGAGCAACTCCACCACCTCTCCTTGTTGGCCTGTCTTTCCTAAAGAGTCTATAGCCATCCATGACAGCACGACAGTCATGTGAGTTGTCCCACCATGTTTCTGTGATGGCGACCAAGTCGTAGCCGTCCTGCTGTATAATGGCTTCCAGCTCCTCCTGTTTGTTGCCCATGCTACGTGCATTGGTGTAGATGCACTTGAGCTCGGCTGTTGATCTCACCCCTGACTCTGGCACGCCAAGCCTGGGCTCGTGCCTAGTGAGCTGGGCAATGTCCCCTTCCCCCTTCGAACCTAGTTTAAAGCCCTCTCAATGAGCCCCACCAGCTTGTGGCCAAGAATCCTTTTTCCCCTTTGAAACAGCTGCACTCCACCTGTCGCCAGCAGGCCTGGTGCTGTGTACACCTCCCCGTGATCAAAGAAGCCAAAATTTGACCGATGCCACCAGTCCCTGAGCCACCTGTTAACCAGGTGAGTTTTCCTGCCCCTTTCAGTGCTCTTCACTGCCACTGATAGGATGGAAGAAAACATCACCTGCGCCCCTGATCCCTCAACCAGTCGCCCCAGTGCCCTGAAGNCCCTTTTGATGGCCTTGGGACTTCTCTCTGCGATCTNGCTCCCGCCAACCTGCATTACCAAGAGGGGGTAGTGATCAGAAGGCCGCACCAGACCAGGGAGTTTCTTCGCAACATCCCTAACCCGGTCCCCAGGGAGGCAGCAGACTTCCCTGCGGGATGGGTCCGGTCGGCAGATCGGGCCCTCTGTTCCCCTCAGAAGGGAATCACCTATGACAATTACCCTCCTCTTTTATTAGCTGAGGCAGTTGTAATACGTGGGGCTGACTGACTGGTCCTGGGCAACCCCCTGGATGGAGCTTCACCTTCACCCACTGCTCCAGAGCCCTTCACCTTCAGCAGCTTCCATCTTCTGATCATCTTCTGCATCCACACCGTAAGAATGCTGAAGTTCAATCTGTCTGTTGACATGGTTGACTCATTATGCTCGCTTGCTATTTTAGGGAATGTTAATGTTTTTTTTGTTCTGTTTAAAATCCGTAAGCTCTCCAAATACTGCTTGGTCTCAAACTCCAAGTTTTGTGCTCCGGGTTGTGGGTATACTTCAGTTGCCAGACACTCAAAGATACACATTTCAGAAGTAAGAAATGAATACAACTGCCAGTGTATTTTTTTCAATTCTTTCCTCAATGACACAAAGAACAGCACTTATGTTCATGTGTAGGAGGATGAAAAAAACCAAACCAATATCAGCTTTTACTTGAAGCTTGAGCAATAAAAGTTGCAGCACACATCATCCTTTCAAATTTTATAGTCTATATTTATGCACACTTGAGCTGGAGAGATCACTGATATAAGGCATGAGACATAAACGACTGCCTTATATGCTGCATTACATTATTAAGCTAAAACCCCAAAGAATTTACTTTCCTTTATAAAACAGTATTCTAAGCACAATTTGTTATTTTAAGGTTAAGAAAACCGCCCCCTCTAATTTTCAGAAACTACGTTATCTTAGAATGAATCATGAGTTTGGAGAAACCCTACCGTTTATACTTACATATATCGAGAACAGATGCTTAGAAAGAAGATTAAAAAAGCACATTTAGCACATAGCATTTTGTTGTAGGCTGATACTATATCCTTTCAGCGTTCTGTTACAATTCCATGGAATTTTTTCCAGAGTGTCCATCTAAACAGTTAGACGTACTGTTTTAAAGCTCAAAGTCATAAGGACTTTGTACAAATAAGGACACTGTATTTCGAATGTTCTGTTCTTAAAATAATACACCTTTGAGTATATTACTTTACAAACACTAGAAGAATGGCCATTATGAAGTTTGGACTTTTTTTTTTTGTTTTGAGTGACACTAAATGTAGTAAATTTTATCCAATGAGTAGAAGAAAGCCTGTTTTGAGAGAGTGCGTTGTAACAATCCAATTGTGTTCAGTGGGCATAAACACAAAAAGAAGGAACATACACCGGAGCTGCTTCGTGTGTCTTAAACCCAGGTGCTAATAGTAGTATACCGTACTAAAGCATCATTCTCCCAGGCTAATTAGTCCTGCTAAAAAACATGGAGAAGCAGGGATAATTAATCCCAGTGGATATCATGCTAAACTGGTCATACAGTTTAAGGACCTAATGTACTATGTTCTTTTTCTCTGGAGACACATTCTTACTGTCTAAAGACCTAGTAACTCCATCACCTTGAACTGTCAGTCACCACTTCCATTCTGAGTCTCCCAAAGGCACTTTCAGCCAAAGAACTGAATTTTAAATGGAAAAGGAACTGCAACCTGTCTTTTCTTTTCTTGAGAAGATATACAAACAGCACACACCAATCTGACCTTCTAATATGCCATTCAGCAGTGTAAATACTTACTTTTCATCCCAAACATGATCACCTCTGTGGAAGATAACTAGGTTATTTTCAGCGTCCAGAGCCAACCCAGAAACCTGGCCTAGTTTGAGATCTAACCCAGGCCACTCCACAGCCTCTTCTATGTGGAAATCTAACCAAAGAAACAAATGAACAAAAGATAAGACACTCATATAGCACATTTGTAGAAAAACATGGTTAACTGGCATTTGGTACAGACTGTTTGGAATTATATGGCCACTTTCTTGCATGCAGTATTTCCATTAATGCATTGCAATTTAATTCCAAGCGTAGTTTTATTATTATAGTAAAGCATGCACAAGCACTGGCATCCTGCTACATATAGGATGACAGAAACTTCAAAACCTCTTTTGAATCCATTCTTTTCTCCATCTTACAAGGATACAGGTACACATAATCTAGAAGTTTTAGGAGCTCTGTGAATACTTCCTACCTTGACAGATTACAGAAAAATAAAACTATTACACAAAATCAGCAGGCAAATTCAAACACTAACCTATCAGTGCTTTATTAAAAAATGCGTAACAAAGACTATGAATCACTAAACCAACCACATATCAAAAGTGGCTGATTCATGACTTTTTTTTCAAAAAAAGCTTTAAGCACTAAGAAAAAAAAAAGGAGAAGGAAGAACAGCATTTCTTACGGCCAACATATGCATTAGTTCTGGATAGTTTTCATATCCTAATCAAAATATTATAGGCATGAACAGGAAATAGATGTCTAAATCCGACAAAAGAGATGAAGAAGGGTAGAATATCTGTCACTGTTTATGCCATAACACACTGTTTTTGAAGAATAAATACTGGATAGTTTTTGAGTAACACAAATCTGATTTTAACACTGTATCAACAGCACAGGGTTTAGCAAGTTAACCACTACTAAAAAGTTGGATCCTTTTTGTGTTTGTCTTAAAGTGTAAAATTCCTCAATCAAGACAAATTTAGTTTCAACTTAAAGACTAAATTTAAAAATATAAAAAGATGTTTACTTCTACCTCTGTTTCTTGTAAAAATTGACTTATGCTGATTAAAGATATGAACAGTCCAAAATTTGAAAAAGTTGCAGAGCATTGGTTAAAAGGATTAATTTCTCACAGACTGCTTAAATGCTGTTTGGAAGAAGTTGGTCTGGGTTGCTCTGGCAGTATTAAGAGACAACTGACCAATATTCCCCAAAATAAAAAACGTAATTCCGATACAAGGAAATAAACAACCCAAATCCTAAAGTGCCTTCTACATGTTAGGAAATCCATCACTCCTTCCTTTCAGAAATGAATTTGTTCAGCATAATTGTGGTATTTCTAATGTGTAGACTTTGTAGGTAGGTACATATAGCCAAACTGAAGGTGAATAGGAAGCAATTTCTTTGCAATTACATGAAACTGGAGCTGTTCCACTAGTATTCAAAGAGTTTGACAGCAACATGCTGTACTTTGCAACTTTCAGTTCACCTGAAGTTTGTATGTTTTGCTGTGATCCTAAAAGCCGACCACTGGGGTACCATCTAGGCAGGTTAAATACACATCCCCATTCACAAAGTGCCAGGGCATCAGTGCTTTGAAACAAGGCATATCACAGACCTTTACAAACAGCACCCAAGGAGTCTGAAAGGGTTCATCTGGAACTGATCTTTAATGAAAGGAAAAACGAAAAGGGAAACAGTGCCCAAAAATCTTCAGGTCACCTCTGCAACCCAGCTGTTCTGATAAGCACACGCTCTGGCCCCCACCTCTTCCATTTCACTTGGAAGAGATGTAGTCTGAGGAGTAACAGCAAGGATGGGGTGGAGGGAAAACCATGTTCTACAATCTACACAGGGGACAGATAAAACCAGTGCTGAAAACCTACCACAGATTAGGAGGTATTTTACCTTTGTAGTTTTAGATACCATAGCTAGACTAGGTCATAGAGAAGCTCTCTAGGCAAACACAAACCTAAGGCAACCAGCAACTGCAGTCAATCCAAGGCAGTAATCAGAAACTTGTCCATCAAGAAATTCTACTCTGTAGCAATTTTAGCCAAACAAAAGTTCCAAGCTATAAGAAAAGCCATTAATAAAAAAATTATACATATTCATACTTCTGTACAGTTCAGTTGGTCAGAGCAGCTGCAGTACCAGGTATATTCATGGATGTTAGGATTTTGAAAGGAATAAAAGGATGGAAATGCAGTGTCTGCTTCCTCACTTCCTCATCCCGTATCAGCCTAAGTTAACTTGCAGAAAACTTGTGTACGTTTAGTGTTACAGTGCCCCTTGGCCCCTCAGCTTTTTCCAAAAAAGCTAGAAAAATTAAAAGGCTAACATAGGAAGCCTAAATTTTAGCCTCTGTAAAATTCAGCCTCTCAAAAGGCATGTGCTGTAAAATACAAAATGTTTATACTTACACTCAAAGGACTAAAAGATTTCTGATAGATCAAAACAATGAGATGAATGTACAGTGAAATACAGTCGAATCAGAAGAACTCCAGGCTTTACATATCCTTTAGATTTTCTCATACTTTTCCAAAATTTATTTTATTATAGTTATCTCTTCTTTTTCCTTCACAAGTCTCATACTGAAAGTCCTTTGATACAGGTTTATCTTAAGGCAACTAGCTTTTTACAAAAACTTACTTACTAAATTTAGACTTCATTTATCTAAGACTGATTATTAATTTCCAGAAAATCTAAGCAGTCCATGGAACAGTTACACATGAAAGAAAGAAAATTACTTTCCCCCATTAAAATAATTTACAATTACATCTTAAAAAAGTATATATAATAACCAATTTTGTTGTAAATGAGATTTCTAAACTAAGTACCAGATCTTCTACGTTGTAATTTGAGTAATTCCTTTCATCAATAAAACTATAAAGAATTACATAGATTTAAGACACGCAAATCAGCTTCTAATCTCTCTATAAGTAAAAGAATAAAGCCTTATTTATTGGCAAAATTGCAATTTACTGTCCAGAAATCGTTGGAAGCTCTTGCTAGCTTTTAACATTATAAATTTCAGTCATGTGGCATTTACAGCCTGCCATCACAGTAGGCATTTAAATCTTGCTAAACGTAAGCAAGCACTTCACAAAGGAGTTTTACAAATTGGGAAATTACACTGTTTGCCTTAATTGGGAGGTGTAACTGTATTGGTTGCAGTGATGTTGAACAATCCGACTGATTAGTGACCAGTCTCAGTGGAAAAAGATAACAACAGTACAGGAAGAGCAGTAATATAGTTACAAACATAATATGTGTAACAACCATACTTAACGTATCGGTCACTTGCTATTTCAGGCCAGTTACATGTTAAAAACTGGAATATTTGCAAGACTAAAAACATTAAACTATTTTAATTCCAGTAATTTTTAAAAATGAAATTAATTTAACAGCAACCAGAGTCCGAAGAAATACTGAGATTTTTTTAAAATTCAATATAGTAAAGAATTTTAAGAAGGATGCAGATTTTTTTAATTAAAACAAGACAAGTTTAAACGCTTTCTGTTCCACTTCTTCCTCTGAAGAGGAGAATTCTGTTATCGAAGGTTCTGTTCTAATATACAAATACTTCCCAAAACAGAAACCAAACGTGCTTAAAGATTTTATTGCTATAGAAGTTCTTTTGCCAAAAGATGGCGCTGACAGCTTTTGTGGTTCAGAATTTCTGTAGTTAGCAGTATCACAAACATTAAAAAAATAAATCAATGCTAATTAAGATCAATTCAGTTTTTCTTTTTGCTGTAACTCAAAATTGCATCGTTTGAAAGTCCATTTATTAATTAGCCCTACACCAACAAATTCCCCCAAAACGAATATATAGCTACTAAAGTAGCTGAGCAAATGCTTTCTGTAGTTAGAATTCATGCCATATGGTGTGCCAACCAAGCCGTTTATTCAGTCCACTGACACTCCCTCCGCTGGATCAGTTAGAACAGAAAGAAAATTTCCTTTTTCCCCTCTATACACCACATGCTGCTAGTCTGAACTGAACAAATGGGTTTTGCAGAAATGCTACATACATTACTCTTCCAAGCACATAATACCAGTGTGACTTGTGGAATTATTTATGATTTACACTTTTGTCAGGCACATAGTAACATCCCACCTGTTTTTTACCTCTATGTCAATAATGTGACAGGCTTTCATTTAACTGACTAGCGTAACATAACATTGGAAAGTCCTCATCTTTGGTTTTCTTTTAAATACAAACCCAGGATTTTGCTGAATTTGAATACTATAACAGAATCCCACATAAACAGAGACAATACATGTTAACATTTTGAACTGAAATAAAAACCACATGGATGATGAATGATGTGCATTTGCATACAACAGTACTTGGAAACATCAAGATGGCTGGTTGCAACATAAAAGCTAGCATGTGCTTACAGATGACTTTCATGCATGCATACCTTTTCTTTCATGAGATACTAGTCACATGCTGCATTAGTCTTACTTGCTAATGTGGAAAGCCAGATAAGTACAATCAATACAACAGAGACCAAAATGCAAGTAAAACAAACACAATACTTCCATGGTTTCTGCTGTCACAGAAACCTGAAGGGAATGAATTATAAACCTAGTATAACAAAACAGCCTGTCGAAGAATATTTGGATAGGCAAGCCTAATTCGAAATAAATACGCGTAAATTTTTACTGCTCAAGAATTTTTCAGGATTAACTACCACTCTGTCTGAATAAGAGAAAAAACGTCTGATAGAATTACAGCAATAATATTTATAAAATCCTGTATCTGACAAATCAAGGTAATCAGAAAACTCATAAAATGCACCAATTATCCCAGTGGCCATTTTATAGTAGTTACTTGTATTAAGAAAATTCTTCACTTCCAATAGCTACTATATCATGTGTTTACCTAATGATATCAAATCATTAAGTAAGAGTCTTGAGAGTAGAAAAAATACTCTATGTTCCAAAAAGTACTGGTATTGTGACACTGGCATACATTCTTTCTTCACAAATGGAGGGGGAAAGAATCCCACTGAAAAACCTCTAAAATAGAGAGAGAACATTTCCATAATTAGGAAAACTGTCATGTAAAATACTTCCAAGCATCAATTGTTATTCCCTTCAGATTCTGCTAATGTGGATCACAGCTCTTACATTGCATTTCATTGTATAAAATTAACCCCTAACCCACCTCCTGTATGTTCTTTTTCCCAGCTTCCCTCATCATGTTTAGGCTGTTGTAAAGAGAAATGTGTGTTCTCTGGTGGCCTCAAAGTAGACTCTAGTCTGTGAAACTTGTGAATTCTGTCTCTGACAAGAATAGTATTGTCCCTCTCATCATGATTTGTGATCTCTCTGGCAAGATCCTTCTTTTGGACTACATTAGCAATCTCAGCTACAAGATCTGATTCTGCCTTTTCTGTAGGGTTATGCTTATGTACATGTACAACATCTTCCCTTTCTCCTAGCAGCTTGGAAAGGAGTGAATAGAAATCACCTGTACAGAAAGAGAAAACATAAGAGGAAAGGAGGGGAAACAAACAATTATAACAGATCATGTAGTTTTAGAAAGCTTCAACAAAGTATAATGTACAAAGTTATTCAAACAGCCATTGTCAAAAGTAGTAGTAGAACCATTTCAGCCTCAGGTATTAATTGATCCAAGTCTCTGGTACGAAAATATAATGTCACATCTTTATCAACTTTAATTTACATATAAATGTCCACTTTTACCTGACATTTTGGAATCAAAAAATCATCACCCCTGCACAGACGGGAACAAGACAAAAAAAAAGAAGAAAAAGAAAATGCGTGCAAATTTCAGAACAAGAGTATTTATTATGGGATTATCTGGATTTGCTAGGCGACTACTGTAGACTTATCCTACTTTTATAAAACAAAGAGGTAAAAATTCGTTAGTTTTATCAATTTGTTTACTTATAAAGACAGTATTTCTTTGAAATCTGTCATCGCATCAAAAGCTTAGGCTGTAGAAACAAACTTTTACATTTGCAAACAGATTCCATAGAGCATACTGTAGAAACAAGACACACTAGCAAAACAGTGATCCATTAATTTTTCATTTATTAATTTGGTCTGGGTCCTGTCCTTCCTCTTCCACCAAATAGTAACACTCCTTAGTCACAATGTCATCTGGCAATGCAGGGATCAGTACTTTCTCAAGCTGCTTGCTAGCAACATAGTTATCACTATAGCTTTCTTAGACATCAACCACCATTTCAGTAAATTCCAGAACAACAGCTCTAAGCCAACAACCTAAAATTTGGTATGCAAATTCCAGAACCACAACTTTTTTCAGAAAATATTCAAACGACCTGAACAGGTTTTCATGAAGTCAATGTTAAATTATTTTTGCAGGATAAATTAAAATGATGACATTGTGACACGTATATCCCTCTCCTGGGATTCTCTGCTAACTAGCATGTACCCAACTTGCTAGAATTTATTAACCCAGTATCTTGGCTGCCCGAAAGTACTATCAGTTCAGTTAAATGCAACTGCACCATTTGAATGGAAAGAGATAACCAACATGCTTTAACATTTAATGCAAGTAAGTACACTTCTATTTCACTTCAAGTACAAATCACTCATAATTAAGAATTTGTATTATTTTATTACAGGCTATATAAGACATCTTTTAGAAAAGCAGAACTATAACTAATGAAGCTTTCACCAAAAAAATTCTATCCAGAACCAGAAATCGTCACTTGCAGCCTGGGACAGAGGAAAATGAGTCTTTTGAAAATGACCCTAAGAGGATCTGTCATGTTTATAAACAGTCGTAGTTCAGTGATTTTTGGGTAGGATTCCGCTCCTTGCCTTGGAAATGAAATATCCCAGATGAAATCTTCTGTCAGAAAACAATTACTGAAGTAACAGAGCCAATTTCAATGAAATGAACAAAGCAAATTAAACTGTTAAGCTATATAACAAATATGATCTATTTGTTTCAAATACAATTGTAAAGATAGAATGCTTCATAATCCTAACATTGTCATTCAGCTAGTCCAACTACTGATTCAGCACAAATCCAAATATTCAAAGTTTCAGATACAAACAGCATTTATTCTGAGAAAGGTTTATAATTACATTAATTGGGTTCAGTAGTCTCTACTGAAAGCATCCAAGAATTGGTGCTGATGTAGAAATAAATCTGGAATTTCCTTTACTTAGGCAACAATCAGTATTAAAATACTCCCCACTGGCCTTAACTATATTTTTGCACCAGTTTAAAAATTAAACTAAATTCATATGTACAAAATTTTTTTTTCTTTTCCATGGCTGAAGACCCACAGATGAGCAAAGCCCACTGACTTCTCTATATGCAATTATTTCCAACAGAGAGGTCTGAATGGCAAAAGCAGCATTCTGCCCAATGTAACTGTGAAACCAGCAAGCCTGATGCTATTTTAAACTGCAGACCTTTCTAAAGCAACTTTAGTGATCTTTGTCAAGTTCACTCTTTCCTAGTTCTGTATCAACAGTCTGATCAATTTACTTGTAATTCTCGGTCACAAAAAGAACAACAACATGCTACACTTTGTATAAAGGTTTCAGATCTCTAACTCACAACTTGTATGCTCATCTTCTTTGAACAAACAAGTCTGCCAGCTTCCTGCTTCAGCCAAAGACATCGCATTCTACCTCTGTTGTGCAATGGTTGCCACTGAATAATTAACTCACCCTCTAAAATAGATATTGCATGTTGATTAAAAAAAAAAAAAAAGTGCTCCAGTGTCTGAAATTAGCTTTTCTTACTACAATAGCTAAGAGATAGGACTCAGTGGATGACAAAAAGAAAAGAGAGTGGGGTAATCCAACTTAAAAACCACAAAAGCCCAGGGAACAATTTTTAGGACAAGGTGCTCTCACAGAAAAATCCAGGGGTCTTCAGGGGATCTATTAACCAGGGACTCATCTCCAAGTAGGTTGATCAGTTTCAGTTTTCTCCTAGCACTGAGTCTATGATTGTAAGATATACGAGGAACTTTCAGACAGCAGAGTACTAAGTAAGGAGGTTTGAGTATGTCACTATCAGAGGCTATACATGAGATGTTTTCCAAGTTAAACTTGTCCTATTAGTGCTTTCATTAAGCAAGGGTGTTGTAACCACAACCATTAAGAATATTTAGGAACTGAATATATGAAAAAGGATGTGCCTCAAAGAGTGAAAGTGGTCTGAAGTGCAGCTGCTCTGAAACTGTGATCTTTACCTTAAATAAACATGTTTGAGAAAATGAGTATGAAATCTCTACACTTTAAGTTCAAAACACATCCATGAAGCCTATATATCTGCATATGCTTGGCATAAACAGTAGGCTGAAGTCTTCTGTCAATTTCTTAGCATCTTGACACAGAGTATTTACAAAGCAGAAACGATGTGTTCAGGTGTGAAAGGGAAGAATTGAAGTTTCCTGATTACACAACGTATGCAACTGTTCCCTAAACTCCACGCATTGAATGGAGGTCCCATATTATTTGAGATCAACATTTTTCAGCTTTTTTTGTGATCCCCAGGCAGATTCCAATAAATTTGTAAGCAGCATATTTTCAAGAAGTTATTCAGAATTCACTACAGATAACTAGGAAAGAGCAAACTCATGTTGTTTCCGATCAACAGTTGCTCTCTGCAAAGAAATATCCAGCAAAGATGGAAGCTCAATCTTATGTTGCTGCTTTACAGCTGTCTCGTACAAGATGGAACAGTTGAAGGATGTTGCTTGACTGAAGATACTCAGTGGGAAAGGAACACCAGCAAGATGCACCGTGTTGTTTGTTTGGTCTTGTTTGAAATGGGGCAGCCTGGCCTTTAGAGTACCTCGATATGAGCAGAAGACATAGGTGAATGAACAACTTTTCTTGTTGAAATAACTTAAGTCTAGCAGTGCAGTCTCCAGGAAGCTCACTGATTAGGTTAGCTTCAGAGAGGGTACTTATATGTAGTACTTCTTATCTGTAAGCTATCAGAACACTTCCCTATATGTAAAACACTAAAAGATGATTGGCTGCAGTTTATTCTGCTCTGAAGGAAGTGACTGCTGTCAAGACCAACATCTCCAGAATGAAACAATGCACAAGCATATTCCAGTCAGCTTAAACTTAATTACTGTGGCGGTTCTACACTAGGAAAATTCTTCTACAGAACAGTGTTTTGGAAAACAGTCATACAAACCAATAAAATCATAACATTGGCGACTTCATTGAAAACTGTGAGCTGAACCTCACCTAGTCTCAAAAAAGACTAGATTAGTTTAAGGTTAATAGAACAGTTTAATATGTTGACCACCAAGGTCTGGATAGAATCCCAATGGTGTTGAAATATCCCTGTCTAAAAAAAGTCCCATTTTTTTGAGTGCTAGAACATGACTTCCCCAACTTGCAGTGAGCAGTCGCTGTCCATGGTCCTTTAGCAGCACACCCTTATGCCGTTGAATGCACCAACTTCCAGCCTGGATGAAGTATCTAGCCACTGTGCTGCAGGATCAAGCTACAAGACAGATGGGAAGTTCAGCCATAGGAAGCCTGTCCAGAGAGCTTGAATGTGTAGCTGTTAAGATACATATGTGAAAAATCATTTTACTGCATTTTAGAAAAAATCTAAGAACACCCTGTTGGTGTCTGAGAAGTCTCATCTCCAGAATATGCATTTGTGTCTTAATGCCTGTACAGTTTCACTGAGACAGTTGAGACAGGCTCCGCAGTCTGTCACTGGCGTTCCAGACTTTTGTTAGGAATCAGGCTGAACATGACTTCAAATACAAAGCCACTACTGCAGCCTTCTGACAAAATGATGTCCTACTGGGAAATAATCAGAACTGAGGGATTAAGAGCAAAAATCTAGCAAGCAGTTCTCTGTGTTGACAGGGGACTGGTACCGCACTGTGTGTGTTGCTGCAGCTCAGTTGGTGTGAATGCTTGTATTGAAAGTCTCCTCCTCTTGAGCATGTCTGATCTGACATGGAGCTGGTATTTTGGTCCCTCCAAACTCACATCTTGGTCCTATTATGATTGTAGTAAAGGGACAAATTTTCATAGTTGACTTTAGGTTTCCTAATTATTTCTGAACAAACTGGAGTGTATCCTGAAACTGCACGTTTCTGTCTTCTCAGGATGTGCTTCTGTTTAGTGCATTCACCTGGCAAAAACAGTCAGTGCTTTGCCTTTTCGGAAGTGCTGAGATCAGGGTTCAAATGGTATGGACTCCAGCTGTGACTTCGTGTCCCGGGTTTGGCTGGGACAGGGTTAATTTTCACAAGAAGCCAGGAGGGGACACAGCAGGGATGGCTGACCCAAACTTCCCAAACAAATGGGGTATTCCATACCGTGTGCCGTCATGCTCGGTGCTGAGTGGGGGAGCTGGCTGGCGGGAGGTGAATCATGGCTTGGGAGCGCGTTGGGCACTGAGCGGTGAGAAAGAGTTGCTCTGTGTATTCCCTTGCTTTTGTATACTCTTCTAATTAGTAATGTTGTTGCTACTGTTAGCATCCTTAGCCATTCTGTTAAACTGTCCTTACCCTGACCCATGAGTTTTGCCACCTTCTTCTGATTCTCTTCCCCACCCCAGCGGGGGGAAGGGCAATAGAGTGACTGCATGTTCCTTTGTTGCTGGCCGGGGCTATACCATGACACTTTGCCTCATCTTAAACCTCAGGTAATGTCTATGTAATATATTAAAGAGTCATATCAGAGGATGCGTACTTCAGGTGAAGAACTATCTTCCTGATGAAGACAGTGGAATTTGGCTGCAAGTATCACCTTCAAGACTGTGCCATCGTGAATAAAATGAACTTCTATCAAAATCAAAAGTTTAATTCTCTTGTCTTCTTTGCCTCCTAGACGAAGATACTAAGCTCATTCTAACAGGCATACGTAAGATAACATTGCTGGTGGAAAAGAAGGGGAGAAAGGCATGGAAAGAAACTGCGTAAGTGAACAAAATCTAATGTCTACTTATTTGAAGTGACGTTGGACACAGTTTGACCTAGTAGGCCAAACCAACTTTTAAAATGGCTTCCATTCTGCTATTATTTTTCATGCAAGGCCTACCATACTGATTTAATCTGTTGCTTTGATGAAAGCATTGGAAAGATTCCTTAGAACTAAAAAATATTAAGTAAGGCTGTTTTCTTTTTGAAGGGATTAGAGGGGCTAGGGGAAGGAGGCATTAGATACGAGGAAGTGAAAAGGGTTAAGCTGCTCTAGAGATTCTTGGTCACCATCATTGTGCCCGAAGTGATGCACACTTATAGCATAAACAAACTGTCATGCTTGAAGAACAGGAACTCTATCTGCTCTCAAGATATCTCTAAGCAGCTTACAGAGCTAAAAAAAGATGGAAGAAAAGGTTAAAAAATAAAATAATTAGCTGTTTTCTTCTGTGTCTGCAAGTCCCTAAGAAGGGCTTTTACTACTACTGCAATGTAAATGGACTTTATTTGTTTTTAATTGATTCTTTTTTTTCTTCAACTGTCATAATGTTTTAATGTACAAATGTTTTCAGAATCCAAACATAGTTTATAAAATCACTAAGTTAAAGGAGTTGGTAACGGGGAAAGAGTGTTAAAGGTTAAGAGTAAGTATGAAAGAAGATGAAAGAACCTTCATCGAGGATTACATTTTGTTGCAGATGTGTGTTCTTCATCAACAAATTGGAACCTGAGACTCAAAACCCAAGCTGGCTGCAGTTTCCTAATTCTCCTATTCTTTCCTTTCCTTCCTAACCAGTAATAAGTTCCTGACAAGCAGCAATCATTTTGTTACAATAAAATATATTTAACAGCTACTGCTAAATAACTAGCAATAAACACAATGCTTTTACTACCTAGGACTTTGCTGTGCTTATTCAGATATATTACACACATTTGTAATTCACGGATACAGTATGCCAGTTCCACCTCAAATTTCAATTTCATAGAATCATAGAATCATTAAGATTGGAAAAGACCTCTAAGATCATCAAGTCCAACCATCAACCCAACACCACCATGTCTGCTAAACCATGTCCTGAAATTCAGTACATACTTGTAAATACATTTCTTCTCTCAAAACAACATATACTATAACTATGTTAATCATTAAAGAGTAGTTCTGTTATCTTCAATTCAATCATGTTTTAGTTTAAAAAAAAAAGACATGAAAAATATAAAAACCAAAAACATTTTGGCCATAATAATAATAAAATAATTTTCGTTGTGTTTTATATTTGTGCTCTGACTTCATCATTTCTCTGAACTCTTTCTGTACTAATACAATGTCCACTTTCTATTTCTTCAGACACATTCATGACATTATAAGCAGTTTTTGCAGTTCTTCATTGCTAAGTAGTCTTTTACATTACAGAAAATACCTACGGAAAGACCTTCTACAATTTTAAGAACCAGAGAACATAAATCAGGTGTCTAATAGTGAAGACTGAAACATTCAATTTACAATGGCTTCTTTCCGTATTTGTCATATTTTTTTCCTGCTTAGGTATGCAACCTATACCAGTTGCAATTTTTTTGCTTGTATCTGATGCTCCTTTCCTTACTGTGCTGAAGATGCTTTTGTAAAGATTATGAATAATCTTATTCTAAGCAAATCAAAGGCTCATCTTTTATTTACAACTTCAAGCAGGATCGTTCAGTGTTGAAACAACACGCAAATACACTGCAGTTTTGAATCTTCCTAATTATACTTCTCTAACCGTAAATATTGCTTTTAATACCTTTCAGTAGCATTTTCTTCAAAGGTTTAATTCAGTCACTTTCCTCTTACTTTCATAGTCTATTGAAGGGACTTTGTATAATCTCTGAGCACCAAACATGCATCCCAAGCCTGAGAACATCTAAAGATTTTTGCCTATGTCTGGCATTAATCTAAAAATGTCTCTAACACTTCATTCTAGATATCCCACATCAATATTTGAAAGTGAATTTCTCTTCTGTTCCAAGCCTCATCCTTTCTCCATCAAGCTAAGAAATTTTAACCACTTACCAAAGTGAAGTCCTCTCTTTTCTTACAACCACACACAAACCAGAAAAAGTTACTAAAAATTTATTTTAGAAAGGAATGTAACTCATGGTTATTTGTACTAGCATAAAAATATATCAAGTCTCATTGATTGACTCTGCTGCACAGGTTTGCCATGTAATACTATCATAGAAATACACTACTTCACTACCTGAAAAATCAAGGACCTGCCTGCATGTTGACTGTCCTTTCCTCTTCCTTTCAACACCTATGCCAGAAGAAATTGTAGGCCTCCCTTCACACTTCCCCCTCGTTTTTTTTTTTTTCAAGAAGCGAACAAAAAAGAGGCAGATAAATGAAGAGCTATACCTCCTCCTTTCACTTAAATAAATCAGAAATTTCTATTCCAATACAAAAAACCTTGTTCAGTATATCTTTATTGCAACAAGCTTTCCACAGAAATGCACTAGTAAACAGCAAAATATACAACACTGAACAGACATCTCAGTTTCTCAACTCACAGATTCAGCTACAGCCTAGTGAAATGTTTCCAGCAGTGTAACAAATATGTTGTGCAAAAGTATTCATCTGTGTGTGTGTGTGTGCATGCACATGTGCACTCACATGCAAACATAGCATTAAACAACTGAAAATAACTAAAAGATGGGTTAGGCATCCAACTGGTAACAATAGCAAAATTACCTTAATTCAGCCCCCACTTTGTGTGGATTATGATGTTAATTCTTCTTACAAAGAAACTTCCTCATACAATCAATATGCCATCACTATACACATTAGAATCTCTAAAACAATGGGGTAGAAGTCCAGTGAGGTGTTTTACTATGTAACTTATCTCATTACCAGGACTGCAATTCCAGGATTGCATACTTCAAGCCCAACTTTATAAAAGCTAACTTCTGAATGCTGGACTCAAGCTGTATTATTTTAAATGAAGGAGGTTTAATGGGATTTCAGTTAAAACAGTCAGGTGTGAAAAGGCGACCTCACATGAGTCTGGCTGGGACATTCAAAAAGTGAGATCTTAAGCTCCATTGTATTGAACTTCACCATTTGAGCTCCTGGAATAACTTGTGCTCACAGTAATCACAAAATAATGGGGGATGAGGGAAAAACTCCCCATATTCACAGTCCAACTGACCAATACTAAGAGCAAAATAATCTCAACTTCGACCCTCACTTCAGATTCCATCATCAGAGGCAAAAATATGTGTTACTTTTTTGGTACTAACTTCTAAAATCCATAAGCCAGACACAAGCAAAAATGTACTTTTGTAAGTGTCACGGTAAACATTAATACCAGAAGGAAGATGGAAAATCCCATTTCTTTTCTCTCTCATGTGTACGTAATGTATACATGTCTACATACATGCCCTTCTAAAACAAAAAATCAAATCTAATTTTTGGTTTATATGCTGCAAGTGAATTTTCACTTCAAGCCACTCTGGAGGGTTTGTTTTTTTTTAAGCCATTTAAACATAATTATATTGGTTTTTCTAGGAAAAAAGTTTGCCCTTTCTGCTTCAAACGGAAGTTTATGATTACATCTAATGCACACAAAATGCGGTATCAAATCATGAGCCACAAGCCAACAAATGAAATATTGCACATCTGATTAACCACCACTTGTATATTCCTTCCTTGTTATTAAGAAATTACTCCTGCTATTTTGTCTATACAGCTTTCAGGTACAGTGGCAGCTGACTTTCTCAATAGTAAAGGCTGCTTCACTGCTTGCATACCAAAACAAACCTAAACTATATTATATTATGCCACAGACTGCAGCCAGAGATGTGCTGAACAAACAGAACGAAACACATTTAGGCCTTTTTTCCACAGGTAAAGAAGAGACATCTAGCACACATGGTGAACGCTATGAACAGCAAATCGGTTTTTTCACTACTGTATCTATTGAACACAATTTAATCAAACTTCTATTGATGAACAAAAAATAAACATAAATAATACTTGTTTTGCTAGGAACTTTGTGCTTCAGCAGGAACAGGAAACTCTACAATACGCACAAATGTCTAAATCAATTGCATTTCCTACAATAATTAACTTCCTATGAACAGTTTCTCTTCACCAAATAGTGACACTGCTGTTTCAGAACCAATGTAACGAGGTCAGTTTCATTAAGGTAAGTTTAGTTTAATTTTAACACTACAGGGATTTATCTTTGTCTTTATGCTGAATAGTCGTTCACTTTGCGATGGTTACTATTTATTTAAATATATTTAGGATGTTTGTTAATGTGCTTCTGATGAGTGAAGGTGATGAAACTGAAAATTTAACATAATAGCAATGGTAACTCCTAGAGATGCCGATATAATGAACTGCCTGTGTGTAGCAGTAAGTACACCTTCTAAAACTATGCCCAGGCAACCATGTGATACACACATTATTAGCAGGCAGGTACTTTCACATGGCAGGCTTTTTTTTCCCCTTTTGAGGTAAATGCTTAGATTTAATACTACTCACATAAAAATGTGTCTCTGACCATGCCTCTACCCCCTATATTTGTAAGTATCTCCAGGGCAATGTAGCAATTCAACATCTATTTCTGTTTTAACAAAGTAACAGTGTTTATTTCAATACCTGAAACTAGGGAGGGGAAAATTAAGTTGCTACAACATAATGAGTCACTGAGAAAAAAACACGCAAGATAAAACACAGAATTATGGAAAAATCATTGAAGTATAATCTTCAGAGCAAATCAAAGGCTGAATTCACTGAGCAAGAGCTCAGCATCAACAGAACTAAACAAAGCATGAATTTTGGTGGATCTGTGTTTTGTAGATAAGCTTATCATATAGAGTATGTCATGCCAGACCATAAAAGGAAAAATTTGTGTTATAACCTTTACCTCACTGAAAGTATGTATTTGCTTCTGTGCAGCTTAGGGGTCCACTGCCCCCTCCCTCCAAACTGCAGAATTTTCCTGTTGTTAAGACCTTGTCAACATTTGGTTGATATCGGCTAACTCACTAAAGTTACCCAAGGAGATGGACGAATTGGCAATACAATTGCATAAAACCACTTTACCTTACAACACCAGACTCCAATTTGTATGTGGTTTTTATAGGCCCATTTTAGCAGACCACTTCCAGCTCCTGGTTATGCCACTGTATCTTCGCAGGTGATCATGTGCTTGTAGGACCAAAAAACATGTTCTAAAACAGCCACCCAACTTTCCCTCTTTGGAGACAAAAATAAAACTAAGCCTGATCTTATTTTTCCTTCTGCTTTTTTTGCTTACACACACAAAATTCAACTGAAGTTAGAGCTGTATAAAATTGAAGCTAGGCTAGGTAGCTTCATCTTATTTTTATCTGAAAATAACAAAACCATGAAAGAAAATTTTCTCATGGCAACTAGTATGTTTTAGTATTTCACATTATGTATCCAAATAATTTCAAATGGACAAAACAATGCAGTGTGTTTCCATAGAAACATGTTAGATGAGGATGTGTACTAAACAGTGGTCTCGGCAAACGAGACTGCATTGCAGAAATGTGGCTTTGAAATACATTTCAAAGACAAATGGAAAAGATTGTAAAAACAGGACCTTGTTTCAACATTTTGTTTCAAACATTAACAAATCCAATAAAAGACATGGATAACAAGATCCTCAACCAAATGCTAATGCCCTTACTAGTAACATAAGGGTTAAGCAGGTTGTCCGCATAAATCTTCGTATAAATTTGTAAGCAGCTAGCTCATTCTGCTCTGGAATAGGCTTAAAAAATTTAATTATATTTCTGTCTAACAAAATCAATCTTGAATTGACTAAGATCTAAGTTTCAGATATGGAATTGCAAATACTGTCTCTAGTAGTTTAAGGTACTTTCAGTCAAGACCCTCTTACACTCTAGAAGCTAGTTTTTATGTAACTGTAGCTTAATTACTTGAGTTAACTCTGCAAAATGGCAGAGTATACGGAAAATCTAACACATTTTGGTAGATGTTACCAAAAACTCTAAACACTGGCCTAATATTTGCTCTCATTAAAGGCAAAAGGAAATTTGCCTTTAATTTATTTAGTCCTTGAACCTCAACATTATTCAATGAAAACAGTATGAAACTGTAGCTGACGAGGTCTTCTCCTTCGCATCAAGAAAAATCTTGGTACTACACAAATATTTATCGAATAGCACATGATCCACAAGAACTTTAAATTACAGTCTTCTTTTAATATACCTCTAAACATAAGTAACATTCAGCATATTTCTAGAAGCTTTCTAACAGTCAGAGATTTTTTTCCTGCAACTAAGTACTACACATATTTTTTGCATGGGTTGTTGTGCATATATGCACATATACACAATATACACAAATGTAGTGAAAAAACATGAGCTGCACTCAAACCACTGCATGTACAACCAGTATTGAAGCATAAGAATATATTGCTCCTAATACATACATAGTAATACAAACTGAGAAATAGGCGAAGACCTAATACTAGACAGTTACATACAGAATATAGAATAGTTTACATACTATAGGACTACGTCGTTGTGTCCATTCTTTAGGACTGCATTTACAGATAAATTACAACCTTCTTTCGCAAATTAAACTAAGGACAGGAAAATCTAACGAAATTAAAATGCAGTAATAAATTTTACCTACAAGGCTAGAGATCAGTGGTAGACTATTTTTTTTTATTATTTCTTATATAGCATTCAATCATATTAGCTGTAGAAAAAACTGCAAATTTCATCAATTAAAGATAAACAGATTTAAAAGGTCATAACTCATTAATAGTCAGGATATAATTTATCAGTATTTTACATTAGTGAGTCCCTTACTTGACACAGAAATAAACAAGTACATACCCTGATCTAAAATCTCTTCCTCTTCTTTTTTGGCCTGCTGCGCTAAAGAACTTTCATCAGTATCCTTGGTTTCTGAAAAATGGATTTAGGATATGATGTTAACCTCTGTGTGTGAATGGAATTGAGTATTGTCCCACTGGGGAAAAAAAGCCCTTCTGGCAAGAACATTTGGTATTTTTATCTATAATAGTTGTACCAAACAGTGCAGCAGTAAAATAACTGGAATAAAAAAATCAAGTTTCGTACTTTGCTACACAGACATACCAGTCAGATTACTTCTGGATAATACTGCTGGTGCAACTTATATGCCTACTAGTGTTCAATATAAACATTTGATTCCTTCTATAACAAGGCAGTAGGATCAAGAAAATTATGGAAACATTATGATTCAACTAGGAAATATACAGAAGATAAAGCAAATATTAAGAAACTGTTAATATAAAGTACTGATATCTGACATAGAAAAGAGGTCAATCTTGTGGGTACACAGCTCACGTAGCTATAACAATATGCTGGAAATTAAAAGATGACAACAGGAAGAAACGGACAAAAAACTACGGCAGACATTTCCACTGAAAGCAAGAGCAGAATCCCGTGATGGTCTATAGTGATCTGAATTTTATTCAGAATTGCATTTCCTTTTAATGAAAATTTAGCACATCAAAGCACCACAGACAAACACATCATGAGCATAAAAAGACTTAAATAAATGGATTACAAATCTTTTTTCACCTTCATGATGTCCATGCGTCATCTTTAGCATATCAGACTTGACAGGAATAGGAACATTTGCCTCCTGCGGTATATTTCTGAACATCTCAGGGTTTGCATTCTGTGTGCAGGTCATATATGAGACAGCATGCTTTGCTTCCATGTAGTACATAATGTAAAAATTACACATTTCATCATTGGCTGTTCCCCTACACAACACAGACAAGATGAGGCAGTTAGGAAAAAATGAGCTGAATATAGCTGTTATTCAATTAATCTAACATATTTAACAGAATATTAAAAAGTTGCAATGAAATGTCTAGAAGTAGTACAATAAAAGATTTAATAGCTTCTTTGCAGTGAATATCAGAAGTTTCAGTTTATACTGAAGAATACCAGTTTGCACAAACTCCCCACGTATCTCAGAAATTCCTGACAATTTGGTTTTGATTCTACAGAAAATTGCATCAACTATTAAAACTGCTCTTCATTTTCATTTTCCCATTATACTCCTCAGTCCCCAGTGTGTCATCAACTATGCACATGTTCTGATGAAATACGACAGAACTGCATCATTCATTACATCAGCATTCATATACTTCTTTGTCAATTTGGGGCAAACCTAATTTAGAATGGTTGCAATTAACATCTGTGTTTCATTTCGGCAGCTGTCTTTTATGACAGTTTTTTTCTCCCCATGTTCAAGTGCATCCATTCACTGGCCAATCACACTGGTTCTAATGCAGAAAAACTTAATTTCATTACATATTAAGACATCATAAATATCTCTTAAAAGAGAAGACAGCACTGCCATCTTGAGAATAACTTGACCACAAGCTTCTGTAAGGAAAATGAGTGCAAAAGGATGATTAAACACTAGCAAAATTCAGCTCTTTGATAAATGTTGTGCATGCACTTGAAACAGAAGAGGCTCTACTGTACTGCTACATAATCGTTTCTTCAACAGAAAAAAAACCAGCTGGTATAAGAAAGAATTTTTTCTGAAAAATATTACTTTGTGAAGCCAACAATACAAGGCCTCTTTGCAACTGTGATCTGTTTCTGTTTTTTATCTCTGCCATATAGGTTGATATCTTTTATTTATAGCTACAATCCTAACAATGGAATAAGCTAGGACTTAAAAAGGAAGGTTCACAAAATAAAGGGGTTTACATTAAGATTTTTTAATTAGCTTTCACAATTAACCAGTGAGCCCACACTCATAAAAAGATACGGGGGTGGCCTATTAGCTGTTTGCAAAAGACGTCAGCACTGACTTTTCCAGTAGCATCCTGCAGCATTCATTTATTCACCATAGCAACAATAATGACATCAATCGGAGGGGAGACGGGGAACATGGGAGAAGAGACTGTTTCAAAAGGGGAATTGGTATTTTTCCATGCATTGAAAATTTAGCACCCCTTGGAGACCACAAAAATCAGACTCTGACTTGACAAGCTCTGCTTAAGTTTTTAGAAAGCATTAACTTCACTGTTGGACTCCCAATACCTGTCACTGTAATTGCCTCCTCTTTAAAACTCCAGTAGCAAAGAGGATGTGCAACCCACACGAATTCTGGTTCACCTGACACGTTACTGTGCTTAAACATTTCAAAGTTGATTATTTTAAGTATTTACAGTTAAAAAAAATTCCTTCCATTAGCTATTTGAACTCCTGAGCAGCCCTGTTTTGTGCACAAGTTTGATGAGTAGAAACCCTAATGCATGAGTTAAGAAGAAATAAAATCTGAAATATCCTATTAACCACCTTCACACCACTGCCACAGGTATCTAGAACAATATCCAGATCTTGGTATATTCACAGTACACAGTGAGGCATAATGAAACAGAGGATTTAGCATTGAAAAATAAGATAATGCAGTTAAAAAATCTCAAATACTGAATGGGAACATTTTACTCTAGGCACATAAACCTTCTCTTGAATGGCACAATACCTGTTAAACATATTTTGGAAGGGGAAGGCACAGGTTGTGCTATTTTCTGTCTGTTAAGAATTTTAAACAATGTATTACATTGCAACTGGAAAAACAAGCAGTCATAGTGGCCAATGGCACTTTCCTTTACAAACATATGATCTTTACATTGAATGGGCTCCAGTTCTTTGATATCCCTTAGACTGGTAAGCTATATAATATTTGACACTATATCAACTCTAATGTTTACTCTGAAACATCATTAGGTTATCTGTTATAAAACTGCAGTGGCTGCTTGCATGGAACACTAACTGGTCTGTAGCAAAAATTAGAAGAAATCTTGCTTCATAAATCAGGAAGAGTTGATGTCCTTATTTGACAAAGGATAATTCAACCCTCTAATGTACAAAAGTTTGAACTTGAGGAGAAATCCAGCTAACTGAAATGGACAATTCGTGAAACTTTTGAAGAGATGATTCCTGCCTCACCTCTTTACGCCAGAGACGCCTCATGCCTCACCTTTTTACACAGTCTGTGCTCATGTCATTAACCTCAACTTGTATGTAGTCAATTGCACAAGGAAAATCAGCTTTCACTTCTGAACCTTGGTTTGACAAACCCTACACATTTAAGAGGCATGCCTCAATACCTAATTTAGTTTCTCAGACAAGGAGAGGAAGCAGGATGAAAAAGGTTAGTGTGAACCATGGGGGTCATGAGATCATGTGAAATAATAGAAAGTAGTTAGTATAACTAAAGAAAAACATGAAAAAAACAAGACCAAATGTGTAAAGAAACAGAGAACAGTAAGGAAGGTATATAAAACCAAGAACATCTATCCACCTTCCCAAGTTAGATACTAAGTAATACACTTCGCCAAAAATGACACTTCATTCATATGAAAGGGACTAGCTGACAATCACAGAAATTATTACACAGTCAATAAAGTATGACATTGAGAATATGTCATGTTTTAACTACAGTTAGCATATATTATGAATGGTTAAGCTTTAGCTGATCAGTTTTGGAAAGGTAAATGGATAAAATGAACTCTTAAGTTTGTTTCAGCTCTGCCTTCCATATCTATTAAAGATAAATCACTTAAGGAATTTAAGATCTTATTTTCAGCTAGTTCCAGAAAAAACAAAAACACAGGCAGAAAATTAAATACGTAGACTGGGAAAGTGAACATGCAGACCTGAGCTGATCCTCTTCAGACATGTATTACTTCACAGCTTTCCTTTCACATTTGCATTTCCCATTTTTTCAGTGTTTATATTTGGAACTCAAAGGTTCTTTTAATATTTCTGATTGGGAGCAAGACAACTGCAACATCAGGTCAACATTTTCCAAGATTTATACAAATTTCATTTAATTATTTTATCTGTATAACTTTCCATATACCAGCATTGTTGTGAATGCATTCCTTTTCGTTCATTCATTTCATATTATGGTGATAATTATTTTCCAACCTTATCTACTTCCATAGTATGCACAAGATTTTGTGTAACCCTTTAACTATTTGATTAAAATGCTTATACACTGTTTCTTCAGATTCATTGGTAGAAATTATGTAATAAAAATGTAAATGTCTGCTTCTTTCTTTGACTTCTGTTCCTATTACTTCCTCATTAAAAGCACACTGAAGTAAAAGACCGTAATTGTATTAGGAATGTTTCTTTAACTGTACGGATTATTCAACAAATGGGAACTGCTTTGGGGAACGTTACAGAAACATGGCAGAAACTTTTAGAATTTGTGAAAAAAAGTTCTACAATTAAATTAAGGTTTTTGATATATTTTTGTTAGTGTTATGACCTTTGTAAAAGCCTCTTCTCAAACAATTAATTTTGCTTCAGCTGCTACTCATCAGTATTTAAGCTACCCACCGAAAGGTGATAAACTATTGTTGAATCCTTAACCCCCTACTGAGATACAATATTAGGGTGCTCAGTGGACTAAAATAATCATCCCTTGGGGTACTGCAGGACATACATCCAGAATGGATAGATTTCTGCATGGCATCTTCGTATCTCTACATATGCAGCAAATTATGGTTCAAAAAACTGGAGCCAGTTAAGAGAATATTAATACTGCATCGCTTTTTACAGCTGTATTTGTCAACTTGATCTTATAGAGCTCTAGAGCTCTGTCTGTCATCTTCAGCTGAATAGTATCAGACAAACACAGTTCAGCTTTTTCTATTTATCATTATTTGTCATTTATGGTTTTATTGTTTTTCATAAAATCTTGCATATTTTTATATTGAAAAAAAAGCATCTGGTATATTATTTCAAATTTTTATGGTTAAATTTTACAATGGGTCAAAATTTATCAGAATTTTATCAACTTCCATAAATTTTCTTTCTGAAATAATGAAGCGAAATTGTGAAGCTTTATTATTTTGTTTTAACCAGTAAAGAACTTCAGCTTCTTAAGATCCACATTTTTTAGAGTATTCACATATTCTGAATCCTTCACTATGTGCAGAACAGCCCATCATCTGAGTAAGGCTTTTGGCAAGCATAGCTTCACATGAGGAATGCTCTAAACAGTTCAGCGAAGTGATTATTCACATAAGTAAAGGCAACGAAAATTGTTATAGAGTTAAATCTTCAGCAGACTAGACAGCAACACAGACCATTCTGTCAGAACTTAACAGTTTGTTAGAATTAGCTTGGAAGAAGACATGAAACAAATACAGTCCTACACATAACAAATAGCTTGGAAAAAAATGATTATGAAATGGAGCAAATGGAGAAAATTTACCCTATATGTGTCTCTGTAGTTCTGCCTTCACCACTGAACACACATCTGGCTGCTAGGATGTCATCATAGCTAACATCTACAGGATGTTCTACGGGATAGAATGCCTGAAAGAGAGCATGATTCACCATAATCAGTGAAAGCATCTCGTATTATTTATGTCAATGTACACACACATGAGAATGACAGTGCTACACATCTGAAAAGTAATTTCAGAACAGTTCTTGCATCATAATATAATCATGATAATTCTTGGCAGTATTCACTTCCAGTGGCACAACAACACGTACCAGTGGAAACACCATGACACAAATGTGTGGGTACATGACTGCCAATTCAGCTTCTCAGTTTTAAATATAATTAACATTTACAGTTAGAATCTAAAAAAACAACCAACCTGTGGTAGTTGTGGACTCTGTCTACCAATCAATGTCCATTGACCATTTCTCACTCTGTATCCACTCACCACTTTGCCTATAACATAGCAATTTATATGTGAACATGAGACATACCTTTAAAAAAATATGTTGTGCTGTCTGCATTTTTCTCTCAAGTATTTGATATTCCTGTGTTGCAATAAAACTCTTACCTAGTCTGTGTGTATGAACTCTGTATGCAAAAAGATGCATTGGAAACCTTTTGTAATGGCAGGCAATGTCTGCATCAATCACTGTTAAAATATGATGGCAACAAAGAAAAACACATTATTTATCATACAGAGAATAGCTACACTACTGTACTTCATTCAGTGTGGTTTACAGAAGGTATACCTGCACTGAACAACAGATAGTTTCAAAAGATACTGGATAATACATTATATTTCTGCAGTGTCTTTCTCAAGACATCTGTGGAGAAAACCTAACAAAATATAGTACAAGTCATTTGAAAATTACTTTGTGATGATGTACATATGAAATTGGGCTGAAATTCAGTAATATTTTTTCTAGCATACACTACTGCTACTTAACAAAGTAAAAAAAATTGCTTACAGACGATGTTGAGGGACACTTAAAATAAACAGCTACGGTAAACAGTGAACTCGAGAGAAAAATTAAATAAACTGATACAACTTATAATGAAGGTTTGATTTCAACACCGAGGCCTAGTCTTAAACATTTACGGTTAGATGCTGACTTTGGCAGAGAAGAGCTGTACAGACAAGGTCTGCGCGCTAGTACTAGTGTCAGGTGCAGTAACAACAGCTAAGGAAGAGCCTACAGAGAAATTCCTCTGACGATGCCTCTCTGAGAGGTATATGGGGACTGGTTACATTTTTCCTGTTTTAACAAACATCATTCTGTATGTAAGAACTGCAAATCTGAACATGTGAAGGCAGTTATCAACAAGCACAGAATCGTTTTTATTCCCCTTTCTCTCACCCCTCCAGGTGAAAAAATGAATTTCTGCATTGAGCAAATATTTCGGGGGTGGTGGTGGGATTAACTTGATAAGTTTTCATATCGAAGAGCAAAATAAGTTTCAATTCAAAATAAAAAAGACTTCAAGTTGGTGAATTCAGCAAACAGTTGGAGTCAGCTGAGCATGTGACTACCTCATTCTGTTTAGGCAACTAACTGTAAACGGGACAAATGGTATTCCCTGACATCTAATTTAAATTTCCAGTATAGCATAGGAAAATGTAAAGTCAGTGTTCAACTTCCTTAAAACAGAACATTCCATGCTAGCTTGAAGAAATTATAGGACTATGCAAACTGAGCTTCTGATAAAATCCACTAAGAAGGGTTCTGCATAGAAACTGTGTGGAAACTTTCTTTTACAATGTTTTTTCAGCATTTTGACCTTTTAACCAACTAGGAACACAGTAATAAAATTTTTAACAAACAGCTCCTTACTGGTTGAAATTAATTTATTAAAACTGAACTGTTAGTAAGTCACAAATAGCACGAATGACCAATGCAGATGAAGAAGAGTGAAAAAAAATTGATGGCTTGGGGGGAGGAATAAGAAAATAAGTCGGGCTTTTCTGGTAAAAAGAAGAAATTAAATTAAAGAAATACTCTGAAGAATCCTAGAAACTTCAGTGTTGCACAGATCATTATTGTTCTGTCCACCATTGTTTTCTACAACACTGATTGCCTTTGCTGACATAGTCATCAGGAAATATGATATAATCTTAAAATTATAACTATTTTTTCATCATTTGTTTAATTAACCAATTCATTAGTCCACCTACAATTCAGCAGGTCTCTGGTAAATTTTCTTCCGCAATAAGCAGTAAAAATAAATCACATGCTGAAATTATATAATCACTTTGTAGAATTATGACTCACCTTTCTCGCCTGGTGGTATTACAGTGTTCACAGACATCATAAGATACATTCCAGCAATCAAAGGCTGCCTGCAATTCAAAACCCAAGCTCTGCTAAACAGGTCCTTTGTAAAACCTGACTGCAAGTGACATGATATGCAATAACGTTATAACACCACTTATTTCTAAATGTTGGATTACATCTGAAACTGGTCTACTGAGAAAAAAGCTGTTACACAGCACTTCCCTTTCCCTCCTTTTTTTCATACTGAGCTATAATTTTTAAAGCATCTTCTAAAAGTATGTGAAATAGGACAAAGTGATCATCTACATATTGCTATCCTTGTCCCAGATTTCTAAATATGAAGGTCTTAAACTGGATTAACTCAGTAACGATAGCACCATTTCATCAAGTTTCTTATCAGAAATTAAAATTTTTGCCAACAGATGACACATAGCTTCAAAATTCTTGATGTTGTGAAGTCTGCATTATTTTTACTTCACATGTTTTCAAAGGAATCTAAAGGAGGGTTTTCCATGTTTTCTGTTCTGATAAAAAAAAATCATAACAGGTATTTTAAAAAATACTTACTTTTGATGTGTCAGATGTAAAGTCACACCAGAGCAGTCCTTATGTTTATCTGTACAAATCACAAAATGGTTTAATCATTATCAGCTGAACCCATATGAAATTATACCACATTAATAAAGTTCTTCTTCTGTATAAAAAATACTGGTAGACAAAATAAGTTTTAATCTTACTGTTTGCAGGAAAACTTTCATAGTGTGGAAACATTACTCCAATTTGCACAAACATGAACATCAGAGTGCTGCATTTGTAGCAAAATTTTAACACAGAGCAAAACTCTGGTAGATGAAAAACTAACTGCTTTTTTGACACTACAAATTGCAGATCTTTATGAACTAGCATGTGGGAGATGAAACAGTGTCATTTTTACAATCGCAGAAAAAGTTTGTTTGCTGCAAACAAATCTGTATTTTCACCAAATTCAGAAAAATTAAAGATTTGTGGAAAAGCAGTGATTTTAGCCTTTAATAATGAAGCAGCCAGAAATCCTTGTAATAAAGTCAACAGGTGAACTTGAGATACCAACACAGACAGCGGTTCTGCTTAACACTAGATATTCTAGAAAGACAGTAAAAATAGTTCATTCATTTGTTAATGTACTGTATCAGTATTCTCTAATATGCTTGACGTTATAATGTAAAGATACTATTGTCTTGATAGTTACTCAATTTCAGTTGGTGATCTGAGAGTTCAATCTCCATTCTTTTTCAAGAAAGTTTCCTTTTCTTACGTTTATACCAAAAATAGCCGTAGTTAGATGATGGATATAACTCCAAAGCAAGTAAATAGAAAATGCTGAAAAAAACACCCTCTAAGAGTATATGCTTCAAGTAAGAAAAAGAACAGTGTAGCTATGGACCTGCTAACAACTGGTAACTGGGGAAAGATTTTCCTCCCATCAGTAGCTAGATTGCGAACTGAAAAAAGACTGCATTTCAACAGAAGAAAGTATAATGATTAGAGTGGGACAAAACAGGGAGACTTTACAGATTAAAGAGTATCAGTTTAGTTTTTCAAACATTAGCTATTTCAGTCACAACAAATTTCATTATTAAGGGATAATATTCAGTTTGATTTTTACCACCATTGATACTAGAACTAACTGTCAATATGTTCACAAAGTAGACAATCCTTATGTTTACAGAACATACGAATTAGTACCTATGTGCTAGTAGTATTAGTACTAGTGCCCTAGTGAGGCCTCATCTGGAGTACTCTGTCCAGTTCTGGGCTCCCCAGTTCAAGAAAGATGAAGAGCTACTGGAGAGAGTCCAGCGGAGGGCTATGAGGATGGTGACGGACTGGAACATCTCACCTACGAGGAGAGGCTGAGCTGGGCTTGTTCAGCCTGAAGAAGAGAAGGCTGAGAGGGGACCTAATATATACTTACAAATATCTGAAGGGTGGGTGTCAGGAGGATGGGGCCAGACTCTTTCTAGTGGTGCCCAGCGACAGGATAAGGGGCAACGGGCACAAAGTGAAGCAGAGGAAGTTCCAGCTGAACATAAGGAAGAACTTCTTCCCTCTGAGGGTGACGGAGCACTGGAACAGGCTGCCCAGGAAGGTTGTGGAGTCTCCTTCTCTGGAGATATTCAAGACCCGCCTGGACAAGGTCCTCTACAGCCTACTGTAGGTGACCC
>Ga0065711_1031163_pt1 | contig 30385 bp, 19 predicted proteins | sample Hoacrofraction12_FD_59098 | JGI IMG/M metagenome (GOLD analysis project Ga0065711, IMG submission 59098) | Hoatzin crop microbial communities from Cojedes, Venezuela - Epithelial fraction 12 v2 (version 2) | ecosystem: Host-associated > Birds > Digestive system > Esophagus > Crop | place...
TTTTTTTTTTTTTTTTTTTTGTACAGTGCTAGCACATGCCATTTTGGCTGAAAATAATTATTTCAACTCTGAAATTCCCCCACCACGTCTCACTCACGTTCTGGCCAGATGACTCCTGCTCCTATCCTTTGCTTTAGATGGAAGTCCAAATCCTGATTTGGCTGCGGTATAATCATAAACCCTGGTGAAAATCCTAGGATCTGTGATGTGTTTCCAGCTGAATCAAAGAAATACCAATTCTGATGTTTAAGGCATGGGCATAAGCTCATCTGCAGTACTGTGTTCAGTCTTACTTTGTGAAAGATTACTTTAAATGAAAACAAGCACAGAAAAGAACTAGCAGGATGAAATAGGGAGGAAGGAATTCAGTCTGATGTTGCAGAATGAAGACTGAAAACAAATATGGTTGCTCTCTGCCACAACATAGTAGAGGTGAACACCAGAAAGAGGAGAGAGCTATCATGTATGGAACAACATTAGAAAAACCTCAAGCTGGCATATTTGTCAGTGAATGATTTTAGAGTGGAGATAATATTTAAAACCTAGCGAAGTTCTGGAGTAGCTTTTTGGATGGAGAATTAAAGGCAGGAAACCTAAATAGTCTGAAAGTGGGTTATGAGATGGGGGTGTTACTGCTGCAGCAAGAAGTGGCCCTTGGGACCCAGCAGATTTTTTCCTGTCTGTGTTCCAAGGGGAGGCTCCACAGGGAAAGACACATGACATGGCAACCCCAGGGGACAGTGTTTTACAGGAAACAAGTTTCCAAATTCAATTTTTTGTTTTTGAATTTGGGACTTTCCCTTTTTCAGCAAAAGGCGACTTATCCATGGGAAGCAGACACGTTCCACAAACATGCTCTTTTAGTCAAGAAGCTGTTTTCCACTGAAAAGTAGTTCATCTGGAAATTTTCAAGAAGCCCAAGTGCTAACATCTGCTTGGACTGTAAACCCCTTGAAGCATGGCCTTGTCTCTTTGTTTCTTCAGTGTCAAAGAGCCTTGGCAAGACAGACAAATAAAGGATAGCTGGGCAAGAGAAGCAGAGAGTCCATCCAGATTCTGCCAGCTGGCCTTTCTTTCCATGGGCTGTGTGCGAGAGGAGAGTGCAGCCAGTGACCCCGAGGCACTCTGACAGTGGCCAGGCCAGAGCAGAGAGTTCTGCAATGATGTGAACCATACGATGAACCTGACCATAGAAAACTCAAACACAGCTGTGCATGGCACAAGCTCTTAATGGATTAAATCTGAATGAAAGAGTAAAATAATAAATAACAATAAACTATTTTTTGTCAAGAAATCAGCCAAGGGTTGTGTTGGACCAAGCAGGAGACATTTCAAGAACGCAGACTACAGTAAAAATCATGTAATTATTTGAAAAGTAATTCTATTCCAAGAGCAGAAAAACGGGATTGAAGAGCTTGTTTTTCAGTGATTCCATTGCAAAATTGTTCTGTTTAAGAAGAAACGAAGTTTTATCCACTACAGCAGAATCCTTCACTTCTACTTGCCTGCTCACTTATCCTGTGAGTCACACAGAGCTCTGTATATCTTACGAATCTGGAATAACAAATTATCTTCCTAGAGAAGACAATCCTCTGACAGGTCTTCCACATTTTTGCCACCTACAAGTGTCTTGGGAAACGTAGTTCAACAAACTTGCTTTAGCGCAGAATTCTGCTCAGGTCTTTCACGCAGCTTTTTATAAGTTTGATTATCAGCAAGCTGTGCAGGGGGTGCACAGCCACAGATTTCAAATTCATTTCGTGATCTCACACTGCCCACAGCTCAGGAGTTGTTCCAAGCATGATCCATAATTCTGGGTTGCAACCCAGCTTCTTTGCAAGGTCAGCTAGTCAAAAAAAGCATGCCCCTGTACATGTACACACATACATGGTGTGATTCCTGCTGCAAAATGAAAGCGGATTCTCCATGCCTGGGAGCTTCTGTGGGAAGAAGTGGAGGCAGCAGCTCTCCTCCAGTGCGTCCCCAGTGCTTGTCATAGCCTGGGTGAACAAAAAAGGACGTGTGCAGATCTGACTCAGACATGATTGATTGCTCAAATTGACCCTTGTCGTGTCCCCAGCCTTCTTTTCCTGCTGTAGATGCCAAATAATTTAGTGTCTGAGCTGGTTCAGGGAGGCTGTAAGGTCGTTTTTACTGTATCTTTCCCACACAGTGCCTAATGATTTGGAGTCACAGCACCCTTGCCTATAAAAGGGAACATAAAGCAGCAGGGATTGCTGCCACTTGCTGTGCCTGTCCTCAGTGGAAACAGTAAAGTCTCCACGCAAAGATAATCCTGTTTATGTTTCACAGCCCACAGGGGTACTGAGGGTCATGTAGGCACCACACAAGGTCAACAGAAACAGTATAGCTTGGATGCAGATGAAACACAATTGTCACCTTAGGGCACTGCAATTATAAAGCCTGCTTTCATTGAATAGTTGTATTCATCATGACAGGAAAGGAGTACAATCCCCATTTCATGGTGAAGGTACGGACAGATCCTGCAGCATCCTTCTAGCAAGGCCTCCATATGCTCTGTTTGCAACTCAGGGGGAAAATAGTGTGGAGAGAGTATGCCCTGTGAACACCCAAAGCAACGGCCACCCACAGCTCTGGCCCCCAAGACGGCAGCTACTGCTGCCATCACCCACCCAGCCACAAAACCGTGGGCAGTCAGAGACAGGATCACAAATGTCCTTCTCACATGCTGACTCAGCGCTCCAAGTTAGCAAGGGGTACGCATTGCTGGTGGTATCAGACCATTTTTCAAAGACAGTGGTGGAACTGCAGGGAGATTTAGACTCTCCACAGAATTTTCGTCCCAGAAACATGAATTCCAGTACCCTATAGAGGCATGTAAGACAACAGCTGTAGCACTGTGAATGCTAAAACAACACTAAAAAGCCAACACAATGTACAAGGTATATGATAACCAGCACAGGGATGCAGCATTGATCTGTACTTCTTGCTGAAGGACCTCACCGTGCATTTGGCTCCTTGGGACTTGTCTTGATGAGTCCCATTAGAGAAAGGTCAGGATTCAGAAGAGGAGAAAGCAGAAACAAAGTAATTTTCACAGGTCTCTGTGGCTTGTTGTCTGCTGCGCATACTTGCTTATAATTGTTTTCACACTGGATTATAGAACACAACACATGATGGCTCATGTCCTCATCTATCTAACCTCATGGGTTTGCCCAAGGCACTCTCTAATTTTACGCTACCCAGGTAAGTTCTTCCCTTCTCACTATTCAGAGCAGGGTCGAAAAAAGATCCCTCCTCATTATCGGCACAAGGAGTCTCAGAGAAAACTTACAGGTCATTACCCATAGGCTGAAGACATTTTCACCTGTCCAGGAGTACAAAGAAGGGACCTGGAGCTTGCCTTGTAGCAACCAGTCTGATCTTTGCTGTCTATTGCTCTTTACAGAAGCTGGCAATGTAAAGAAAAGTGTACCCATCAGGGCACAGAAAGCAAATTCTCTCCTGAAGAGAGGGGCACAGGGGGTAAATCCCCTTTTTCAAGCCACCCTGATTCATGGGCAGCCAAATTAATGGCATAAAGGGTAACAGGTCCTAGAAGAATTCCAATTAGATGCATTTGTGATTAGTGGCCTGGCCAGACAGCAGTGAGGGGGACGGGGACACACTAGAGAAAGGCACTGAGCCGAAAAACATGCTGTGTATGCTGATGGGGAGAAAAGCGAGGTGCAGAGTAAGGAAGCAAGGGAGGCAAGGTCTTGCCAAGGCCAGGAACTACTCAATAGTAAAATTGCCTCCTGCTGCCTGCAGTGAATGCCTGAGCGCTTCAGCAGCATTTAGCAGTGCTGAAATGCTCCACAAGCACTTAGCAATCTTTTAGCAACACTGAATCATAGTTTAGGCAGTTGACTGACTAGTACAAGTAGGATCCCTGACCTTCCCAAAGACTAAGGTGCTCATTCACAGCACCACTGCCACCCCATCAGACTACTGCTGCAATTAAGCCAACAAAAGCATCCCCATAGAAGCATCTCTGTTTTTAAGTCAGCTTCATAACTAATATTCAGAAATGGTCCTGAGTGTCTTGTAAGCACTTGGATTTTTTTTCTCCTCTTTGATGTTAGCTGTGAAGCTACCTAATCTTTAAATCCGGACAGGACTTGTGTGTTCAACTGCTTTCTTTTTCCTTGGATATTTTTTTTTTTTTTTTCCTTCATTTTTCTGTTGAGGAGATCTTTAAACTGTCATCTATTGACTGTCTCATGGCAGAAATTTATAGAACACCCCCAAATCCCACAGCAAAAGGACACTACTTAAGCCGCATAGCCAAACACTCAGAAGTGAGGAGGAGCTGTAATGAGGACTGTCTTCTACAGCTTTGACTTGACCCCAAAGGAAGATGCATAATTGTACAGTCTTTAATGACACAATCACACACTGTTTTTCTCCAGAGAACCCCATGGTAATTTATCACATGAGGAGTGTTTTCATTTTTGTTGCTGAGTGTCTGACCCTGAGCCTTATGCTGGGCTTACCATGCTGGCTTATTTGCTGCAGAAGATTCAGACAGAGAAGCACAAGGGGACAGCCTCTCTGTTGGTCTCATCCCAGCCCTTGCCCCTAACCACAGTCACTGCTAAGTCCAGTTGCTGGTTTCTGACAGAGTCTGGAGATGATCAGGAGCCCCAGAAACATTAGGTTCCTACAGTTGGCTGTGGAAGGGAGAAAAAACAAACCCAAACATCTTTCATGTCCTTCTGCGGGGATGGTAGACATGTGGGCTCACCACCCCTTTGTGGACACCAGAGACTGCCCCTGAAAATCCATGTCTGTATCCCAGGTGTGTTTGGCTCTGCAGTACTGGAAATGACTGCTTTTTTCCTGGTACCCCTCATTCCAGTGTTGATGCTAGCCACTTATGATAATTCCATTTCCTTACCTATGATTTTTTTTTTTTTTTTCATTCAGTTCCCCAGGGCAGAGCAGTGGCTCTGTGAATGCTGGAGAGCAACTGGCAGTAGTGTGAGAAATTGAATTCCTCTTCAAAAAAAAAAAAACCAACAAAAAAACCCCAATCAGATTTACAAGTAAGACATCCTGTCCAGGAACAATACAAAAAAAGGCTAAACAAAGGAACAAGTAAAATTTGTTCCTTTTGACAGGAGGGTAAATCTGGAGCGAATAAGATGGTCGCTTCCCATAATCAAATCCTAGTGGTGGGGCTGGAACATCCAGGAACCTCCATAACACCCACTTTGGGATAAAGCTCCCTCTTCATAGGCTAGATAAGGGATTATGGCTTTGCAGAGCAAAGAGGTCCAAAGTCTTACAGTATCCTGGGAGGAGAAAGAAAATTTAAGACTGCATCATATGCAGATCACCATTAATCTGAGCAGTGCAAAGGACAGAGGACCCAGTCATCTCCTGATGCTCAGGCAGCTGTTCTGGCTGTGTACTCTGTTATGGTCTCCTATTTAAACACATGCATTCTATGGTTAACAAAATCCACAATAGCTTGCATCAGCTCATGGTTTTAGTGTGGGGCAGCCATATCTTTGTCTTTTCATATATATTCCCTTGCCTGGCTTAGTTTTCCTCCAAACAACAGTTCAGAAGCATCCACAGCTTGTATCTCGGGAAGGGGAAAAGGAAATCATATTGTGCTGGCCTTGCAGCGGCAGACGCAGTGGTTGGACAGTGAGGAGGAGAAGGTGATGCTGGCTCCCAAATGGGCTTAAAGACTGACAAGGGCAAGTGGAGAAAATCAGACAAAGTGCTGGAAGAAATAATATTCCTGGTATTTGTTACTATTTCAGATGGGATGCTTTGGTGACATGTACCTGAAAAGAGGGCCCCGATAGGTTGAGCACAGGTCTATGATGTGCTGACAGAGACTTGCCACACCGGCTCCCACAGCAGACTGCCTGCTTTATGAACACAGAAGGATGCAGTGGCTCTCCAGCACTGCTGCTGCCAGGAGGTAAGGAGACTAACCTCTTTAGATGTCCTCTTCTCCCGTCACTAGTCATCTCTGTTATTTTAATGCAGAGCTTGTGTCCTGCTATGTTAAGGACAGTAGATGGTGCTATTGATAGCACGATTAATGCACATGTTCATCAAGTAAAAGTATACCCAGATGAACAATATCAAATGCTTTTGTTTTCCTCATATCCCTCATCTCAAGGAACCTCAGGGCACTTGCAAAAACTCAAAAACTGCATTTTTGTGTCAGCTCGTGTTTGAATTCAGTGCAGCTTTTCTTCCGTGTGTCTCCAAGACCTGCTCCAGAGAAAAGACAGAAGATAGCGAAATTCTGCTAAGTAGCAAAGAGCCATGTTACACCAAGCCTCGCTGAGACTTCAAAGATAATCTCAGGAATAAGGATGCAAACAGCCAGGTCAGAATCTGGCAGGGCTAATCAAAGTGAAAATAATCTCTCAGTTTTACAAGAGAGTCCTTAACAACTTGAGGTCAAGCTGTCATCTCTATAGTCTCTTGGGAAGAGCTGTTCTCACAAACCAGCACCGATTACCCTGCTGGCACATGGCAGCCGCTCTGCTGCTTTCCAGGACCAAGATCACAATTCCCTATTCTGTTAGAGTAATTGACTGTTATTACCCTCAAAGTAACAGATTAGGCAAAAGCTGTGGTTCCCAATGGGGCAGAGACTGTGCTAAGACACAGCTCTTGCTGGAAACAATTTACAAAGGCAGCTACTCCACCCGTAGAAATGAAACGACATCAGCAGTATCACAAAGTTGAAAACACTCATTTCCAACTCCTAGATCAGTTATATTTACAGGAACCAGCTAAACTCCTTTTCTACCCTGTAAAATGTTGTCATTACGATGAAGAACCATGTGTCCCAGCAGAGAGGCTAATGAAGGAATGGGCCAAAATACACAGACAGGGAAGTGTCCTCAAGGATGCTGGGCTGGCGCACTCAGCAAGACACTCAGTAATGTGCTTTGTATTACCACACTTAGAGGAAAATATCAAAGGCCCCATAAAACAAAGGCTTGAATTTACGTAGCTGAAAGTGTAGGAAAGGCAGCTCCTTATCTGAGGAAAAGAGGTTCTCAGACATGACTGGAGTTTAAGTTTTTCTGCTTATCTTCAGTCTGTGTTTTAAGATCAGTGTTTCAGGCTTTACACAGCCATTTTCCAAATGCATCCAAACAAGATACATCCAGTTCTGCAAAATGCATACCAAGCATGAAAATGCCAGTCTGGTCCAGTGCCTAGTCCTCCTTAAAATCACCACTCATAGCTGTTTTCCTATTTTCTATCATTTTCCTTTGCTAGCAGCAATTCTATAAATTGGTCTTTGAACGTGTACAGTTTTGTACTCTGTAGATGTCTCAGACTCGATTTAAATAGCAGCAGACTATTTCAAGCATTTGACATTGATGGAAATTAAAGGCCCATTTCCCAAAGCTTTTAAATATGTGCTTAACTTTGGACATATGAGTAATGCTATTGACAGCAAAGGGATAATTCATGGGGCTTTGCTGCACTAATGCTCAACAGCTATACAGACGACACAAGTTGTTTGAGCGATATTTGTGGGGTTCCTCTGCATGTTTTCTTAAAAATAAACCTACAGGAGGGATATCACTTGGGAATATCTTTTAGCAAGGGGTAGGGGATCTGTTGACAAAGGACACAGAAAAGGCCAAGGTACAAAAAGTCTTCACTGGTAAGGCTGTCCTTAGGCAATTCGAGGCCCCTGAGATCAGTGGGAAACTCTGGAGCAAGGAAGGCTTATCCTTGGTAGAACAGGATCAGGTTAGGGAACATTTAAACAAATGGGACATACATTAAGTCCATGAGCTCTGATGGGATGCACCCACAAGTGCTGAAGGAGCTAGCAGGTGGTATTGTGGGGCCACTCTTGCTAATCTTTGGAAGGTTGTGGTCCCTGGGGGACATTCTGAGGATAAGAGGAAAGAAAATGTCACCTCTGTCTTCAAAAAGGGCAAGAAAGAGGATGTGGGGAAGTACAAGCTGGTCTCCCTCACTTTGATTCCTGGGAAGGCAATAGAGGAAATAAACCTGGAAACCATTTCTAAACACATGAAGGATAAGATGAGGGAGTAGTCAGTATGGATTTATGAAGGGACAAGCATGCCTGACCAACCTAGTAATGAGGAGATGACTGGCTTGGCAGATGAGGAGAGAGTAGCAGATGTTGTTTATTTGTTGAGTAGACTTTAGAAGCTTCCAGTTCTGTTCTGCATAACATCCTCATAGACAAGCTGATGAAGTACAGGTTAAATAAACAGACAGTTGATTGAAAACTGTGTGAACTGCCAGATTCAGAGAGTTGTGATCACAAAGTCCAGTTGTGGCATGAAGCCTAGTTAGAGGTCAGCCACTAGCAGTGTTCCCCAGGAGAGGGTACTGAGGTCAACAGTGTTAAACAACTTCATTAATGATCAGTATGATGGGGCAGAGCCTACCATCAGCAAGTTTGCAGATGACACAAAACTGGGAGGAGAGACTGATATGCCAGAGGGTCATGTTGCCATCCAGAGGGACCTTGACAGGCACCTCATTCAGTTCAACAAGGGGAGGTGCAAACTCCTGCACCTGGGGAGGAACAACACTGTGCACCAGTACCTGCTGGTGGACACCAAATTGACTACAAGCCACCAGTGTGCCCTTGTGACAAGGAAGACCACCAGGGGCATAAGGAGGAATATTGCCAGCAGGTCAAAGGAAGTGATCCTTCCTCCAGCACTGGTGAGACATGAATGGGGTGCCGAGTCCAGTCCTGGGCTCCCTATACAAGGAAGATATGGATTTACTGCAGCAAGTCTAGAGAATGGGTCACAAGACGATTAAGGGACTGGATCATCTGTCATACAAGGAGAGATGGAGACCTGGGACTGTACAGCCTAAGAAAGAGTCAGCTGATGGAGGATCTTATCAATGTGTAAAAATATCTGATATGGGGTGAGGGGGTAGAGAAGATGTAGCCCAACTCTTCTCAGTGCTATCCAGTGACCAGACAAGAGGCAACAGGCACAAATGGAAGTACAGGAAATCCCATTTAAACATAAAACTAAACATAGCTTTTTTTGTTCCTGTGAGGATGGTCAAACACTGGCACAGGTTGCCCAGAGATCTTGAGAGGCTGTGGAGTCTCCATCATTGGAGACACTCAAAACCGACTGGACATGGCCCTGAGCAACCCGCTCTAGCTGACTCTGCTCTGAGCTTGGGGGTTGGACTAGACAATCTCCAGAGCCACCTTCCAGCCCCAACAAGTATATGATTGTGTGAACTGCATATAGAGGGAAGAAAAAATCCTCACCATGTATGAACAGGAAGCTGTTTAACAGAATTGGGAAGAGTATTTGATTGTGATTGACTGAGCAATTTGTAGAATTGAGGGGCAGCTTTACTCAAGTGAAAAGAAAAATCTGCCTAGTTCCAACAGCTTCTAATACTTCTGAAGTTCATTCTTAATCACATAAAAAAGAGAAACAACTTTGTCATTCCTATTTTGTATTGTTTGGTTGGCATAAAAGACAGATCCCAAAGATAAATCTTTGGATTGCAAACTGACTTTGAACATTTGCTGTGTGATAAATCATTGTTTTGACCAAGAATGCTTAATATCATTTGTTCTCAACAGTTACTCCAGCAGCAGACACGGCAGATCCCATGCTAAATTCAGATTTACATTAAGCTTTTTCATATTTCTTTTCCTGGTGGGTAAAATGTAACTTTTAAAACATAGCTGTAGAGCTGCTTTATTCAGCTCAATCATGAAATAACAGTCATTGCAAAATACTCAAGCTGAAGGCACTAACAGCCAATTATCCCACAAGTGGGGGTTTTTGCAGAGCTAACCTTTTAGCTATGCCTTCTTTACTATGTCTTCTCCACAGCTGCCAGCGCTGCTGGGTTTACATTACAGTCTAAATGGACAATATCTATTTTCACTTTGGGTAGAGGCACAAAATTCAGGCTTAAAATGTCTAAAGAAGGTTACAGCCTAGCACAGAGTTGCATCCACTTTCCTTTCTCTTTTTGCCTTCTGCCTGCAAGGTTACAGGAACACTTTAAAAGCACTCCTGCTCTTGTGCAAAAGTCCTTTCTGTTGCCAACTGCACTAAGGGTTGCTCCATAGTTTCATCTTTTGTCACAAAAGTAGCAAATGCATTTTAAACTTGCAGCAAATGCCAGTGAAGCTCCTGGAATACTTCCAGTTCCTCTAGCAGAGGCTGAGCGGAATTAGCACCAAGATGCTGGGAAGCCTGAAATTCTCTTAGCAATATTGTCTCTGTTGGTGAATCAAACACCGAGTTCTCCAGGTCTGATAAATTATCAGCTTTCTGTAGGCCTAGGAGATTTTCTGGCTTCCCTCACCATCCAGGGAGGTGTTAAACTGATGATGTCCAGAATTGCAGGACAGAAAGCAAGGAAGCTATGGGGAAGAACCGAGTATTAGTATTAGACATATTAATGACTATCCTCAAACTCATCTCAGCCATGTGCCAGTCACACCCATTCAGTTCAGTGCCTAATTCCAACATCTTCATGGTTTAGTGGTAGACTTGGCAGTGATAGGTTTATGGTTGAACTCTCTGATCTTAAGGGTCTTTTCCAATCTAAATGATTCTTTGATCTATAGTACACCAAGTCTACATATACACTGTTATAATGAGTGCTGAAGTTTCTTGCAAACCTTCCCAACAGCAAAAGCATCAAACTAGTATCCAGGCAAACCCTGTGGTAGCAACAAATGACTTGAACCAATGTTTACTTCTATAAGAATCAAAACTAGGATCTTTTGCAAGCAAAGGAAAAGAAATGATGCTAATAGGTGTACAGAAAGGCCAATAACAAGGTAACCAGATGAGCAGTCTTAAGACTGAACTTCATTTTCCCGTGGAATGGTCCACTACTACTGACTGCAGAGTTGCTTGTGATTTTGCTATGCTACAACCACAGAAATTAGATGATGCAAACAGCTTCTCTCACTCATACACTACTTAGATGACCATCCTACAAGCAGCACAAGGAGATTTTTTTTTTTTTTTTTTGCTCCAATCAATCAATCAAGTGTAGATTATTCCTCTGCTGGCACTGGTACCAGGACCATTGGTTTCTTGTTTGGAATCTCAAGCACTGTTGAGAAGCGAGTCAGTAAAATCGGCCTTCTCAGGCCCTGGAGTTTACAGGCCAAAATCTGAGGTGTAGTTTTAAGCCACTCTTCATTTTAGAAGATATTTATAGTTGTGAATGCTGCCCTCATTTTCCACTTAGTTCAAAAGAGAGGTGAAAATTAGGGACAATGTCTGCCAATTTTTTTTCCCTTCTGTGTTCCCAGCAATAGAAACAAAACAGAGTAAGAGGAAGGGCTAGGCTGAGCCCCACTCAAATCATGATTCTTGCAGTTAGCACACAAACACGCTCATTAACAAAATGCATAGCCTAACATGGGGCAGCAGCTGAATCACAGCTGAGCAAGGCTAGACAGAGCCTGGGTTGATGCAATAGACTTTTGTGGAGTTAGTCCAGCAAGATAAAACCTGTTTTTAAATTCTGCATGTCATGAGCTAGCAGTCTGACCAGAGTAACCTGCCAGATACTAAGCAAATGTAGCATCACCAAGGCTCACAATAGAACACCCGCAAAATTTCTGCTCGGTATGAAAAGAATGTCAGCAGTCTTTTCTTCCCTTGTTAGTTTATTTTAGAAACTCCTTAATTAATTTTCAGCTGGCTGTTTCTACAGAAAGAAGAGTAGAACCAAAGTTTGCTACACAAAATGGAGGATTTACAGAAACTTTACAGATTACATGTTACCCCTTCACAGAACATGAACCATTATTTGACACTATTTGAAATGTTCAAAGTGGCTTTGTTACATACAACATTTTGTCACCTGATTACAAGTTTCTGGATCACTTAGTTACTGGAAAAAAATCCTAGAGGCATAAAAATTAGAAGACAGATAAATAGTTTATATGCATTGTCACGAAAATGTAACGATTTTCTGATAGTATTTTTAATGTTTGGGGTGGACAGGACTGATGCAAAATAATTCAATGGAAAATAGTATAGGAATAGCTAAGATTATTATATACCCATTGGACCCACTTTCCACTGAATCATGAAGTTGATCTCTACATAGCTATTGTATCTCTTCTTATCAGTGCTGATTCATTACAATTTTTCTTGCCTGCAAGTGCATCAAACCCTAAGTCACAGCAGTTTCTGCCTCTGCCACAGCCAGTCCAAAATACCGGGTTTGGATGACACTGACCTGCCACAGCTACTGTCAGGTCTTGGTGTCATTTGACAAAACAGGCAACACCTGGGAAGTGAGCAAAGCCTCTATAACCTTGGAGAGCTTTTACATCAATCACTTCACAATTTTAAAAGCCAAATATTTGGAAATCAGAAATGAAAGTGTTTATATTCTCAGCCCACTGCCTCTGTGGCAGGCTAAGTAGGAAGAGGCTTAGTATAAAAGTGCTTAGAATATACATGCAGAAAATGGCAGTATTTAATGAAGTGAAAATGTTGCCTCAAAATGCTGCTGGAATTAGAACAGCTGTGTTTCCAGAGGTGGAGGCAAAATCAAAGCACCACAAAGGTACACTAGTAGAAAATTTTTGCAGTTCTTCATATCTTGTTTCTGTAACTCATTTGCCTGTGGCTAGAAAGATATTTTAAACACTAGCTGTTCATCATTTTCGTGGACTCACTGGTTTGGTGGCTTTTGCACTCTGTAGCCAAATCTTACTTCTTCCACTAAGAGACCAAGGAACTTCTGTCTACTTGGTTTATCTAAGAGATGCTATTGCTAACATCTATGGTCTAGTTCAAATAAAAGTAACCAGGCTTCTAAGTCCTGAACACCTTGGTATCAGAGCTAAGCACTGTCTTAAAATCCTTCTTGGAGCCAGACTTGGAAACTGATGGGAAGCTTTAGGAAAACCATGTCAATAGAAAAACAACCTAAACTGTCAGGAAGGAGAGAGGAGTCAGGTTTGGTGATCATGAGATGAGGTCTGAGCTATGTTTGTAATGAAAATGTATCTAGTTTAAATCATAAGAGATTTCTAATTTTGCTCTGGGTTCCTCTATCAGAATAAAATATTTTGTATAGTTTCAAAGGCAGTTCAGATACAACAGTGGACAGGCAGTGCTGATAGATGGCTCCTGTGGTATCTATTACAGGGCATCTGTCACACATATCCCTAGGCTGTTTCTCACTGCTGTTGTTTTAAAGATGAGAGACATGTTTTCATTCAGAAAGGTTGTCTATTTATATCCCATAGACACAGCTTCTTTCACTGCCCCGTAGAAGCTTTATCCAAACAGGAAGGAGGCCTGCGTAATCTGAAGGATGCTCTCCCCATTAAAATGATTATACTGGCGTGTCTGCCTGGGAAGGCATCAGGGGCAAGGCTGAAGTTAGGTCTAAACCATAAATACTGGTCCCAACTAGCTTAACTATGCTGCTTTTAGCCAGGGACACAAATTCATTTACTTTGTCAGAAGCAATGCATGAAAAGTAACACTTACATACCTAATGGTTTATAAGCATGCTTTAAGAAACTAACAGTAAGAGGGAAAACTCACTGTGGACCTGCCAGGTGCTGTCATGGGCACTGTAGTGAAGAAGAACAGTGTGAACAGCAGATAACCTTCCTGAGTCAACAAGGTCCCCAATCTCCCAGGAGCAAGAGGGGATGTGTGCATGACACATCTAAAGACAAGCGCTTCACAACATGCCCAGCCACCAGAATAACCCCTTAGTTATCAGTCAGGGTTGTCACCCCCCTCTGAGCTCTGTGCTGGATGTGGAGCTGTCTGAGGGGTCCTCAAGGACCACAGTGATGGCTTTTGGCTCTGGACCTCAAATGTTGTTCTGAACTTGTGCCAAAGGCTTCCTGCAGGCAAGCCTGCTGCTGGAGATAAGTGTTACTCAGATGATGTGTCGCTGCCCACCAGCTCATCCTGCAGACACAACAGGACATGCACCTGACAGCTGTCCCTGTAGGAAGCCACTTGCGAGATACCCTGGTTTTGAGACGGGCCTTAAGTTGGCACAAATTTGTTTCTGATGTTTTTTTTTTCTGGAAATTTAGAGGGAAAGACAGCATGCTCCCCAAGGAAAAAAACCCAACATTTCTGCTATCAGTGGAAGTCTTGCCAGCGACTTCAAAAACACCAGGATTTTGCAGTGATCTGAGGGTATTAATATAAATACCATGCAGAAGTTTTGGATCATCCCTATTGTATCCATTTCTAGTCTTTCCAGGTCCCATCTACCAGAAAGAACAGTATTACAAATTAATCTAAATATAATTGTCCAAGCCCTCAGTTTCAACATAGTGAAATTCTGTGTGGTGAAAGTGATGGGCTTGATGTCACTTTAGTCTTCCCTAAACTTACTATTTTCATCTTACAGTTTCACTGCAAGACACTACATCTTTATAAAGATTCAGCAAACGAGAATCTGACTAGGTATTAGAGCACCAGGATAACTTCATTAATTCACTGCAGGGAATGATGTGGAGGAGACCCTCATACTGTTGGGCTTAAAGCACAAGCTAACAACACTAAACAGTCTCACCTTGTTAATTTAAATAAAAAAATAAAAAATAAAAAAAATCACAATGACCTGTCAAGACTCACTGAATTTCCTGGTGTTATCATAATTTTTCCCTGAATCTGCATGCATCTGAGGAATTAAAGATATTATTAATGCCTTAAACCAACATATGTTCACTTATCTAATTATTTCTAGAAGTTTCCTTGAGTAGTATAAGAAGCAGTTAGCCAGTAGATGTAAGGAGTATTGAAGATATGGCTTAGAGCTAAGGCAGCCATGCACTATTTCCTTCTCACATACACAAGCTGCAAAAAAAAAAAAAAAAAAAAAGTGGACATTGATGATCAAGTAATGTTTGCTGCAGAGTGGTGATATAATTCAGCCATGAAAGGCTCTCTTCCACATACCATGGCCATTTGCCCTGCAATAAGCTGGAGACTCACAGTAAAAGACAGCAAGCTGTAGAAATCAGTGCTTTCTAGACAGAAAGCAGGAGGTATTGAATGAATTGCCAGAGAAACACTTACTCTTGGGGTAAGGATAACTTTGCCTGGTATTGAGTTCTTTACTACCTCTTGCTTCCACATGCACAAATCCTCTGGCTGCTTAAACACTGAGACCATGAGCTCTCATCCTCTCAGGGCTTAGAGCATGCTATTCCCTGTCACTCAAGCTGGGTGCAAAAGACCCCAGGAGACAACACCAGGAGCTTCAGCATCTCCTGATCATGATGCATTCACAGAGACAAAAGCCACACTGGTGTAAACAGAGCATTTCCCCCACTCCCCCATCTATTTCTAGTGACTATACAGGCTAAGCCAGCTCCACCTCCAAAACTGGGCTGCTTCTTGTCAGCCCAGCTGCCTCAAGCTGTTATTAGCTATTGTGCTACTGTTCATCGTTATCTCTCAGGCACATCTTCAGAGCGAAGCTTGAATTTGCAGATGCTCTCTGCCTCCCAAACCATCTCTGCTTGAGCCAACCCATAAGATCTGAGATGCCAAATGCCCATTACCCTCGACTTTTGCTACAGCAGGATGCATAAACACCTGGTGAAGAGAAGGAGCTGCTCTCACTGCTGGACATGCAATGTGCTCATTGCCAGCTGAAAAATTAACCTAATGGACCTCCAAGGGAATGGGATTAAAAGGTTGTGTGATGGTGATCAGCAACACCCTAAACCTTCTGTTTGGTGTTGTTAGCAACTCAGCGTATGGTAGCTATGAAACGTTTCCTGCAGCTTCCTGGCAGAGCCCACAGCGTTGGACTGGGCTTACACAGAGAAGCGCAAGCGTTAAGCAGGCACAGAACTGCAGTCAGGCCTGCAGGTAGGACTGCAGCATTTCCCAAAGCAAAGGGGAACAAAAGACCAGTGTGCCATGGCCACACGGCTGCAGCAACGTTTTCGGGCCCTGCATGTGGTGGTGAAGGAAACCCCACAGGAGGCTTCAAAGGGAGCTTGGGGGCCAGGCTCTGCCTCTGCAGCTGCCCTTGGGAAGGTCTCGTCCAGATGTGGAAAACATCTGCAGCAAACAAGCAACCCCGCAGTCACTCCTGGATAGAAACACTGTGACAAGGGGATAACGGAATAAATGATGAGCACTTCAGTGGAGGGACCGAACACTCCTACAGGTAGCACTAACAGCCCTGTCAGCTTCTCATAAATACTCAATGACTTGATGTTCAGGTAACAGCAAGAGCGTCATTCAGGAAGCAGAGCCCCTTTACACCAGGCGCTACACAGCTCAGGGGCTGTCAGGGTGGTTTTCCTACCGCTCTGGGTCTGCAGTCGCAGTCCTTGAGGACGGGAACAAAACATAACAGCAAAACAAAGTGACTCAGGCCTGGGAGGTGAAGAAATAATCAATAAGCTGGTCTCCATCGACTCTGAACACTGAATTTCTGGCAAATGCTCAGTTAAGGGAAGTCTTGAAATGTATCAGTGTAGTACATCTAACCTCCCCCAAAATGGGCAAAGCTCAGTCTCACTATCTACAGGACAGCAGCTGTGCAAGTCAGATTCCAGTCTTTGGAGTGCTGGCGTATGGAGTTATTCAGAATCAAAGTGAATTCATCACCCACTATAAAGTGACTGATGGCTTTGTTGCAGTCGATAGCGCTATGTTCATTAACTCCAGCTGATAATCTGGCCCTTGGGGTTTGATTCAGACACAAATCTTTAATCAACTAAACACCAACATGAGACGCTGCAGATCCATTTGTGGAGAGCCCATCGATTAGAACAGGAAAAAAGAGGTGATTTTTCCATGTATGTTTAACAGCTATGGAGGGTTTTTTTTGTTTGTTTTCAAACAGACCAAATACGTCTCTTTAGAGCAAGCTACATAAACCAGAGTCCCTGTCCCTATATATAAAAACAACGCAGTGCAGCTGAGGAGTACGATGTGTATTATTATTCTTCATATGCTGCAGCCTCATTACATTCCAGCGCAGTCGCCCGAGTCAATTGCAATGCCCAGAGCGCTGGTGACTGCAGTCCAGGGCTGGCCGAACTGAAAGCCAAATAGGATGCTGGGGAATAGGTAAATGCAGTTTCCCTCCGGCTTTCAGAAGGAAATTAAAGCTCTTCACTTTGTTTCCTGGTAAGACTCTCCTTGCTGAGAAATGCTGCTGCGCTCTGATGCCAAAGATCCTCCTGGAGTTCCCACAGTTCGGGGATCTCTTTAATCTGATCAATCCTTAGGGCCAAGGAGCAGGACTGATAAGACTTCCAGAGGTGAGTCTTACTTGAAAAGGTAAAGTAGAGGTGGGATTAAGCTGAAAAGAAATCCATTCTCTGCAACCCCTGCATGTGATCGTAGGAAGAGGACAGCATTAACAGGGCTGCAGAGATGGCATTGAAGAGTAACCAAAGCACATACTGCTTGAGGGCAGCATGGAGCAAGTGGTGCAGATACTGTGCCTTATTCACCCTGCTGCAGAGGGCATGCTGTAAGGTGTCCCTACATAACAACATCAGAGAAGGCGAGGTTCCAGTGCAGTGCTGAGGTGCGTCATGGGTCTGCTAGTGACACTACGGCCGATTTGGCTGGAAGGTGCCAATGCTTCAGCAGATTGTCAGACAAGTATTCTTCTAGGAAGCAGCATTATTTAATACATTTAATTAGCAGAGGTTCCCTGCTCATTTTGGCTGCTTAGAAAAGGGATGCAAAGACTATCTGCCTCCACTTACTGGGGTCCCAGCTTGGAGGTCTTTTCTACCTGTTGAACGACGTCAGCTTCTGGAAGGAACTATTTTCTGCAAGGTTATGTTCTTTGAGACATGGAAAACCCCAGTGAAGAGCAGGTCTTGTGCAGGTTTTACCACCAGAAGGGACCCTACAAATCACCCGAATAGATTGTCCACCTAATATATGCCAGAGAAACATGTTAACAAATTTCTGCACCCATTTGACTGAGCTAGAGCTTACTGGTCTTTCCTGAAACGCTCCCAAATGATTTAGTTGGACAACATTCCTAGACTCCAGCACTGACACTGTTTAGTACTTGTCAGCCAGCATTGCCTCACTAGGGCCTCCACACATCACATCATGTCCAGGCCATGACCAGATCAACAGCCTAGTGACTTCAAAAAACCCAACCAAAACCATATGTCAGCACTTTGCATGTTGAAGGCAGCAGGGTTAAAATGCTTGGGCTCAGTACAGAAGCTGCAAGATGTCCTGCAGTGTGACTGCAGTGTTGTCTGGCTCCCCTATTACCAGCGCACCCTAGAGAGAAATATTCTCTTAGACTGGAGGTAGAAGAGGGTGCAGGCATTTTTGAAGTGACATGGAAGGAAAGACTTTCTCTAAATTTGGCCACGTCTTAGAAGTCTAGTGCTAGGATGCCTAGACCACCACCTGCCTACACAGCAGTGCCCAGAATTCCCTATTGCCCAATGGCTTTGGGATAGCCTACAATAAAAGTGATGTCTAAGTGTGTAAGATTCAAAACTACCTCCAAAATTACCAGGCTGGTGATATTGATGGCAATTTACACAAAGTGACGCAGTGATGAAAGACTATGGTCCTGAGACCAACCACTCCCTTGCTGTTTCAGTAAGCAAAGAGAGCACTGCTGGGGGGATGTCACTCACTAGAGCAAGACACACGAGAACTAAATTCTGGACCAACACATTTGCCCTATGGACTGCCAAGTTTTTGCTCTTGTGAGCAAGTAGCTGTGTGCAAGCACTGTATCACCACGACCTAAGCAGTCATGCTTGATTGATGCTCCCTTTGGGTTTTAGTGGTTTCCTTAAGATAGAGCGATCCATCTGCAAAACTCTTCAGAAAGGTCGCCTCGGGAGGAGGGGGAGCTCAGACATTGAGCATGCCAGCCCTGAGCCATGGCAGCAGGCACTCAGAAGGGTGAATGCATTTCCGTTGCTAAAAAGCGTATTTACCAGGGTGTGATGTTTTGCTGCATGTAACAAAAGCTTTACTTTAGGGAACAGTTCTGATTCCTCCAGGCTTGAAATACAGTTTAGTCTGTAGTTTGCTGAAAGGTTATCAAGGAGGATGTAAACTTGGTCATCATGTGTCACATAGCTGTGTAGGCATAAGGAGGGTCACTCTCTCCAGAGAAGACAATCAGTTTCTCAGTGCAAGAGTCCTGCTAAGATCAGCTGTTGCCTCTCTGTTTCTATAAAGGTTTGACAGCTCATTAAAAGTTAGGAGGGAAAAAAGATTTGATTTTCTTCACTTAGAAGCAAAGCAAAGATTCTTACCCTTTCACTCAAATGAAGAGAGAAAATGACCTTCGCTCTTCCTGGTTTTTCTATACTATGCCATAGATAACAGCAGGGGAGGACAAAATTCTATGCACAATTATTGCCAACAGTCTTGGGGCTTTAAAATTCATTCTTCAGCCAGACACTAATTTGCACTGCAAGAAGTGATTTAGAGCTACCTGCAGGTTTAAGACATACAGCTGCATCAATTATGCTGAAGGCACAATTTCAAGGTAATTTTTGCAGCTTGGAGAGATAAACCTCAGCATCTTTTTTTCCTCCCCCCAACCAGAAGCACAGACTCTGCAAGGCCAGATCCACTTCAGGCCCTGCATGCTAAAGGCACAAGGTGAGAAAGAGTTAAATATCCACGTGACCCCACGGCTGGTGCTGCTCCCAAGGACTGTTATGCTGTTTGCATGCAGTGTGTTAGTGTGACATTAAAATCGAAGTGTGCTGTGTATACCCGCAGGCAATGCCTGGTCCCTGGTAAACAAGGCAGGCAGAGCTAGGATGAGAGTTATGAGACAGAGGACTCAATCATTTAGCTCAGTTAAGATAGGTGGCAATCCCATATAACTTGCCAAGAACATCCAAATTACCAGAGCGCATTTTCATTCTTCTATTGGAGTCTTAATGATAAGAAAGAGTCTGCTGACAATACCTTTTTGTATATGCAAAAGCTTTCATGTCACATTTCTCTAGCTCTCTGGAACATTACCCAATCAATCTACATCTGCCTTATCTGTCTATCAAAACCCAGTCGACACATCTTTCCTCCACTAAAACTAATGCAAGCTTAAGGTAAACAATCTACCAGGAACTTCATATTTCTTTTTGCAGCTATGTGTCTGTTGGCAAGAAAAAGAAAGGAAAACAAGAAAACCTCCTGGGGAAATCCTGACCTTACAGGGTTTTGTGTGCCTCTCAGATAAGTGCAGACAGTCGTGCCACTTTGCACTCCCTGGGCTGCCCTGGCTGATGGGAGCACAGAAACACTTGCCGCAGCCTTAGTGCTTTTGTCCTTTTCTTTGGATCTAACCCTACCCATTCTTACTCTTGGTTTGCGACACAAGAGCCATAAATCAAACCCCACACCTCAGAGCTCTCCATTTCTGTACAGAGAATCAGATCCTCTCGCAGAAGCTGCACCTTTTCCTTGCTATGCATTAATAACACTACATACTCCATGCGGTGCAGTGCCTCTCTTCTGGGTCCCTCCTCTCAACCCAGGCCCTTCATCCTCTCCACCCTCCAGATTCAAGTTTCACAACCCTTTGAACTAACCTTGAATAAAGTCATCATACAGGGGAGAACTTAATGTTGTACCTTACCTGCGGCTCCCTTGCCTCCCTCAGCCATACTGCAGGATGAACAGTCTTCTCAAGCAATCACCTAAGGCTTTTCCATCTCTCCTGAGTGGAACCCTTGCCCAGACTTATACCTAGGTCTCTGCTACAACTCACCGCATCTTTATCAACAGTCTTCGAGCTCTTGCCTCCTATCTCCCCCTGCTCACTGAGCTTAAGTAATGAAGAGCACTTGTGCCCCTGCCTTCCTCCCACCCTGCAGAGCTTCTGCTGCCTCCTGAGCTTAATGCACAACACCAATACACCTGGTGTTTGCAAAGGTGAGGAGAGTTGGGAGCCTCCCTAGCAACATCCAACCTCCAAGACCACTGGTTAGAAACCAGTCTTCCAGGAAAGCTGCTCAGAGATTTTTCATCCAAATGGGTGTTTTTCTTTTAATGAGCTGTTGCTCATTTTCATCCACATTACAGCACTTTGGAAAACATGTCAGTCACTTGATTTTTGAAAGCCAGACTGAATTGTTTTAGCAGTGCCGAAATGCCTTTGCAAAATATAATTCATTCACCTAGAAAGTTGTGGAGCATCCCAGGAAAAGGAGCATTTAAACCAGCCCATCCCTTCCCCTACAGACCTTTCTCTTTACAGTGAAAGCAAACCTCTGTGCTGTGGTGTTCTTCCCAGTTGCACTTGTTTGTTGCACATGCTGCATACTCGGACAGGGACACTGAAACCAAACATCTTTTTCCTCCTAGCATCTGGAAATGTAGATTTTTTTTTTTGTTTTGATTAGGCATATGACCTTTTAGGGAAATGAGGCACAGCACTGAAAGACCCAAATAATTTATTCAGGCAAGACTTGCCAAACAAGTTAAAGAAGTATGAAAGCTCTTCTGGGGCTGGTATCGGATGCCTTGCAATGGTAGAAAAGTGTGTGATCAGAGCAGACTGCCAGGACAGAGCAATGCATACATTGTGCCACTACACAGGCTTGGATGAATAAAAGAGAGAATTGTGCCCCAGTACAGGAAGGCTTCCATGTAGTTTTTTCTTTTTTAACCTGCACTAGAGACAGAAAGGACCAGCTGTGCTGAAGCTGGACTCAACCTCCACATGTATAGCTATAAAAAAAACTTAAGCTATACCATATTGCTCTCTTTTTATCAGGGGCACGTTCTACAAAAGCTCCAGCTTCTGTTTCAGAAGAGATTAGAACCACTTAGGGACTGCCCTCAATTTTGTAGGCTCTTTCTACAGTGCTATCAATTAGTTTGCAGTAGCTATTCCAGCCTGTATGTGAGCCAGGCTAGAAAAAAAAATGCACAAAAGAAATGGGACAGGTTTTCTCCCTGCAAGCAAAGGAGTGGACATTATGAGATGGTTACTGCGGCTCTGTGGGAAGTGTGCCATCTCAGGGAAATATTCGGTGGAGAAAATATGACTGTTTTCTGCTCCACCTGTGCTGCCACAGGGGAGTGGGCCAGAAAATGTGGCTTTGGCTTTGCAAGGGCAGAGGGAGATGTGAGAGATGAGTGGCAGATGGGGAAAAGGCTACTCACCCACATCCACCCCAGGGAGCAGAAGCCATGTACCTGCTGTGGTGTTTGCACTCAGTTTGACGATCTCAGGACATGTCCCCAAATGACAGGAACTCACATTAAGAAATGCAAGACAGTTCCTAGTGCCACTTGTGGCAACATCCAAAAAGTGAAGAGCAGATGAGAGTGGCCAACCAATCACTTCACTCTTCCAAAAGGTCCTTCAATACCAGCTGAGCCAAGCTGGAAAGGTGCGCAAGCTTGAGAGGAGAGAGGACACTGCTTAAAATGGGTGGATGAAGGAGATACAGCCTGCTATAGCATAAGCTGTGCGGCGGGGAAGTTACGGTGAAAACCAGGAAAACTTTCCCAGCAGAGAAGTATATCAGCATGCAGAGCCATGGCAGTAAAGGCAAGGAGATAAACCTGTAATAAAGAATATTTCACATCCTCAAGCAAAAGTGGAGCATATACTATATTTGCATTTGCCTCAGATAGTTTGTAGGACTCACCTGATTACAATGTCTTGCTTCAAACTACCTTATAGCTCTCAGCTTTCTTAGCCAGCATTTCTCCTTTAAATAACTGTTTTACATAAAAATATGATGGTCACCTTGGGTGTGGGGGAGATATTGGGCTATGACCCGAGCAAGTGTCAGCCCTGTGTATTTCCCATTCCTTCTCTGCTGGAGCCAGGAGCAAACAGGGAAGCCTGCCCACCAGCCTCTGCCTACAGAGCAGGCGCTCAAAGCATCTGAAACCTAACGGGAGCCCAGGTGTTTCAGAAGGATGAGTAACCCAATGCAAGGAGCCGGTGTCTTCCCAGAGGCTTCTCCCTTAGCTTAAGACTTACTACACCTAAGCAATCTGTCTCATTAATTAGTAGCTCAGTAACTGTCCTTAAAAAAGGAAGTGATGCAAACATGAGGGAAGAAATATGAAGGTCTCCCAAATCGCAGGAGAAGCGGCTCCATGGGTGGTCTCACCTCTGCCGATTCCAAGATGGACCTCGCCTTTCCTCCTTCCCAAGACCAAGGTGATGCAGCCCAGCAGTCCCCAGATCAGCGCAGATGCAGGGGCTTCGCAGAAGCCAGCAGCCATTCTTACGCACCAGCCATTTCCTAACGGGTCCCAAGGAAAAGGTGGGTGCCGAGCGGTTGTGCTCCAGCTGCCGGGGTATTTTTCCCCAGCCTGTGAGAAACACGTCCTGATCTGCTCAGCTCGCTTATGTCTTTCTGATGTTATATAAGTGGATTTAGAGAAAAAGCAATGCCATGAGCAGGTTTCTAATTAGGAAAAGAAATAAATAGAATTATGGAATAAAGGCAGAATCTCAGCATGAATGACCCAAATCCCTTCCTTGTGCCACAGCCCACAGCAGGCTATTAGAAAGCATTTTTTTAACAAAAGTTAATTCATCACTAAGATGGCACAGCAGAGGCAAATTCCTTTACAGGCTGGCACCCACTATCCCAAGCTGTAGTTCCCACTGAATTTGATTCTTGCAAGTGTGAAGGACAACACTTTATGAAGCAGGGTACCCTGTGATGCCAGCAGCGGTACCGTCACTCCTACAAACACTGCTGAAATACGAGTAGCAATAGGGCATACGTTACCATTTCCTAATTTGCACCAAAAATGTTCTGTTGATCCAAACACGCAGACTGTCCTTACTACTTAGAGTTGCCTACTGTGAGTTATCTACTATCACAAAGGTATAGGTATCTCCTTAACAGTGGCTTTCTTTGTGGAGACATGAAGCATGCACGGGTCTCCATGACCTGATCTCAACAGGAGATAAGAGCACCCTTCACTTCTCACGAATCAGGCGATATTTATCTAAATACTCCGCTGCAGATTTAAATGCCTACTTTTTAAAACATTGGCTAGAGAAACTAGCCATTTATGGTCCTCAAAGGAGTAATGTGAAATTTGATGAGGAAATCTCAAGTTTTCCGCTCACAGTACTGCCATCTACCAGAGAGTGGTTTTGATGGCGTTTGAATCCCTTAAGGCATGGCGGTTTCTTTAGCTGCCTAAAGAAGCGAAACAGATACCCCGGGATGTAGTGCTGCTGGTTGGAAAGCTCATGTCCTCAGTAAATCAGGTGATGAATGAACAAGAAGCCAGACTTATTCTTTATATATGCAGGCACTATCTCCCTGAAACTGCCATGTTATGTGGTATAAAATCTGTGTCAGATGGAAGATGTGTGCTGGCTTGATAGGATGCTAACTTATTTTCTGCACTGGTCCTTTACCTGCTGGGTCAGTCCTCTGGGGGCAGGGGTTCTCTAGGCCTTTTCCCTACTGCAGCAAGACTACAGGGATGAAGTAGGAAAGGGAGACCTCAGTTTTTCTGCCTACAAAGAGAGCTTGCCAATTGTGGCACACAGATGAATGAACCCAGCTACCGTAGGGAAACACCCTGCTCCTGGCAATTTGGGTTTGGGACTGATCTTTGACAACCACTGGCACGCAGGAACATGAACCCTGTGACAACGCATCCAGCAAAGATCATTATTAAAATACCCTGTGCGACTGCCTGAAGCACTGAGAAGTTAGTTGAAGTAGCCTGAACCCTAGCAGCCAATCACAAGACACAAGAAGTACAGAACCACAGCAAAGAAAACAGCTGTTTTTGGTAAGAGGGCTCCAGCTTGGGGAGAGCAGCCAGAACGTCCCTGGTAGCAGAGGCACCGTGCAACCACATCATGTCAGGGTCTGTTCTGCTCCCCTCCCCCAGCCATAGGAAAGAGTGCGCCGAGGTGGGGTCCTCATGCCCTCTAGTAGTAAACAGGCACATGGCAATACCATACCACCGGATCAAAATACTTCATTTTCATAGTCTGCTATCTTATGCTCGTTTGTATTATGAGATGAAACTTTATTGCTTTTTGGGGAGGAAAATGGGTTGGATTACTCTGATGCTGATGCTCTCGGCTTTGTGCGTGGTGTGCAGGCGTGCTGGTGGACGGCGGTGACAATTTGCTACAGCAGTGACACTGGAGGGTTAAAATGCTGCCCTTCCCACCTTGGCTCCTGGGCTGCTGAGCCAGATGAATAATGTGTTGCTGTGTGGCAAAGGGCTGCTGGAAGGCTGAGTGAATTCATCCAAAAGGGTAGAGTAGCGGCTGGCACAGAAAAAAATCCTGTGCTCACGAACAGCTGTGAAAAGGCAATGGCACTTACACGGAAGGAAGCAGGCGGTCTCTTCTCCGGCAGGGACAGCGTGTGGTGGCTTCCACTGCACTGAGCTTTGCCAGGTGCCAGGTCTCAGGCCTGAATTCCAAAAGCCCTTTGCAGCTGCTCTGTCTTACAGACATTCACAGATTTAGCCAGAATGGCCACACTTCAAAGTCCTTTCTTTTAACATGTCAGCCTACAAACAGAGACCCAGGATAATTAACACAGTGTTCATTTTATTGTACTCAGCATGGAAACCAGGAGATGTAAAACAGCAAAACATTAAATTCCTAAGGGACTCGATCGGGTGGGTAACATTGCTTTAGTATCACTGTAAGACTTCTTCACATGCAAACTTGTGTTGGTATGTCTCGAAGGAATGCCACAATATACCTGGAAGCCTAATACTAGCTTTACTTCGTACAGTACATGGTGTTCAGTCAGTGTAACTATAAAAATAATAAAGCCACAATAACATTAGTTGTCGTTAGAAGCCCCCAGGTTGGTTTTCTTCTGCTGCTGACTGATTCATAACCATCATTTTTGTGGTGCTTGCAACAGTCAGGAATTCAAAGTTCACCTGCACTCTCTCCCTTTAACCCTGGGTAGAAACTCCCAGTGCTTTTCAGTGTGCAACTGAGATTTTAACATCAGACTTCAGCCGTGATTTTATGTACCACGAACGCATGGATCTTTCTCTTCCATTCTACTGAAACTCCTCAGGGCAGTGTCTAAACCTGTGTTTGACATACTTGAAACTATTGATTATGAACTGGGCTAAGGGAAGGGTTGTCAGGAGGACCCTCCAGCAGAAGGGTCGCCTGTCATAGCAGAGCTGCTGAGAAGCATCTGAGAGACTCATATTCTGCAGCAGACGACTGCTGGAGACTTTGCTGGCAGAATTGTCATTTATTTCTACTCCAGAGAGTGTCAGTCTAACCAGAAAGCTAACAAAAACTTAAGGTTTAGTATTTCAAATGTAACTGATGTGAATCTGTTCCTAATGAGCTCAGATGCTTGCCATCACGCATAGTCTTTGTGCAGAAACCAGTTTGTACATACATGTGTGGATTTCCACAAAGCTCAGGAGCCAGTGCGCATCTGTGTACACCCCAGCCACTGCACTTTCTGTTGACAGTCTAGACACAGATGTTGGCCGACTGTTTTTCTTACACCTAGGGCTGTGGGAATTTTTTTAGAGACCAGATAAGCAGAAAATCCTTGTTTCTGTACTGCAGAGTGATCTAAACTTGCCTCAAAGTTATGGAAAAAACTAAGCTTCCAGCATTCAAACAGAAGGGCAAAGGGAAAAATTGTCTTAGACTATAAGTAATGCGTAAGACCTGCACGCATGTACACCACTTTTAAACATGGACACACGCACACATAAGCTCACCTACAGCAAACATATTCCTAGAGGAAAATCTGTTTCCTCTTTATGTGATTTGGCTGAGCAATAAAATAATTTTCTTCTTTAAAGAAGCCTGAATTGTGAAAGATACGTTCCACATTCCAAAATCTTCCTTGCCAGGATTTGATGCAAAATCCACATTATAAACTTCAGGAAGGAAGAGCTGCTCAGAAAAGCACAAAGCAGAAAAAACAATAAATCCCAGAGTTTATAAATAATTGGATAATACTGATTTCAGTTTGGCTCAATTCAGCTGTAATACTTCATTCTTTCTTTTAAATATCTGCACTGACTCAAGTGGGATAATTTTGGCCCCTAAGAGAACACTGCAGCTATTTTAATATATAGGACCTGACCTTCAGGCCAATGGACCACCACAGCATCCAGTGACACCAGAGATATTTGGTAGTGTGCAGCATTTGGATATGGATCTATGTGCATATCTTTGGGATGACTGAAAATACTGACCACTCATACAGGCATCACAGAGACACCAAAAAACAAACCGGCAGATATTGAAGCATTACAACAACGGGGGGAAGAAGGGGAGAGTTTCCTTCAGACCATAGCCCTTAACTTTCCAAGATCATGGAGCCTGACGATCAGTTGCCTCTCATTCAGAGCAGCCACCTCCATAAACTGGGTGTGAAAGACTTGCTCTGTCTTGGCAAGATTTTGCATTAATTTTTAAAGGGTATAGAAAGACAGACATGGAACAAGACAATGGAGCCAATAAGCTAATCAAATTTGTACTTTCATACAAACCTTGCATATAATTAGCTAAGTAGTAAAACACTGTTATGGTGGATTCCATCAAGTTTCCAAATGGAAAACCAGCAGCAGCCAACTTGAATTTTCCATCAGCTTCAACACTGATTTTCAGCTGGATTTCCACTTCTAACTTTAAAACTTCAACACAGTCATGAAATTCAAGATAAAAGCTAGTGTTTTCTTTAGAGCATATATTCACCTTTTCTGAATCCCTTAAATATACTTCTCCAAATTGTGCATTTTACAAGCTCTTACATGGTACCAGCAGTAATAAATTGAGGTTGTCTGCCTAGTGGTTTCGTTGAATCATGTTTGGATATATCTATACATAAGAGAAAAATATACAGCCTTTGGAAATGTCCTGTTTCCTAAAAGCCATGGGACACCAAGAACATGAAAAATCTGTGAGCTCAGAATGAACAAATGGGCAAAACTTAAGTAAAACATTGGCTTTACAGACATAGGAATGGGAATTCCTTGTGAAGCACATACATCAACTTCTTTTTGCTTCTTTTTTGGTCTCTCCCTCCCCATGTTGCTCAGCACTTACTTCCTGTATATTCATAAGAAGGTTTTCATTGTCTGAAATGGAGAAGACAGATATTCTCCTCCTTGTCCCTCCAGCTCTTTCCCCACTCTTCTTTCCAAACCAAAACAGCAGAAACGAGGCAGGACTTCAGCACTTGTGCCCAAGGCAACGCAAAGCTGGCGGACGCCAACCAAGGGCACACAGAGAGTGGTAGACATCACAGCCTCACACGAAACCCAGGACTATATTGCAAATTGCTTGCAGTGAGGTTCTCCTTCAACTCAGGTTTTGTACTGGCAACATCGAAACACGCTTATTCTCATCTTTCCTAGTGGAAAGCTCCTGAAGTGAAACTAGAAGTAAATCTTTCGCTCTCATTCACTGCTTTTATTAATGGTTTTGGCCATGTCAGCCTACCCAGAAGACACAACCAACAGGGAAGAGTTGCCTGACAATTATCTTGTTTCCCAAAATTTCTCATCTTGCAACAAACTCAATTTAAGAGTTGCTTGAACTGCCTAGGCTGCAACACAGGTCCTTTTTTTTTCATACAGATTTACTCTTGGGAATGACGAAGTATTTTCTGTTTTGAACCCCCTTTTTATTAGCCCAAATGGATTTCCTTGGTTGTTAACCATCCAACAAATGCAATCTGATTCTGAGTCACTGGACAAAGAGCAGGATGGTGGCACATGGATCACCTCCCCCTACCCTCTGCCATACCGCTACTCCAAGCACACTTTCATTTTTGACACTGACGTGACACCAGGAACAGTCTTTCTTGGCCAAGACCACTCACACACATTGTATTTGCTAATTGCTACACAAAACATGGTTCTCCTTTGCTGCTGGTGAAAGATACGTCATCCCTACAAGGATTCACATTGTCATCTAGACAGTGTACGCAGGAGAAAGCATAAACTACCAGTGTTAAACTAGCAGGTTGCCTGCAGTCTGCCCTAGCAAGGCAAAGTGAAAACCTAAACATTTTCCATGAGACGTGCTGGTGATTATCGACTCATTTTTGTGTGTTGGTTTTTTGGCACGTTATTGCTTGGCTTCAAACGCATGCCTGCAGGACTTCTGCACCCACCAGGCAGCATCACCGACATTTTGCAGTTGCTCTTTGCATTTGTATTTTCCCAGAATACAAAAGCACAGTGCTCAGCTGACCACTACTGTTTTTCCAGTTATGCCCATGCATTTGTTCAGATGCATCCACTTAGTAACTTGCCTGTTGGCATTTTGTGGTACATACGTATTGATGAAATTTTCCTGGAAGAAAGGTCATTTGTGGTGGGGAGGGAGGTGTGGGTGGACTGGCTGATGAAGACTCCCAGCTGGAAGCAGCTGCAGGGAACCAGGAGAGATCTCCCATTCCTCACGAAGAAGAGTTAATTCCAGTGCTGGCCCAGCATGCTGCTCATTCATTGCCAAGCCCAGTTCGGTCTCAATAAAGCAGCTCATAACAACATGCTAGAAATCTTTTTGGAGAGCTTAAGCTAGAGGATAAAGTTCATGGAAATCAGTGAATGCGCGATAGCCATTTATTCTCCTCTGGAAAAAAATATGACAATCCATTTATATATTCAGAATGAGCATATTTGTAAAGGGACAGGTTAGAGTAAGCTGGCTCACAACGCTACATCGAGGGGGACCGTGGGGAGGGACGGGATCTGAGCCAAGGGACACCACTTCGCAGGCAGACAGGCTGGGCAGCACCTAGCGAGGGAGGGGGCAGGAGGGAGGCAAAAGGAGCAGCGCGAAGCCTTGGACTTGGACAGGACACAGCAAACACCACGGACAACTCGGGGAACCTCTTCAGGGCTGACATGGACACAGCGTGGGAAGAGACACTGAACTTGTCATCTCACCTGACCTAATGAGACTGCTGATATTAATCCCCCACAAAATTTCACATGGAACTCACATTTCAGACACTGCTAGGAAGGGATGGAAACAGCAGTACTAACAGAAAAAAGGTAGGAGACTTTCCTCCTGGTAGGCAGAGGCGGGAAGACACTCTCTAATGTGGTATTTCATAATCAGCAATTCAGCAGTAAGTGGGAGAGAACTTGAAATAACGTACAGAAATGGAACAAGGACATGCCATAAAGCCGCCAAATACATACCAGAGGAAAACTCCAAGTCAATTCAGTACTGCGCCTAGGGGCAACACTTTTCAGTGAACTCGGTTAAAATATCACGTCCTACGGTATTTTAGCTCTCTTCTGGGGACAAATTGCCCCAAAACAGCTGCTTTGAAGGCTTAGCTGTTGACATACTCAAAAAGTCTGGCCTCCTAAATAAAAGGGGACCACCTCAGATCTACTTTACGGGGGGG
>Ga0065711_1031162_pt1 | contig 30384 bp, 27 predicted proteins | sample Hoacrofraction12_FD_59098 | JGI IMG/M metagenome (GOLD analysis project Ga0065711, IMG submission 59098) | Hoatzin crop microbial communities from Cojedes, Venezuela - Epithelial fraction 12 v2 (version 2) | ecosystem: Host-associated > Birds > Digestive system > Esophagus > Crop | place...
GCGAGATCCCTCAGCAGATACGACGCTTCCCACACCAGAGAAACCATGAGATCCCTCAGCAGGTACGATGCTTTCCACACCAGAGAAACCATGAGATCCCTCAGCAGATACGATGCTTCCCACACCAGAGAAACCGCGAGATCCCTCAGCAGATACGATGCTTCCCGCACCAGAGAAACCGTGAGATCCCTCAGCAGATACGATGCTTTCCACACCAGAGAAACCATGAGATCCCTCAGCAGGTACGATGCTTCCCACACCAGAGAAACCATGAGATCCCTCAGCAGGTACGATGCTTCCCACACCAGAGAAACCTTGGCGGGGAAGGAGCTGCGGTCCTCCACGTTGCTTTGGCACGGCGGGTTAGGGGACTGCTCACAACCAGTCTCCTCCACCCCTATGTCCGCAGGTCCCATGCCGGAGCAGAGACAACTGCAGCACCCACCGGGACGGGCAGGACAGCTGGCGGGACCCTCCATCACATCTCGGCAGGGACATCCTGCCGCTGCCCACCCCGCTCCCGCCCCGCGGCAGAGCTGCGCTTGGCGAAGCCCGCTGGGATCGACTGGCAGTACCCACCGCAGACTGCGTAAAGCTGTCTAGTTTCTTTGGTTCCATCACCGAACCATCTGCCTTTCGTGAAGAAGGCAACAGACTCCTAGCATGCTCTCCTGTTATGGCAGAGCCAGCCGGGGCGAGCCAGGGGCTGCTGCGGGGGGGAGCAGGATGCTGCCCCGGGGGGACAGGCAACGGCAAAGGGCAGGCAGCCCTCAGCCCTCATGACGTGCGTCTGCAAAAAAGGTGCTGAATTCTAAGCTGACTTCAGATTTCTGACTCCAGCTAAAAGTCAGGAAGAGCGTTGAAGAGGCAAAGAAAAGCTGTCGGCTTCACCAGCGGACAGAGTCCTGAGGGGCTGGTGCAGAGCCTGCCTGGGAAACCTCCACCAAGGCTCGCGGTGAGCTGGCCAGGCGGTGCAGGGACCTCCGGGACAGACCTGGGGTGGCCAAACTGGGGTTCCCGGCCATGGGACCCCCCACTGCGCCGGCAGAGCCGCTCAGTGACAGCGGCCAGGGTTCGCCATCTCTGATCCCGCACCCACCAGAGGGACGTTCCCAGGGGATCCAGTGCCCTGGGACACGCGCGTGGTCAGCACAGCGAGGGTTCTGCAGTCCTGCGTCAGAACGTGGACGTTCAGCTGGGTGGGTGGTGGGTTTTATGCAAACCGTGTAGCACCGAGCTGGCTGCTCCCTCCCCGTCCCACGTATGACAGATGAGAGAGCAAGAGAACTTGTGGATTTTAATGGCGCTTGTGCTGAAGATGATAAATGTAGTCTTCAGCCAGCAACTTCAAGGTTCAGGTTTTTTTATTTTAAGAGGGACATGCATATGGTTAAAAACACTTGCAACATTAATAATGCTTCACTGCAAGAAAGATTGATATATGGAGCATAAATACTCATGCAGCATACACAGCTTCTGGTAGAGATGTAGTATTGCTTTTGCCTTCAATATTTGGGTTGAAGATTGAAGTCCAAGGTTTTTTTTCTTTTTCTTTTCAGAGGAGTGTGCTCCAAAGGTATGATTTCACTTGCACCTTGCTGATGACTGCAGACACCTTGTAGCCCTGTTTCAGAAGAAGACCAGCCCATGAGAATCGCGTCGCAGTTTTAGGCACCGCAGGGGTGAAGTCGTGGCACAAGCTGCTCTTTGCAGCAGTTGAGGCAATGAGAAATTTGGGGGGGGCTGGGTTCTCGTCGGCGACAGTCCCATCAGCAAGCACCCTCGCACACCAGCAGCATGGGTCAGCGGAGTGCAGAAGAGGAGCCAGTTTTGCAGGACTTACTTTGTAGGTACTTTGTTTTTCAGCAACAATAAAATCCTTCTTTCTTTGTTTGTGAGGAAGTTATTTAGGGTTTAATGAGGCTGCTGACCCCGGCACACAGTGTTTGATTAGCGGGGGACGCTAGCACAGCTCTTACTTGCTCTTGCCCCTGGGTCATACTGTGTGCTGCATTAATACAAGCTGCAGTTTATGGCTGTTTCAGCTTCGACGCTGAGCCTCGATCATGGGCAGTGAGAAGAGATGCAGGAGAACAAACCTCCAGCCCCAGTGCCACAGTCTCCTGCACCATCCCACCCTGATCTCCTCCCTGGGTGGAAGACGCTCTCAGGGAAGCCTGTACTAACAGTCCTAGCACAGAGAAGCATCTCTCTCGCTGCTGGGGGAATTTTCTCTTCTGAACAATGTATTTGGCCTTTAGTATGCAAGAGACTTTTTATCTCCCAATTTCTTTAGTAAGCGTACAGAAATTGTGAGTATAGAGCTGGAAAACACAGCGGCACCCAAGGCAAGCTTAAATGGAAGCCAAGTCATTACTGAGCAAGTGTAATAAATTCTGGGTATTGGAAGGAAACCGGGAAAAGGCGAAACACACTGAGCATAAAACAGAAAAATGGCAAGACATACAAAACGAACAAACCTTGGAAATGTGGCCCTTGTGAAAGACTCAGAGGTCTCTGTGCTTTCTGAGTGGAGTGCTGTCTGAGAAAGGGCTGGAGTTGCAAGCAAATAAATGTTCAGTGTTCTCCTATTATTTGTTTTCTCCTGTGTTCACGGAAACAAAAATTGCATCAAAAAATACCTGACTTCACTACAAATTTTTATTCCCAGCAGAACCACAGACAGGGCTCTCAGCTTTGGCCTGAAAGGGATCATTATTTAGTGGTCCATGAAACATTTCACAACCTGTTCACTCATCTATTTCATTGGTCAGAATCGGATACAGGGTGAAAAACAGGAGTCTCAGATTTTCATAGCTTGTCATGAGGTCCTTCCTCTTTTTCAACGATTTTTTACGCGAGGAAGAGTGTCATCTTCAGTGACATTATGAGGACAAAAGCAGATGCAAAGGAGATGCAAACCGTAAGCATGGGAATATCCATACCAGTTCCCACCAAGCCCCTCCAGCCTGGGACCTGCAGAAGCGCGTAAGAACAGAGCCAGCCATCCTGTCTCGGCATAAACTCCCCACACATCAGGAGCTTCGAGGTCCTCTAGACCTAGGGCTTGTGTCTTCTTGTCAAAAGCATCTGGTTTCTGTTCTCTAAATGGTTTAACTGCTCTCGGAGTTCCCACAGCCTGTTGGCATCCTCCATGCTCTGTGGCTTCGAGTTCTACTCTTTGCCTCTGCTCACGTTGCTCTGCCTCCTCTTGCCTGGACAAGGTCCTGTGCAGCCTGCTGTAGGTGACCCTGCTTCAGCAGGAGGGTTGGACTAGATGACCCACAAAGGTCCCTTCCAACCCCTACTATTCTGTGATTCTGTGATTCTGTGATATTCAGATGAAGCAGAAATACTTTGTTAAATCTGTTCTGACTTCTTTCAGGCTTTTTTTGACTACGTTTAAGACAGTCTTCAGCTTTGTTACAACAGAAGAGCAGAGAGAGATGGTTCTGAAGAGATGGCAATGGGTGTTTGCCTCTGTAAGAACATTTCAAACACGTGGCTTGGAGCAAAACCTTTGCAGGTCTTCATTTTGCAAAGCCGGATGGCCGTGGTACTGAAAAGAGACGGACCTCTGATCAAGGAGGACGTGGTTTTATTTGCTTCACCATGCAGGGTCCTGGTGGGGGATTGCACACTGCTGGAAGCTCTCCCTTAAGCAGAGGTAAAGCAGATCACATGAATGGGGGAAAAAACTGATGGAAAGAGGATCAGTAGGAAATAACCTCAAAGCGAAAGCTGAGGGAGGGTCATGGTGCTGTTCCCTGTTTGAGTAGTTCTTATAGATGTAGTAGAACAGCATGGATCTCTTTATTCACGACAGTGAATCCTCCATGATATTTCCTCCCAGTGCAAAGGCAATTAAAGCTGGGTGAGGCCGGGACGGCTGTTGTGGAAAGCCTTCCAGTGCTCGGGAAGAGTTCCTGCAGGCGGGTGTCCTCCCAGGGTAGGCACGGGACCCGCGGGCGGGCGGTGGCTGTGGCTGTTCTCCTGAAGTCCCCTTGGAATAAATCTTAATAGTGATGTGCCGAGCAGACACTGGATCTCATGTCATCTGTAAGGAACACAGTTAATATTTCAGTCAGACTCCGATGAAAGCAAAGATGAAAAAATGACAGATTCACAGTATCATGGAATAATATTTGCTGATTGAGAGGCATACAGCTTTTTTTTAAAAGATACGGGGGACATCATTTGCAACTTGTTCTTGTGAAGGGAGAAGTCCCATGACAGGTTTCAAACCTCTGCACAGCTTTATAACTTTATCAAAGAAAGGCATCAAAGCAAGAACTTTGTTCTGAAAAAAAAGGCAGAAAAATAATCAATAGAAACCACAACAAAATATAAGATCAGGATAATCATGTTGTACCATCAAAAAGGTACAGTTTTTGTGCCTTTTCTGATGTTTTCTTCGTGACAGTTTGGTCTCAATGGCGCGGTGAAAATAACTTTCTTGTTTTGTGATTGACAGGAAATTTAAATGCCAGCAAGTAAATGCCAGTAGGAAAAAAATCTTCACTCACATATTGCACACCTTCATGCAATGCTGGATCCAACCGGTTTCCTTGTAAGTTAATGGGTAATTGGACCCATATGGCACCCAAAAACGTGCAAATTCTGGTTTTCAGTATGAGGAGAAGTTACCTGGGCAACTGTCTACATTTAGTTACTTCTCAATATTCAGTGCTATTGCCAAGACAAGATAAAGGAATAAGATGGAAACTTGAGAGCTGTAGATAAAATAGACCAATCAATGCATCAAGAAAGAATCTACCTCTGCAGCAGATCCTCCTGATATTGAACTTCAATCCTGACCATCATAACAAAATATAAATGTCATCTGTGTTTTCTGCAATCACACCACTGAATAGCCCAGATATGAACACTATTAATATCACTGCCTTTTTTAGTCTTTTTTTCTCTCTACACGTTTGATTAAAGGACTTCGAAGTGTTTATCCCCCACCCCTCTTTTTTCTTCTTTTTTTTTGTAATCACCCTTCCATCAGTATATCTCTGGGTGAATTGTCAATGAAGGAGCAAGTGCATCTTGGATACTGCTGGGAGTTCAGCTCAAAAAACCTTTGATAGTGTAAAGACAGTAAAATTCAAGTATGGGCAGCTCTTCCCGGTTCGAGGGTCAGTAACCCCAAGAAGATACCGAAGAACTAGAAACGTCTGCTTGGAAGCCAATGCATGACCCAAGTGCTGTGTGGGGAGCACTGCTGAACCAGCGAGGATGTGGTTGATGATAAATCGCTGAGGCTTGCACGCTGCAGTGTTTTAGACTGCAATTTTTCAGTAGCAGTGATGTCTGAGAAGGGACTGCACTGTGGAGGGTGTGATGGTGAGCTGGCTGGGGTGCCGGCACGGCCCGGTCTCCTCTGGGCTGGGTGCTGGGGTGCTCGTCTGCCACATGGCAGAGGGTCTTCCATCTCCCGGGAACACAGCGTGGAGCTTGCCTTAAAGCAAGTGGCAATGTTGCTACTGGGAGCAGAACAAGGCAGGGTCATCCGTAATCCTTCGTTTGTTTAAGACTAGAACAATAGGGGAAAGGAAAATTGCCGAAGTCACGGTAATTGTTTGCTGGTTACCAACACTGAGCTTGTTACTGATTTCTGCGGCATGCCTGTGAGCAGCAGCGGAGATCGCATATTGCAAGGGAGAACGTCTGCTTACCCTGATTTCCTGTAAAAGAACGTCGTGCTTTGGAGAGGTGGAGCTCCTCTCCAGCTGCAGGAGCGGCCAAGCCAGGCCTTGAGGCTGGATGCTCTGCCGTGAGTACAACCGTGAGCTGGTGGTGTGCATCCATGGAGCCTAGCATTCGGCTGACTTTCCAACGAGAGGAAAATTATTGTTTTCCTGGTGTATGTTTTGATGTGCTGCTTGTGTGTGCTGGCACGAGCCTCTCATTAGCGGCAGACTGTCTGTGACTAAAGTATGGGCAAAAATACTTTCTTTCTGTCTACTTTATCTGTAAAACAATAAAAAAATTTAATCATAAAAAAGGACGGGCCAACAGCCTGCTTTTGTGATACGGACTTTTCTTTTTTATTAGGTCTGAGACTGAGAATGGCTTTTGTTAAGAAATACTGGTTTATTGCAGCGGGCTGGGAGATGAGATAAGAGTGAAATACCAAACGCGCACGCACAAGCGCGGAATGTGTGAAAAATTGGAATGATAAGGTCTTTGGAGCGGGTTCCTGCTGAGGTGATTGAGGTGCAACACTGCATCTTATTTGCTGGAGAAGTTGAGGAAAATTGCAGTATAATCAATTAAAATCGGTGCCACTGTGCCTGGACAGAGCTGTCTAAAAGCAAAGTATAATAAATAAATTTCTTCTTTACTTTTTGTCAAGGTTATGTGACTTTGCAAACAGACGACGCGGCTGCAGAGAGCGCACCGCTGCCAGCAAGAAGAGGGGTATTGCACGGGAGCAACCCTTACGTGGAGGAACCTCACGCAAGGGTCGGAGGGGGGATGCTCCCCTGCGGGGAAGGGGTTTGCTCCCGGGGGGTGTATTCCCCAACCACACACCTCCTCCCAGGCACGCTGAAGGTTTGGCTTGGGGGATGGACTGGTCTTCCCAGACCTTGTCCCCGGCTGGGCAGCAGCGACCGGACCCCGGGGCTGCGGGATGGCCACCAGCACAGGGACAGACCCCGCTCCTCCGACCAAGGAGAGCCTCACCTGAGGGTCTGTAGGAAAAACCAGGCCAACGGTGTGCCTGCGGATGGACGGAGCTATCTGCAATATTGTCTTTGCAGAGGTTGTGTAGATGCCAGGCTGTGCTGTCGGCGTGCCACGGAGCTGGTGGCACCGGCAGAGTGCAGAGCCCCCTGGTCTGCCCCCCGGTTTGTGCTCACCTGCAGACGGAGGCCACACGGGCACTTAAATAACGTCTTTTTTCTTATTTCTGCCTCTCATCAAGTGAACTGTCGTTCTAACTCATGGGTTTTGTGGAGAGATAAATGGGGTACTTTAGTTAATACTCCCATTATGCCCACACAGAAACGCTGAACAAAGCCTCCCCGTCCCTGGCTCTACACTAATGTTATTTCTCAATTACTTTTTGTTAAGCAAATATGTAGTGTGCTTTAAGTACTGCATCCAATAATTATGTTGAACTCTTCAGTACTGCGTGATGGCTTTCTTACAAACCCTTTCATTATACCTGTCATACGAACTTTAAACACTTGGCAATGCAGCAAGATTGCATTGGAAAAACACAGAGATTATTTTTACACATGCCACCTGTTAGAGAACATTTGGGAGTGCAAAATTGAATGAAACGGAGGCATCCCACGTGGAGAAGATAGTATATGGAATGTCTTCAGTAAATAACCTTGGCTGTTTTTTTAAAAGAGACAGAAGTACAAATGTTTAATACATACACACACATATGTTGTCTGGAAGGTTTTGTTGTTCACACACACAGCTGTAATTTATATGCCAGGAGCTGTTGATGTTCGAAAAACAGTATCTCGGTTCTCCTTATGTCGAGGAACAATTTTAGATAGAATTCTAACAAATAATGTCATTTCTCATTCTCATTTATTTTAGCAAATAATTTTAGGGATGACTGAATTCTTTCCAGAGAATGCTGCTACTATAGAACGGAACTAATGAAGAGATTTTGGATATAAAAAGTATTCAAATACTTTACAAGACCCACTTCAAGTGTGCACACGATTTTATGGAGATTTTTCTTCCCTTTTGCAGATACCCGTATTACTCAAGGGCAACTCTTCTTCAGGACTGCCTTCCACCAGAGCTGGGAAGAGGGAAATTCCTGGCGTGGTGGGGAAGTAGCCCTACCAAAGAGGATTGTTTCAGGTTCTGAACTAATGGCAAGAACGGGAGTTTAATTAGCACGGTAATTCTCCCCCGCTCCTCTTGACTGCCAGGAAAAGCCCAGTTACTCAGACAGATGTCACTGATTTTTCTCCATGCAGCCCGTAAGTCCTCTGAAGTCCTGACAGACAGAAGGCTCTGTTTGTGCCTCGGCTACAGCTAATTCAGAGGATTCGGATACTTCAAAGCTTTCAGCTGATTTTTTTCTGTATGTTAGTTACATTTCAAAGTCAAATGATTTTTCAGTGAAAAATTCTATTGTCATTTAGATTGGGTTCATTTTAAAACAGCAAATAAAGTTCAATAAAATTTTGTTTTTAAAATACTGAAATCAACTATTTCAGTAGAGTTGACATACTTCATTGCAACAATTTTAATGGGAAGTTTTTGATCTTCCGTTTCCAAAGAGCTTGTCCAAGTGAAGTCATTAGTGCTTACACTTAAAAAACTTAAGACTTTTGAAGATAAACATCATGACAAGAATACAATTTCATTAAAGTAAAATATTTTTATTGATTTAAACTTATTTTAAAATGATTTAGAAATTTTGATTTCATTTAACTCATATTTGAGGATGGAAAATCAATTAACTGAAACAGAAAACATAGGCCCTGCACAGATGTTACGTGAATTATCATTTATTAAGTCCAAACCAAATTTTTGCTATAAAGTCAGTGACAATTCAAAACATTAGCCTTAATTAGAGTAAAACATAGGTGATCCAAAACAAGCCATGCTCAGATAATTTACTTTAAGTTACAATGTCACTAAAATCATTACACTGACAATAAATAGGAATCCAATGGGCACGGATGTGGGAACAGGGAAACTACGTTGTTTAGATTTGAATAAATGCTTTTAGGAAAGGCCATTCCTGTTCTGGCCTTGCCTGTTTGCAGCCTTGAACCTCTTGCTGGTCACCGCAGAGAGCCCCGCGGAAGATCAGGCTTCGGGGCAGAGCGGCAGCGATGCTCTGCTCCCTTGCGGGACGCGCGGGCGAGGACACAGCACCGCGAGGACGGCGTGACGTACGGCTCTCGAAAGTTAGGGAGCGGGAGCAACGGGAGGTCGTATCTGCTCGCCACTGGAATTAAAAAGCGTGGTGACGCGGTCCAGGGACGGGTGAAGCCCATTTTCAAACCCACGTGCACTGATCGCAAAGCCAAGCCCTGCTCCCTGTCGCTCGCACGCTGCCCGCGCCGTGGGCTCCCGACTGCCCGCTGTGCCGGGAAAGGGGATTCAGCCAACGGCTCCCCGAGCAAATCCCTCTGCACTGCAGCCCACAAACTTCATTTAAACAAGTGCTTCCAACAAATTTCGTAGCAGGAAGGGACATTCCTCCGACTAAATGGATTAGGTTGGCAGCATCCGAAATCAATTAAGTGTTGCTTTGGGTCTTTACTGAACCAATCCACCATAAATCTGCTCCGCTGTGCAGGCAAACGCCGGGCAGAGCTGGAGGCGGGGATGCTCCGCCTGCCCAAGAGCTCTTTCCAGCTCTGCTCAGAGAAGGAATCTCTCGCTAAGCCCAAAATTTAAGAAAAGTCCTGTGTACAGCTCAGGAGAGCACACCTGGCAGCAGAGCAACGCCGGCGGAGTGCGCAAGTCATCCTGGGGCGGTAAGATGTTCGCAGTGAGTGAATTAATTCCAGCGATCCAGTAAACGCAATGTCATTTTAATCTGATTTTCACAGTCTTGCAGCACTTTAAATAATATAGAATTATTCTGAAATATTATATCTGATGTCTTTAAACAGAGGTTACCAGCATGAGCAAGCTTTTTTTCAAGTGTGGCCTACGGTTTTTGCCAAAGTTCAGGTGGAATATGAGGTTTATTGATACAGATGGGCTGTAACACTTCTATCAAGAGCTTGTTTACTAAAGGACTGACTGCTCTAAGTGAAATAGTGGACAGTGTTTCTTAATCTGAAATGCTTTTAAAACAAATTTTGTTTGAAAAGAAAGTCAACAGTTTCTCCAGGATTTTTTTTCCTGTTGTATTTTTCTAGTGGAAATGTTGATAATGATGTTTTTTCTTTTTTCAGAGTCACACTTTCCCCACAAGGGGAATGTAGTCTTTTAAAATATATGCCGTGTTCCTGTTAAATACATTTTAGGAACACTCTGTGCACATGAAAACACTCCTCTGCATCGGTGTATGTCACTGTGTTATAATCAAGGAAAGGCAAGAGTCTCCAAAGTAGCAGAACTTGCAACTTCTGACCCTGTTTTTCCGTATTTTAACGTGCATCCTCGCATGCCCAGTACGAATGGCAACGGGTCTGTGTAACTAGTCGTTGTACCTGCAGAAGGCAGCCGCACATACGTGCACAAAGCGGGGCAGGGGTTGGAAACCCTCCGCGGAGGGTGACGGTGATGCGGTGACGCAGCGCCGCGGTGACGCGGGAGGCCGCAGATCCCCGTCGCCTGCCCAGCTGCGCCAGCACCGGGCTCGGCAAAGGGGCTCGGCAAAGGGGCTCACCGGAGTCGGGCTGGTACTGGAAACTGATCCCCAGCTTTCCGTTAAGGCATTAGTGCCATTGTGTAGCTTCCTAACTTAATTAACGGCTTGAACTTTGAGTTCTCAGAACCTCATTGATTGGGGAAAATGTGCCCTCTCGGGGCAGAACACAAATCACACCCTCGATGGTTTTCATTAGCTCTCTGCAACCTCGAAGCGAACCTCATGCCGGCTAAGGAAGGGGAGTGATATGCACGCATCTGGGCTAAAAAGGCAGAAAGGAGCAGAGATCTGGCCAGCAGAAGTGGGGTCTGGCCTTGCTCACGCCTGCCGTCTGAGGACAGGTCCGTGTCTCCGGCAGCGAGCGGGGCTAGAGGGATGCTGGAGGACCAGACTGCCTTGCCAACAGCAGCTTGCTGGGTTTTTTTCCAGGCTCCACTCTTTTGAAAATAGTAATAGTTGTCTAAAACACATGAAGGAAATAACTGTCCTGAAAATGCTTCCGAAAATGACGTCTGTCTGGATTTTCAGAAAGCCAGAAATAAAGATGTACGGTCCATTCCTCGTCATCCGGGGACATGTCAGGCACCTCAGAGGGCTGGAGATGATGCTGGTCCCATAAATGCTGGTAGAGACTGTGGAACAAGTCAGATCTATGAGAAAAGAGCAAAGACCCGTGCAAACAGCTGTGGGAGACATCGCTGTTTGCTGCGCATTGTTTTCCGAGGTGCAGCCGACTGTGTCAGACCGAGGGTGGGAGAGGACCACTGTCCGTCCCTGCACCCCCAGCACCCTCCCGCTCCCGGCTCACGGGCCGGGGGGCCGGCCGGCACTCAGCTGGGTGCCGCTCCCCGGCGTCGGGCTGAGGAAGGCAGGCTCTGCCCTGCCCCGGAATTCACCCATCCGTGACCCAGATCTACCATGTACAAACTGTCACTACCTCTGGAAAAATCAGTGGAACTTCAAAGGAATAAAGGAAAAATAAATTATCCAACAGAGTCTTCAAGTAATCATATTTTTGTCACTTAATTACAGCTATTCTGGAAAAAATATCCGATGATTGCCCTACTTTAAAAATCTCTGACAGTAGTTTTATGAGGAAATTCATGTATATTAATGACATCAAGTGGAATGATCAGTTAGATAAGGACATGTTAATTGTATTGCCGTGAGCATCAGGCTGACCAAGAGAAGGCCACACATCCGTCTCCTGGGGACAGGGGCTGGGGCAAGGAGGGATGCTCGGCTCCTGCTGAGACCTGGGCGGCCGGGCTGGACCAGAGCAGCATCCTCTGACGGGGCGCGGGGCGCGGGTGGCCGCGTTCGGGCAGCCGGCGGCACGAGGCGATGCCGCAGGGACGGAGGCTGCTCCTGGGAGCCCTGCGTCTGTCAGCACAACCTCAGTGCCCGCACGTTCTCCTGCTCCCAGGCAATTCAGTTTGATTCGGTGTTTAGGAGGGGACATGGTCTGATGTGCTCGCTTTGGTACCTGAGTGGCGTGGAGATTTCACTCTGTAGTGTTTCCTATTGACCGCTTATTTCCTTCTACGTGTGCGTGGGGGAAAGAAATGGAGTTTGCTGCTGCTTTTAATGTCCTGTGTCGTTAGTGTAAGCTCACAGACTCCATTTGTGATGTTTCGCTGGAGCCTAATCGGCCAGCGGATTTTTCTGAATGACCCAGACCTTCAACCAGTGTACCTGGGCCCCATCTCCATCACCTTCTACTGCTGACCTCCAGCCCCTCTCGCCACAGCTCCCTCCTCCTGTCCTCCGACACTTGCACCTTCACATCTTTCTCACCAAACCTTTCCTCGTTTGGGGTGGGTGACTACTCAGACACGTCACACCTGTGGGCCAGCTCTTGTGACCGAGGGACCGCCACGGATCCAGCAACGGAAGCTGAGATCACACTGGAGGTGATAACGGCTAAAGTCCAGCTGTCCATGACACGGTTATCTCAGGTCTCTATCATTATCAAGGTCTCTAACGCCACGGTTTCTTCTGCTTCCCTTTGCCGGGGGCACTGTAGGCTGACAATTGGCCTGAAAATATATTCTCTATTAATTTCACCCTGTTATTCCTAGTAATTTCTCTCTTCTAGCAATGTAAACAAATCTCTCACATCCTTCATGTTTACGCCCTTCCAACATATTTATACGCGGTTGTGCCCCTTAAACGTAATTTTCAAGTTGATGCAACTTCCAGGGTTTTATGGTTAAGTAAGAAGTGAATGACGAGCGAGAACAAAGCCTCCTATTATGAAGTAAACTGAAGCGTGTGCTAATGACTGCACACAGACGTCATGATGGAAGAGGGGTGTGAAGTGACACAAACCTGGTCTCCCGCAGCCCCACGCGCCCAGCGAAGGGAGAGAGACGAGGACGAGGTGAATGTCCTGCTGTCTGCTGCACGGAGGGCCAGCACTCCGACCAGTTTGCTTGAAGGGAGGTGACAAAGTATAAAGGACAGGCAGTAAGGCGTCCATTCGAAATGTGGTATGGCCAGCACAGTGAGGAAGAAAAACAAAAAAAATGTGTCTTTTTGTAAAATTACAGCGCTGTGAGAAAATATATTACTGCTTCCCCAGCAGAGCACCCTGAGAAATAAAATTCTCCTCCTCTGACAAGGTGTTCATGTGGCTATGGCTACTGATGTCTCCAGCATCTCTGCTCTGTCCGCAGGTGTGATTTTCCCCCATCTCATCTTCCCTTAAAGACACAGGCTCTGACCTACCTGTCCCTCACCCCAGGGCACTGTGCCTGCAAAGAGAAGAAGAGCCCCAGCTCCTGTTCCAATATCGAGAAACTTTTGATGCTGACATTTATTTGTTTGTGCACAGGCAGCCCCTGCTCCCACCTCCACCATTGCCCCCAGCCCACCCTCCACCCCGCTCCCCTCCCCACCACAGCCCGCAGCACCCAGCGTCAGCCGGAATCTCCTCCGGTTTGTCAAATATTGACTCCGGCTCAGGAGAGCTCTCGTACATCTGCTGAGGCCACGCACACCACCGAGGAAGCAGGAGATGAAGGAGGCAGAGGCAGCGGCTCCCGGGCAACGCCGAGAGCTGCAGAGAGCAAACACAGAGGGCACGGACGCGGCCAGGTACCAGGGCTCAGCTTTCTTTGCGCTTGCATGTGAACAAGCTTGTGTTCACCCGCTGCACAGTCAGACAGGAGGAAAGAAGCAGAGCTTCAAAATTAGAATTCAGAAAACAGTCTGCTCTTCTAAAGCAAATGGCAGAATTGCCAGGTAACACGTGGAGCTGAATGCATGCTACATGAAAACGGAGTCACTTTCTTGGTGAGTGATGGCAGTATATCAAATTATCAACTTTTCAAGTAAAAAGAGTATTGGCAGAAGAAAGAGAGGCGAGTATTCAGAGACACAGAAGAAAGGCTGTCTCTGTTGCAGATAAAAGTAATCCCATCTCTGGGAAGGGCCGGAGGTTCCTGTCTGGTTTCCTGCTTTTTGTATAACTCCGGTACCAAACGCGGCATGCTCCACCCGAGGGCGGATTTGTGGAGACCACTGCAGTACAGCAGCAGTGACGCCCGGCTCTCCCGGCTCTGGCCGCGGGGCAGCACCAGACCTCCCCCCACGGCTCCCCACCAAGGCGGCTGGGGGGAAAGAGGCGATGGAAGCTGCGAGCGATCGGAGGTCGAGCGTTTGGGGGAAGACATCCCGAGACCCCAGTGCGCCTTCTGCCCACGCGCTGGCTGGAGATGACACCACACCGACAAGCAAGTGGCAGGCGGGCTCGGCGACCACTCTGCCAGCACCCCGGGGGACAGCCAAGCCTCCTGGCTGCTGGTGCCGTGTGTGTAGCCTCGTGCTGCAGCCTGCTCAGCATCGTGGTATTCCAGTTCGCCCTGCCCACTGCACACCCGCTTCCATCTCTCCGGAGATCGCAGCGACGACTGGTCCCAGGCAGGAGGTGTCACCCTGGGGCGATGCTCTGCCTTCAGGTGTGATGCTTGGGATGCTCTGACTTCAGCCAGAGGCTGAACCGTGGCCTCTGCTCCTCTGCCACCAGCTTCTCCAGCTTGCTGCCACCAAGCCTTACCTCGTAATTTCTTTTTACTGGGCAGCTGCCAAGAAAAATAGTCTCTTAAATGCCTTGCATAGTGCTTCTTGACTTTATTATCAGCATAATTATTTACTAGCTTTCTGTGCTTTCTCTGCATTTTTCCCCTAGGAGATTACCGTCCTGCTCGCTGCTGCCTTGCATAAAGAGGAAAGAGCACTGACCTGAAATTTCTGTGCTGCCTAATTTAGGGCATGTTATCATGACCACTTCAGCATTATCATTTCAGATCAATCTTTGCTCAGTTTTGATTTCTGTTCCTTGAACTGGTTTTCTTAACCAATCACCAACATTAATTCACCAAGCCCTTTAGTCAACAGCCTATTGACAAAAGATAAATTTAATTTATAATGTAGACAAGTTCTATAAGCAAAAATCACACGAGCACTGAATCACAGACTGGTTGAAATTGGAAAGGAACCTCTAGAGGTCATCTGGTCCAAATCCCTGCTCAAGAAGGACCACCCAGAGCTGGTGGCCCAGGACCAGGTCTGGCTGGTCCTGGATATCCCCAAGGATGGAGACTCCACCAGCTACTTGGCTCCATCTTCTGCGCACCCTCCCTGCAGGTGTTCACACACATGGATGAGATCCCTGAGCCTGCCCCGCTCCGGGCTGAGCAGCCCCAGCTCTCCCAGCCTCTCCCCACGGGAGAGATGCTCCAGTCCCCTCCGCGTCTTGGTGGGCCCTCGCTGGGCTCTCCACTCTCTCCATGTCGCTCTCGTACTGGGGAGCCCAGCACTGCAGGACTTTAAGCAATGGTCTTAAAATGTACTCAGGGGAAGAAATAACACAGGGGTGGTTTTTTTGGAGGTTGTATTGATGGCCTTTTTTTTCCCCCCAAAGTCCACATTGCATTAATTCATAAGGACCTAACATTTTTTTTAATAACTACAGTAAATTTGTCATCTTTCCGGTAACTGAGCAGTTTAACAAGTTACTTGTCTTATCATATTTTTGGGAATACGGCTTCTATTTTTTTTCCTGTTTACTAAAAAAGTTAAAATAATGGCATAAATTTGCTGTCTCTTATGACAGTTAGGTTCTGGATTTGAACCTGAGTTGATACAAGAGAAATGTTGCAATTAGTGCAAATCCAGAGCACTAATTACATCTTGTCAGAAACAAGGCAGCTGCCCCAAGCAACTTTCAGTTGGCTGTTTCAAACAGCAGAAGGAAAAATGCTTTCTGAAATGAAAGGCAGAGGTTCCTTGCTGTCCAAACCTTCTCCAGGCATCAGAAGCACTTTGAGATCGGAGGAGCTGGTCCCACAAAGAGCTTCCCCTCCCTGACCCCGTACACTGCTGGAGGGCTTGTCCGAAGGCACTTGTCTGTGGGGGGAGGACCTCTGCCCATCCAGCATCCACAGCTGACACGTCTCACTTCGTCTGCCTTTGACAGCCTGGCAGTAGATATTGATGCTTCATGGCACATTTGGGACCTTTGGCGGGTGGCTTGTTTTCTCAGGCATGATTGGCTTCCTAAGACTTTAAACTGACGATTGAGCTGAGACCTCCCTCCTTGGGATGCTTCAAAGAGATGGTTTCTTGAATTCTTGGTTTTTATGTTCTTCTTGTACAGCTTATGCAGGCCCCTTCTGCAGCCAAGTGCTTCTAGAGGGAGAAAATACACATCTCATTTAATTCCCTAAATGGACTTAACAGACACATTCATTAACCCTGTCATGTGGATTTCAGTTCATACTTGATAGGGCATCTAACCTTTCTTATTAAATTAGAGAAATTGAGACAGATGTATTTCTCAAGGAAGATCCATACATTGTTTTTAATTCAGGATGAATTATTTGTGGGTTTGGGGACAAAATGAGTTTGTTCCATTGCGTAGTTTCCCAAGTTTTGGCAAGATACTGTTCACATGGAGCTGGATGTAGGATTTCTTTTGCCCCTTGCAGCGGGGCAGTGACGCGTGTCCCTGCAGGCACATGGGCTTTGTGTCCCGCTGCTGATGGCGAGGGGCTCCTGTCCCTGTCCCCAGGCAGGTGGGTGCGGAGGGACAAGGGATTCAGCCAGGGCTGTCTGCAGCTCCTGCCCAGGGTGGTGCAGGCAGCACATCTGTCTCCACAGCCTCTGCTCCCTCCGGGGCGGACGAGCACCCCAACAGCAGATCGCGGGGTCCTGGTGGTGAGAGGGTCGGGGCAGGTGCTCGCTGCGTGGGCTGGCGCTCACCCATAGCGATTGACGTGTCCAAGGCTTATTTGACAGGTAAACGTGGTGCTCTCGCTGTTGGGTGGCTCACTCCGGATCCATCCGCAGCACCTCCCACTCCGCATGCTTTTCCTTGGCAAATAACTGGACTGTCAAGCAATTATTTTGTTTTCTGTATAACTAGTAGCTAAAATAATGTGGTCAAACTCTGCATTTCCTGTATCAGCAGATATCTTCTGTAAATTCTCACCCACTGGCAGGCTTGGCTTTATTTTTTCGGATAGTGTTCTGTCTTTTTACCTTGTTTAGGAGATCCTTTCTAGCCATCGCGGGTGGTCCCCTTAGCACCGGGACAGAGCAAAAGGCAGCTGTGTGGGGTTCATGATCGCAAAGGCTCAGCTTAGGGTGCGACTGGTCCCCCATGCCCTGATGGATCTATAAACTGCTTGTTTCCTTCAAACACCTGAGACTTCTGTCAAGAGATAATTCTTCCCTTATCCTTTAAATCCTTCTACCCACAAAAAGTGACAGCTGCTGATGAAATGACAGTATGAGCCAACCAGCGATTGCTGCAGGCTGTCAGCTGGGATAACTGGAGGTCTTGGAAGGTTTCATTCCAATTTGAAATTGTTTTATACTGGAAAACCATGAGTGATAGGGTTATAACAGCAGCTGACAAATACGACCACGTCACTTCATGTTTGTTTCCCGTTAACTAACTCTTTGCCTTTCTTCCTTTTAATGTCACATACACTTTTGGAGTCATGTTTCAGTTTAGATCTTTAAACTTCCCAGGCAGGAGGTACTCCCAATATTCTCTTTCTGCAGAGCAAAAAATACAGAGGGTCACCGGCTGACACTGCTATCTGCGAACTGTAATTCACTGGCTTGATTTAATCTCTGAGGAAATGGGTAAGCACGATTGCACATGACATCCAGATTCCCTCTGTTGTCAAACACATCCAGAATATGGTGCAGTTTGAATCATCAGAAGGATAAAAGTGTACCAGGCTAGCCAACCTCACCATCAATTCTGTATTTTTCAAAGCTTAATAAAGTAGCCTTTTACGATGTCTCACTCAGAAGTCCAGGGATGCTTCTGGAAACCAGCAAGCACCACTGCAGCAGTCAGCTCTGGTCCCAGCAAAGCTCCCCTATCGCTGGCGGGGCTGAGGGCAAGCGAGAGGCTGCGGCGGTCGGGGGACAGGGGACAGTCTGGCCAGCACGGCACACAGCCCGGCGTCTGATGGCCAAAGGTCTGTCCCGTCCCCTCCTGCCAGCAGCCACCCATCAGGGTCAGGAAAGACCTCCAGCTCCAGGGGCCTTTCCACAAGGCTGCGACAGCAACGACCCCCGCGACAGCCGCCTTCCTCAGCCAGTACTTGTATGGAAAGGTTTTGTTGCTTTTTTGTTTGTTTGAAAGCTTGGTGCAGCCACCAAAAAATTTTCCCGAGATTGAAGTACAGCTTGTTCCTGCTCTGTTACAGCAAGCTTCGGATCTCTACTTCTAGTTAGGAGAAGCTTGCAGATGTTAAGGGTATCTATCTGGTTTCTTCAGTTTGCTCAGGCATTGGACAAGGCTGCCCAGGGAGTTGAGTCCCCATCCCTGGAGGTGTTTAAAAAACTTGTAGATGTGCACTTCAGGATATGGTTTAACAGGCATGGTGGTGTTGGGTGGATGGTTGGACTTGATGATCTTAGAGGTCTTTTCCAACCTATGATTCTATGATTTTCCAAGGGAAGGGTTTTATTCATATAGTAATCTGAGCTCAGGAGACTTTGGAAATGAGCAGTGTTTGAGCCTTCACCGTATTTCTGTTGCTTAGAGTGCCCATCTCTTTATTTTTCACTTGTGATTCTTTAGCTAACATGACGTTAATTGTGATTGGAAAATGATTGAGCTTGCGAATTGTGAGACTGTTCTCACTTAATGACATAGCAAGTATTGCTTTGATTAGATTGCTCTCTCCTTTCATTACTGAACAACTTTAAGCCTAAAAAGAAGTTAGAAGTGAATAATATTTGTGTTGAGAGTCTCTTTTCCGCACACTAGTGAATAGATGTATGAAAGACAAAGCTGCTCTTACGCACAGCCAGAGCACTGTCTCTTCTGTGATTGCTTTTCAAGAAATAAAAGTAAGGATATGCTCTTAAGAGCTAAGCATAGTGTTTTCCATCAGTCTGCCCATTAGGACTCTCCTGTTTGCAGACCCACCACACAACATCTTCCTGTCTGAAATTACATTAGTGGGAAGCAAATTAAAAAAAAAAAATCATTGTGGGAGAAAGGCCTGGTGGAGGTGCCATCCCTGGGGAGGAGGGTGGGGATGAGCGCTGTGACCTGGGGGTGGAGGGTGGACATCGCCCTTGCTGGAGAAGAGCGCTGGCTGCCCGTCTCTCCTGGTGCTGCAGTATTGCCTTGGTTTCCAATGCATGTTGCAGACTAGAGACTGAATTAATAAGATGCGTATTTGTGCCTTGTCCTTAGTTTGGTTAAAAATCTTTTTAATCCTGTACAGTTCATAATTCAGGACCTTGATCTTAGGTGCTTTATGGCTATGCATTTCAAAGAGGGTAGAGCAGAAGTCTGTATAGGGTAAACCTGTCCAAAGCCAACTGAAATCTGTCGCTTGTTGCTTTTCATCACAAATACCCCTCAAAACAGAAATAATATAAGTTATTTTTTGTCATGCTAACAGCGAGAGTCCTCATGAGAGCTGCCGACAGGTTTGTGTATATCTTCTAGGCAACCTTCTGGAAAAGGAGTCCACGCAGCTCTTCATACTTTCTCATTACTCAAGGTAGGATGTGCAAGAAAAGGCTGATTCAAAAATACATCATGGATCTGTGCTTGAATGTTCTTTCCAAAAAGGAAAGAGTAGAGCCTCCGCTGCCCACCACAGACAGCAAAATAGATGCACCACATGAACAAACAACCCATATATCCACCTCCAGTAGCGTGGAAACAGCTTCCTAAAGTGTCTTGTTGTCCAGCCCCAGGAGCCTGGCAGTTGTGACCAGGTGGTCCCCAAAACTCCGCTCACACAAAAAAGATAAGCATGTCAAGAACTAGAGCACAGTTTCCCAGTCATGTTGGTAGTTAATCCTAGTCTAGGGGATTATATAGATAGAGAGAGGAAAACAAAAATACTTTCCAAAACAATCAGAAAAATAATAATACGATGACAAACCCTTTCATTTAAACCCATTTATAGAGTAAGGTAATAAACGAAGAAGCTTATTAAAAATCAAATAATAGGCAATTATTTGAAGAATTACAATTAAAATACATTTTCACATAAAATCTTAGCTCTGACCCGAACACAACTCTCTAGTTTTCTCTGGAATGCCAAAACATAAATACAGCATCGATTGTTTCTCTGCTGTATTTCGCTTCATTGCAAATTAAGGAAAACCCATCAAATACAACATTATTTTTAATGCCTACATTTGGCATTATACTCTGGAAGTGTATCTATCTTCGGAGCCTGGAGATGCCCGTATGGTAGTGAGAGGAGCAATTACTGCTCCTATGAATTCGTTTAGCTAATTCTGAACACTCCAGGAAGAAATGGGCAGCGGTGGGAAATTGTGGCAGAGTGGGACTCACCACAGGCTGGAGAACGCAGGGGTGGGTCAGGATAAACACGCTTGTGGCCGGTTGGAGTTGTGCCTGGGACTGCCATGATGCTCGCAGCATTCAGCTGAACTTCAGTTCAGTTGGTTCAGTTTTGCTCACGGCTGCCCGCAAGGTATGGAGATTTCAGACATTTTGTGTGGGTCACTTTGCCATGGATACTAAAGTCTGCAAAATGTCTGCTTTGATGTAATCAAAGTTGCAGACGGTAGAATACCATGCAGAATATTTCTTCACAGCCTGGAGTCAAACGAGCTCAACCTTTCTGGCTCTGCAGACGAGCGAGCGGTGCCACAGCAGACACCCAGCAGGACCCTTCTCCTGGCGTGCCTTAGAGCAGGCGGATCTGTCAGTGATGCTCCCTCTGCTCCTCCTTGGATGTCTGAGGAGGTGTCAGCTTTGGCTCTTCCTACTCCTGCTGCACGCTCTTTGCAAAACCGCTGCAGGCAGAGGGTCAATTCCCCGCGCTGCCCTGCTCAGCCAACGCTGACTCCATGCCCCGTCTCGCCAGCGCCGTGCTCTCAGCAAGCACCCAGCTGGGTCTCGGCTGCTGGGGGGACCCTTAGCAACCCTTCCCACCCGATGTGGCTGAAGTGCAGGGCAGGCGCAGTTTACCTCAATCGATCCGCAGCTACTGCAGTACGGGTTGTAAGGAATTGTTTTAAAACACTTTGCTTAGACAAATTAACAACTCGCCTTTTAAGTCCTCTTTTTAGAGTCTGCATGAATGCAATTGAAATGATAATTTCAAGAATTTAAATACAGCAGAGAAACAGCAACGACATTATCAAATTATAAGTAAAGACCACTTATTTTGTTTCAACCTTTATAGTGAAAATTATTTCCTTATTAAGAAAAAATCAAAGAGCTATTACTATTTTCCTGGCTTTTTAAAGAAGTAATGAGCAGTAAACTCAAGCAATTATTCACATACATTATTAAATGTCACTGTTAAAAAACTGCATGCTATGAAGAGGAAGGGACATCATTTCTTGGAGGAAACTTTGGGTTGATTTCATACTTGTTGAATTCTCCTGCTTCAGTGTGACACCTGAATAAATTTATGCACAGCACTTCAAATAAAGGTAGGATTTTCCTGATACCATTTGACTACGAGTTTAATTGAAAAGCTTCTTATGCCATCTTGTGTGTTAATTCAACCAGCAAAAGCCCCTTACGTGCTCCTAAATGATACAAAATTAGATTGCATATCACATTTTAAACATGGTATGTACTGACACTGAAGTATTTGTATTGCTCTTACCAGCTCACTGCCTCAGAGTTTGCAGTCATCTTTATACCCAGCAACAATTACTCCAGCAAGGGCAGTTTTAATGAAATGTCACTCTTTAAAACCAAGAAACAAGGTCAAACATCCAAGGTGAAACTGTCCAGATCCTTTGGAGGGGGAGGAGAAAAGATGTCTTCAAATTTTTCTATCAATCAAGTGCATTATTACTTCTGATAGTACCTAAAGGATAATCAGAGTGGCAACATGTTTTATTTATTGCATTTATTTCCTAGCTAATGCAATGTTACTGCTACTCAGAATTTGACATGTTAAACTCTGCATTAAGAGGAAATAAAAAATGCAAGAAAATGAGATCCAGTACAAAATCTTAGAAATTAACATACAATCGTAGGTTTTTCTAATAAAAATGTAATTTTAATTTTACTTCCATTTCCTACTTTTCCTCTATTTCAAGTCCATCTGTGCAAGAGGGTGCAAAATGCTCTCACCCTGCCCCAGGCACTAGGTCAGAGGCAGGCGGCTGTGGAGATGCTGGGGGAACAACGGCAAGCGCAGCCGGGCTCAGAGTCCTGGTAGGGATTTTGCAGTAGCTGAGAGGGAGAAGGATGGTTTCAAAGGTATGCAGCCTTCTTCAAGACAGCGGCACAAAATGTCCCCCCGAATCGCGGTGAGTTTTAAAGACCGAATACTCCACGATCTGCGGGTGCGTTTGGTCTCTTTGCTGGTAACGGGGGAGTCAGAAGCGGGGGAAATACAGAAGGCAGCGGAGGAATCGGGAGTCTCTGAGCTGTCTCGATGGAAGCAGAGGACAGAAAGCAGAAGAGTCTGGAATTGTTGTTTTCTGAAGTCACTGATGGCTCTGAAAGAAGTGATGGCTGAGAGACCACAGGTACCAAATCACAAGTGTCTTCTGCCAAGGACACTGCATTAGCGTGAGGAACTTCCATCTAAGGGACACAATTTGCAAATGTCCTGGTGCTGGTACAACTCTGGGCAGTTCTAATGTGCCTGAGCAGAAGAGGGAGTTTTCCAAATAATACAGGGAAACCTCGTATCAGGCCTCATTTAGCAAGTAAGGAGAAATTAATAACAACACCAGAAATTGGTTCTAGCTTGGATCCAAGCAATCACAGCCTGCTTGTAACAAAAAATCCTATTAAAATGAAGTCCACACTTCATAATGTAAATCATTAGAAGTCTGAAAACTGTTATGATCCATTTAATAAAAACATGCTGAAGTCCTTCAAAAGGTCTCTATATGATATGATCAAGAAAGAAGCCTACACTGCCTAAAAAAATTTCTGAGCCAAAGAAACTTCAACTAACCTACACAAAACCTGCAAACATTTTTACAAGAAGCAAATGGAGTAAAGGGAAAGTGAATGGTAATGAACATGCATGGGGGTAGAAATAGAGAATAATATTAAGGGAAATAAAGGACAGAAAAAAAATCAGTTTCTTGTGGGAGTCAGAACAGTAAAAATGGCTTTTCTAATGAATATTATGAACAAAAATAATTCCAGTTACGGGATTAATATGTTTTTAGATGGAATTGGAAAGCTATCCAAGTAGAAAAGGCAGGAGAACCCACCAACTGCGGTAGGTCTACACCTGGACGAAAGCCAGATGACACAGCCAGACCATAGGAAGACAAAGCACTTCTCATTCTGGTATTAACACAGGACATACATTAGGAAGAGTCTACTAAATCTGATCTTTAAAAGCCAGACCCTCCAAATGACAAAATAAAAATATTTTAAAAGATCTGGCCATGAGGGTCTCTGGACCCCCGGTGCTCCCTTGGGCCGGGCACGGCTCGAGTTGTGCCGGCACGCAAAGGGCACGTGGCACGGCACAGGCAGCACAGGGCTGCCAGACCGCCAGCAGTGCCAGGGAAAATAATGGGACAGCTGATAAGGGACTCAATTAATAAATTGAGAAAGGGTAATATAAATAATGCCAATCAAGTAGAGTGTACTGGTAATAGATCCTGTCAAACCAAATTGACATCTTCTTTTAATGAGATTATGAGCTTGGTTGATAAAGGTAATAGTGTTGTTGTAATGGATGTCTGTACAGCATTTGAATTGGTACCACATAACATTTTAATTAAGAAACCAGAATAATATAAAGTGCACATAATAAACATGCAGCGCATTAACAACTAGCTAACTGGTGGTTCTCAATGCGTAATTGTGTGCTTCCCAAACGAGGTGCTCTAACTCCAGATGCTGTGGTTGGTGGCTGCAGCCGGTCTCATTAGCCGCTACGTATGGTCCGTCCTGGCCTGCTGATCTCTCTATCGCAGTCTTTGGAAAGTGTTTGTAAACTTCAGACAGTTGGGGAAATTATTTACAGAGGATTGTGCTCTTTCCATCTCACATGTCATTATTGTACAGAGCTTTTTCTTTATTTTTTTTTCAAAGCAGAGTGTGTTCTCTGCTTCTTGTTGTTTAAACTGCATTATCCTGAGTCCAGTGGGATTTGTGATGTACATTACCTGTTGATTTCAACAGCAGAGGAGCCGCTTTTTTATTCTTCCAGTCTTTGCTCTACAGGCTATTTTATGTCACAGTCACGCAAACTGGACCATCAGATGGTGTTGTGGAAGCAGAAATGGGATCGTGGAAGGAGGCTGCTAAACCAGGACAGAGGCTGCCAGCACTGCCCTCTGGGTCTGTTTTTCTGATCTACCTCCAGCACAATTTCTCCACTTTTGCTTCAATCTTGGCGGTTTGACACCCGTCTTGAAACCTGTACGCACCATTTTTCTCTGAACTCTTGCAGTCTGGAGTCTTCAGCATCTCAGTCCTCTCACAAACATTTTTGATTTGCTCTTTGGTCAGAAGCCAAGAAATCCCTTCTCCTTTTGCCAGCCTGCAGCACGCTTTACGGGGACATCGGGAAGAAGGGGAGCGTGAGGGTAGGAGTGTTAGTGTTGGTTTGGTTACCAGTGCCATCTGTTTGGTGTCAGTACCTTCCCACAACGCGACGATGGGATCTTGCTGGACACCAGAACACATTTCACCAACACTAGACTGGTGGTAGCAATGACTATAGCCTTCAACCCGCTTTAGAAGTGTGAGATAGAAACTAGTGCTGAGCAGCGCCCAGGCTCTGCTGGTTACTGAGAAATGAAGGTAAAGGAGGTGTTGTGTTCTCCTCCTTGCGAGAAAAATCTAGCGTAGAATATAAAAAGAATGCAACAGAGAAGAATATGTAAGAAATAACAGTGTGGCTGATTTTTCTTGTTTTGTTTTGTCCTGTTTTGTTTTAGGCAGTGACCCTCATTGTACAACGTTACACCAACCATCAAAGGTATTGAATGCAGGCAGCACTTACACAGTTATTTTGATATTGTACAATATCCTTAATAACATATTCATTTAGAATTTGATTGATGTAAAGTTATTTCATCTTCTGGCTGGATGTTTTCAGATGATGAGTATGAATCTGAATCTATTATTATGGCACTCCATTAGACACACCCCAGCCTTCTGTTTCTCCATTTCTGAATGCTTCTTAAAATATACATACACACCCCCATACATATAAATACACGCACGGCCTTACACACCAATACTGATGACAACGCTCAGTACCTGAGCAGCCCTACAGACTTCAGGACAAATACACAAATAGCAAAGTTCACGGCAGAACCAGCTCTTGCATCTCCATCTAATGCCATATAGAAAATAGACAAGGATAGATGGGAAGTCTTTGGAATATGTAGGAAATCTTCGTTACAACTACAGCACACAAGACCCTGCGATAAAATAAAAGTGCTGTCACTTAATGAGGTGCTACTAAAGGCAGTTGTGAACCTGAAGATACACTGCTGTAAAAGGCATTAAATACCTGCCACTATTTACAGTATTTTGGTGCAATGAAAATAATCAGCCCAGGATTTCTAAAAGATGAACAGTATTTCCACCTCGGCATGTGAGTGTCCAACTCAAATCTCCTTTGCGGAGGCTGATTTGCAGAGGCATTTCCGGAAATCTGAAGTCGTTTCAAGCTCAGCATCTAAAAGCTGGAATACCCCAGACCACAGCTCATCTTTGTGAATGTTGTCTGTAAGGACTGTGGCGAAAATTAAGTACAGTGTGAAGGTCTAATTTTCTGAATGACAGCATAAATCATAACTGGAGGCAGCTGCTTAATTAAAGCTGTGCAAAGAAATGACTTTTCAATGCTCTGGCAGTTCCAAGAAATCCAAAGGTCATTTCAGGTCAAACAAAATGACTTGTTTAACCCTTTGCTGCTCTTTTATACATTTTGTTGCAGTTTTAAGCATTCCTTAAGCATGTACCTCTGAAACTAAAAGATATAGTGAAAGACATATCTTAAGAAAAATAATGAAAATATAAGCTTAAATTATTTAAAATCAGAAAACACATGCATTTCATTGGTGACTCTGAAAATATAGTTTTGATGTTTTGGTCTAATTTTATAATCCCCTAATGCAAAAATTCAGAAAAGCTGAAGCATGTTCATGGCCATTTCTTTGTCACCAATACTTGTTTCTCTGTCAAAACCCCAGATGCTCCCCTTTCCACCTACGAGTACCTGAGGCAGAACGGTGAGTGAGGCTGAACCAGAGTCAGGATGAACCGTGGTTTCTGCCACACATTTGCAGAAGGGCAGGCCATGCAGACTCTTACTGGGCAGATAGACGATGAGGAATAAGTTGAAATGAATGACTTTTTAGGAAGAAAATGATGTCAGGGCTTTTACTTGAAACATTAAAAGTAATTAAAGAAAGATCTGACAACAAATTTTGGAAATCCTTAAAGCGTCAGTGATGTGGTCGGCTCTAGCACACCCCCCACCCCCTCATCCTCCATCACTGACAGCATGGCAGAAAACGACTGCAACCGAAAATGGTGTTTGACCTACTCAGTAATGGCTTTGTCACTAAAAAAAGTCAAGATAAAATATGTTCTGTGAATTTGAAAGTGATTGGCAACCTCATCACACCTAACGCAGACTGTACTGGAAGTGGGCGTGAGGGCCTGGCTGAAGGTCCCCTTGCCGGGCAGATGGGACGAGGACACCCAGGTCTGTGCCGAGACCCTCCTGGTGCGCCCCGTCTTGCAGGGTCTAGACTTGCCATTCAGACCTCTTCTTCCCCTGTAAGTGCATTTCTGTCCGTGTCAAGTATGGCCACGCTGCAAAGAATAAAAAGGAAACAAGGCAGATTGTCATATAAAAAATGAACAGATGGGGAACCTATATTTAGGAAACAAACAAATAAAAAGGGTAGGGAAGGAGGTGGTTGCATGTGGAAGGAGAGGTTTTTGCAATGTCTGGCTTAGCAGCGCTGATTGTTCCTGGGCAAATACAGTGGACAGCTCATGCCAGTTGCCTGCCCTGGATAAAATCTGAGTTTGAGATAAATGGTGAATCCTACACCTCCCAGAGATGGTGATAATGCCTCCGGAGAAAGGCCAAAGCAGGCAAGACTCACGTGTGACCCCAATAAACATCTTGTGAAGAAACTGCTGGTGTAGAGCGGTCACATTCCCAGGCTCAGTCGAACATTTTACTGCCTCTTGGCTTCCCGATGTGCGGGAGGAGGCAGGAGGAATTCCCAAATAACACGCTATTCATTTCTTCCTGACATCGCAGCGCGACGTTTAGTGATCTATCAATCTCCTATTACAGAGCATCATTATGTTCTACCCAGGCAGGCTTCCCCTCACTGTTATTTAGAGCGGACCTCTGTCCTCTGCTTCTCATAAAAAGGCTTAAAAGAAGCTGCAGTGCTATATTTAGAGCCAGCCCGCCTCCCAGCACCGTCTTCACACATGAAAGCACAGTATGATTTGAAGAAGAGTGTTTTCATTTAAAATAGTTTGAGAGGCAGAGTTACCAAAATGTGCTATCATTTTACACTATCACAACAGCACCGAGCCGGCTGCTCCTGCTGAGGTTGGCTGATCTGGGTTTTACACCTCTGTCGCACAGGTTGGAAGGGAGCGGCTGATAGCCAGGCTTCCTGGCATATAACTGCCGCTAAATTGAAAAGCAGAAAGAGAGGAAGAAAACCAGAACTGTAAAAACAAGAAGTGCTCTGCTTGTGGAGAATTAGCAATTACGCACCGAGCTTCTGCTAACTACAGGGGATTACTTAATGTTTTTCCGATCAGTGATGTTATATGCTTGACCTTGCCTCCAAGAAATTACGCTCCATCAGAAAAGCAGACAGGTTTGCATTGACTTTTAAATAACTCTGAACATTTTACAAAAATTATATGCAATTCTATAAACAGACGTCATACCTTTCTAATGTTCAAAGGCTCAATTTTTAAGAACTTTACACTTTTATTCCTTCAGAATCAGTGATTTCAAGGTCGAATTTTATTTCCTGTACAGGTTAAATGAACTCATTCCCTATCAACTATTTCATTCGTGGCTTCAGGGCTGACCAACATGGTTCTATTTTCACCCTAATTCAGTAAATCTATTTTTCACATGCTGAAGTCTTACCGAATTCAGTGAACACTAAGCATTGCCTTAAATTACGAATGCGTTTAAGTCATAGACCGAAGTGAAACCCCAGTCTGTCAAAGGAGGACTACTGAGAGTCGCTCATGTGAACCCCTCAGTTCTGGTAAGAATCAGTGCAAATCTGCTGATGTCATGGAAGCAAAATTTTTTTCAGGTTGTTTTATAGTAGTGGGGTTTTTTTGTTCCATTTAGAAAAAGATGAAGTGCAGAGAGAAGTAAAAAAGGGTCTGAGAGATCAGGTCAGGAGGCTAATTTTGTGCCACAGTCAACCAGTTTTGCAGAACAAAGGACTTTCAACAGTTCTGAAAGAACTGAATCACAGCCAAAAAGCAGCCCAAAAGCTCGAAGCTGGTTTTGTGGCATGTGACAGAAATGTGGTTTCTCAATATACAGAGAAACAAAACTTTAGAAAATTTTAGTATTTCTGAAATGTATTTTTATCAACCACACACATTTCCTGTTTTCTGAAATCACATATATTGAATCTATATGCTTCAACGGTTAACTCACAAACAATTTTATACTATTTTCATTTTTTTACATATTCACATGATTGTGTTGAAAACATAATTGCAAAGTCACATGTCTTTACTACAACTATCTTAAAATTGCACCTAAAGGAATGATTGTGAAAGATTAATGGGACTAGCACTTGTGATAAGAGTACAAAAAGTGATATTCTTGCCTATATCTTGTGTGGATATTTATATGGGGGATGCCATCAATGTCCTTTGGGGATGCTGGCTTGTCTGCGCAGGTTGCTGTTCCCGGGCCACACAAAATGGATTTACCTTACATTCCCTGTTCGCGCCCTCCTGAACACCAGCGCACCCCAAGGTGGCTGCACGCTGCTCGGAGGGAACACAGCTGCTCCCCGGGCTCGTGACGGTGCCTGAGGACTTGGGAGCAGCCCACAGTTCTTACGGAGAAACGGCCTCAGCTGGGGAGCCCCGCTCTGGTGCCCTTCGTGCCCTTGAGGCAGCAATGGTGAAACACAACAGGAACTTGGCAGAAGTTATGCCACGGGGTGAGATTTTTCCTGAGATGAATTTACGTATGATTGTGAAGAGCAAGACAGACAAGCTGGGCTAGCTTGCGGCACCAAGGCTCCTTGGTAGCCCGGTCACAGAGTGACGCTCAGGCCACCTCTCTTGCCTATGGCCAAGACCTCTGATGAAATCTCAGTCTTCCTGCAGGTAGGCTTCTTGCGTACACTGTCATTATCCACCATTTCAGTGCAATGAAATAAATCCGTAAGCTGACAAAGACACCATGAGAACATTTGTAATTGTATCTGTGCGCCAGGAAAGCTGGCTCCAGTGCTGGCAATGGCTGCCTGCTGTCAGGGTACCAGATTCTGTTTTCCTGCCCTGGCTGAAGGCTCAAGTCCAGGCGTTGTCCCTCTCCTGTCTCGCCAGCTTTGTCGACAGGCATCAGCACCAATGGGAGCATTACCAGACACCGGAGAAGACAACTGTAAGGAATAAGGCTCGTGGCAATCAAGCCATTTTCAATCCATCAGTGCAAGCTGTTTTACTCTAAACCTCTTCAGATCCTCTCAGGCAAGGAACTTCTCACTCATAGCACTTTTTTCCTCAAGATGCCTCAAGATCCCGTGTTCCCACAAGCATCCCCTGCTTGACCACCCGTTTGCAGGTTGCTCAGCGGGTCCCTGCCCAAGTCCCGGTCCCGGAGGTGTGGGCACGCTGCCGTCACCCGCAGCCCCGCAGAGCAGCTGGGAGATTGCTGTCGGCTTTCTCTTCTGCACAGCAGGACTTCATGTCAGTTAGGGACTGTGACCCTGGCCAGGGTGGGCGACTTCGAGGATTACAAGTGCAACAGAAGGTGCTGCCTGATAGAAACTCCAGGCGAGCGACAGATTTGTCACCAAACTGAGCACCTTACAGGACACGCGGTGCTGAATAGCTGTTGGCAGTGGGCTCTCCGGAGCCTGCTGCTAGTGCATCATCGCGGCTTTTGCCTTTGGTCTCTAATACTTTGTACAAATATGGTAATGCTCCTGCTTTGCCTGGGGTTTGTGTTAAATCAGAGTCTTCGCAGACACCTGGGAGCTGACGTATGGGAAACCCAATGGGATCAACTGCTGGCTCGGACAGGGAGGTGACGGCCGTCTCGGGGTGCAGCTATGCTGTGGGTGCCTAGAGCAGTGACCCTGCTTTCTGTGGGACGAATATCCACCCGCTGAGCTCCTTCATATGCACAGATTCTATTTCTTCATGCCATCTTCAGTTCTTTCCTCTTCCCCCACTGATGAACACTGACGCAGGAGAATATTAAATAAAGTCGTTACATTTATCTCCTATTTCAGTGTCCAAACAGCCTAAGACCCAAATTTTTCACAGTTTTTACCTTTTGCATTACAAAAAAAAAAAAAAAAAAAAAAAAAAAAAAAAA